>Ga0209098_1001397_pt1 | contig 23251 bp, 19 predicted proteins | sample AD_JPNHW1_MetaG_FD_184429 | JGI IMG/M metagenome (GOLD analysis project Ga0209098, IMG submission 184429) | Active sludge microbial communities of municipal wastewater-treating anaerobic digesters from Japan - AD_JPNHW1_MetaG (SPAdes) (version 2) | ecosystem: Engineered > Bioreactor > Anaerobic...
ATTCAATAGAAGATATTTTGGAGAAAATTTATTCGACAGACTTATGATAGCCTCGGTTACATATAAAAATCAATTTAGGTAATACAACGGATAATCATTAAAAATAAATTATTCCACCTCTTCTTCCACCACCAGATTTTCTATAATGAAATTCTGACGTTCGGAAGTATTTTTTCCCATATAAAATGCAAGCAGATCAATCACCGCATCTTCTTTTTTAAGCGTAACCTGATCGAGACGAATGTCTTTGCCAATGAAATATTTGAATTCGTCGGGTGAAATTTCTCCAAGTCCTTTAAATCGGGTGATTTCCGGATTTGCTCCCAGCCGGGCAATTGCAGCAAGCCGTTCCTCTTCGGAATAGCAGTAAACGGTTTCTTTTTTATTCCGTACCCTGAAAAGTGGTGTCTGAAGGATAAAGACATGCCCTTTTTTGATTAAATCGGGAAAAAACTGCAGAAAAAAGGTAATGAGCAGAAGCCTGATGTGCATTCCGTCGACATCAGCATCGGTAGCTACAATTACTTTGTTGTATCTGAGCCCGTCAATACCATCTTCGATGTTGAGCGCAGCCTGCAGCAAATTAAATTCTTCGTTTTCATAAACAATCTTCTTGGTCAGTCCGAAGCTGTTGAGTGGTTTTCCACGAAGGCTGAACACCGCCTGTGTATTCACATCGCGGCTTTTGGTGATGGAGCCGCTTGCCGAATCGCCCTCGGTAATAAAAATGCTGCTGCTGTCGAGCAGTTCGGGACTACCTTTTGTATCGTTGTAATGTACCCGGCAATCGCGCAATTTTTTATTGTGCAAATTCACTTTTTTAGCCCGTTCACGTGCCAGTTTAGTTACTCCGGCAATGGCTTTTCGTTCTTTTTCAGATTCCTGAATTTTCTGAAGAAGAATTTCTGCTGTTTCACTATTGCGGTGCAGGTAGTTATCCAGTTCTTTTTTTACAAAATCGGAAATGAATTTGTTTACAGTTATCCCATCTTTCGCGATATCGCGTGAACCAAGTTTTGTTTTGGTCTGCGATTCGAACACGGGTTCTTCCACTCCGATAGCCACTGCGGCTATTATTCCGTTACGGATATCGGTAAGTTCATGATTTTTATTGTAAAATTCCTTGATGGTTTTGGCCACCGCTTCGCGAAAGGCGCTCTGGTGTGTTCCGCCCTGAGTTGTATGCTGCCCGTTGACGAAAGAATAGTATTCTTCTCCGTACTGGTCGCTGTGTGTAAAGGCAATCTCGATATCTTCAGTCCTGAGGTGAATAATGGGATATAGCGGTTCGGCGGTCATGTTCTCATTGAGCAGGTCGGTCAAACCATTTTTCGAAAGTATTTTTTTCCCATTGAAAAGAATGGTAAGTCCGGTATTGAGATATGAAAAATTACGAAGCATCGTTTCAATAATATCGTAATTATACACATAATTCTGAAACAGAGCTTTGTCAGGTTCGAATATCACCAGCGTTCCATTTTCAGCTTTCAGTTCTTCCAGTTCTTCGGTTTGTAGTAAACCTTTTTCAAATTCAGCTCTGCGCGATTGTCCTTCCCTAAAACTCTGAATAACAAAACGGGATGATAGAGCATTTACTGCCTTGGTACCGACTCCATTCAGACCGACTGATTTCTTAAAAGCCTGAGAATCGAATTTCCCTCCGGTATTCATTACCGAAACTGCTTTTACGAGGCTGTTCAGCGGAATTCCCCGTCCATAATCTCTCACACTCACAATGCCCTCGCCAATACTAACCTCAATTGTCTTTCCATATCCCATACGAAATTCATCAATCGAGTTGTCGATGACCTCCTTCAGAAGGACATAAATTCCATCATCGGAATGAGTACCATCACCAAGTTTTCCAATGTACATCCCGGGACGACGGCGGATATGCTCCAGACCTTCAAGGGTAACGATATTGGCATCATCATATCTGATTTCAGCAACTTCCTGTTCTATCAAATTTTCCATATTTAAATCAAAAAATTGTCAGGGTTTATTTTATCATTATCGGGTTATCCAGTTTTCGGGATTTAGGCGGGTCAGACCAGACCAGATCTGGAAAATCAATTCTGTTTTTCCTCCGTTTTCTTCATCGGTATATATCTGTCCGATAGCTTGTTTTGCCTTCACATGATCGCCTGTACGAACATAAATATTTGTCAGGTTTCCGTATAGTGTTCGATAATTACCATGCTGAATGATAACGGCGTTACCGCTTCCCGGGAGCGAAAATCTTCGTTCAACAACACCTTCAAAAACTGCCCGGGCATTCGTCCCTGACGGAGAAAGAAAATATGTTCCCTTGTTGTCAATTTGTACGTGTTTAAGAACCGGATGTGGCTGTACACCATAATGTCCACTGATCGAACCACGATCGACCGGCCAGGGAAGTCTTCCCCTGTTTTGTTCGAATCCGCCTGAAAGCAGGCTTTCTTCTCTTGACATTTCGTACACCACCGATGAAGTACCGGAACTCTCACGGTTTGTTTCGGCAGTTCTTGCTGCAGTTGTTGTTACTTCCGGTTTGGATGTTTTATCAGCTATAGTTTTTGTTTCAGGTATTTTCGAAGTTTCAGTTTTCGCCGTAGTTGATGTTGTTTTTTCTTTTGCTTTCTTTGCTTCAGCCATTTTACGATCTTCGGCAGCCTTTTTGTCGCGTTCTTCTTTTATTCTGCGTTCTTCAGCTAATTTTTTCCGGAGTTCCTGTGCTTGTTTTTCAGCCGCTTCGGCTCTGCGTCTTGCTTCTGCTTTCCTGATTTCTTCTGCAATTATCTGTTCTATTCTATTGTCTATTTCGTTTCGTTTGTGTTGTTGCATCCGGTATTCATCCCTGAGTTTTTTTTCTTCCTGCTGCAGACCAGCCAACAACACTTTTTCGTTTGATTCATCTTGTTTAAGCTTTGCGGCTTCCATTTCCTTTGATTTCATAGCCTGCATTTTTGAGCCTTTGTGCATGTCGAGGCTATCGGTTTTCAGTGCTATCTGCTGTTTGACCTGCTCAATTTTCCTAACCTGTTCTTTACGGTAATTTGTAAATTCCTGCAGGTATCTGACGCGACGCAATGTCTGGTCAAAATTATTGGATGAAAGTAAAAACATGAGTTTGGAATAGGAACTTCGGTTTGCCTGGGTTTTCTGAATGAGCTTGGCATAATCCTGTTTCAGTTTTTCGAGCTGATCTTCCAGTTCCTTTTTCTGGGTAATCAGATTGGTTATTTTCTTATCCAGCAGATTGATTTCCTTACTGTAATTATTGATGAGATTCTTCCGTTCTTTCAGGTTTTTTTTCAGAAAGTCAAGTTTATTGAGTGATGCTTTTTCTTTCTTTTCGGTTTGTTTTATCTGTTTGTTGGTATTAAGAATACGCTCCTGAATCTGCTTTCGTTCTTTCTGCAAATCGTCCACAGTCTGAGCCTGCAACGCTGCATTGTAACAGAGGCAGAGTGAAATGAAAGTCAGGAGTAAAAAAAACTTATTCTTCATTTTTATCATATGTTATACTATCTCTTTTTCAGAGAATCAGTGAATTATTTAATAAAAAAACGGGCGAGATTGCCACGCTGATAACGTCGGAGGTTGGCAGCTTCGAGCACAAGGGGTTTATCAAATTCCACATCTTCTATTTTGAAGTATAACGAAGCTTTTGATTCTCCGTTGAATGCTTCCATATTTATCATTTCTGGGAAAAGTTGTTTGTCGAAATTTTTAAATCCTGAATATTCTGTCTTCAGCGTGTAGGATCCATCATTTGTCTTAAGTACCAGACCTATAATACGATCAAGTGCTGCATCAACCATAATTTCCTGGTTCATTCGTTCGCCCTGCACGGTAAGTATTCCCGACTTTACATCGTTGTCTTTCCATTTGTAATCATCGGCAAGAAAAGTTTTAATGCCCGACACGAAGAGTCTGTTGCTGATCACTGACTGTATGCTTTTATAATCAAAATCCAGCCCCAGGCGACTTCTCAATTGCGTATACTGTGCTTCGTAGTAGGTTTTATTCGTTTTATCAATAAGCACGATGTTCCAGGGAGTAAGTTCAAGTTTGAACAATTCGATACCAAAAAAAGGTTGAATGGAAAGGTGAATGGCCGAATCTGTAACCATCTTGCAGGTAGCATTTACAGTCATCCGACGTTCCTTCATGTCCACATCTACTGTCATCTTTTTAATGTTAGCCGAACTGAAAGCCGGTTGTTTGTCCTGCAGTTTTGCCACCATAGCTGCCGGAGTCATTTCAGTTGGAATTTCACTTTTAACCAACTGCTTTTTGGACGTACACGCTCCGAAAGCCAATAGCACAATACTTAACAGAATGATTTTATTTATTGTTACTTTCATTTTCCTTTACATTTTCAATATTAAGATTAGCTTTTTCAATTTTTATTTTGAGTTCCTCGTCGGTTTTACCGGAATCCCAAGCTTTTTGCCACATTTCAAGTGCTTTTTTTTCATTTTTTAGCGCTAAAAGTATATCGCCGTAATGCTCCAGAATAACTCCGGGGTCATGTTCTTTTTCCAGATTGTCCACTGCCCGCTCAATATAGAATTTGGCAAGGCTGAAATTACCCTGCTGGTACAAAATCCAGGCATAAGTATCCAGATAAGTGCTGTTTTTAGGTTCAAGTTCCACCGTTTTGGCGCTCATACGCTCTGCCTTTCGCAAATCAAGTTTTTCTTCCGACAGGTAGTAGGCATAGTTATTCATTACATACACGTTGGCGGGATTTTGCTCAAGGGCTTTCTCATAGTTCAAAAATGCTTTTTCCTTGTTATTCAGTTTATAGTAGATATCGCCTATCTGGCCATAAAAACTACTGATAACGGCTGATGAAGCAGATTCTACATTTAAAAGTGCTTCTTCATTCGTTTTGAGAGATGCTTCATAATCGCCAAGCTGATACTCAGCCATGGATTTGTAAAAATAAAACTGAGGAATTCTTGGCAATTCTTTTATTCCTCGTTTTGTCAGGTCAAGAATTGCAAGTGTATCTTCTTTCTCGGAAAGTATCTGGAGCGAAGTAAGCCAGGCTGTTTCGTTTTTCGGATTGATGTCAATCACGCTCTGCAGTTCGGAAAGTGCTTCGGGAAATCTTTTCTGATTTTGTAAAAAATGTGCATAGTAAGCATGAGGATTTTCTTCGAGCGGATACATCTCCACCAGCAGTTTGAAAAGTTCCTCTGTTTCACCTATTTTCTGATCACCTGAAAGTAATTTATCCACATACTGCCCGAGTATATCCATTTTGGTATCGGAAGGCAGGGCAGGATTTTTCAATGCTGAAACAATGGATTCTAGAGCCTTGTCCGGTTGTTTCTTTTCTTTGTAATAGTTTGCCAGCGAGATATATACAAACGGATTTGCTGGATCGTCAGCCAACACGCGCTGATAGATTTCAAATGCTTTTTCGGGCTGTTTCTGATCCATGAAAATATCACCACGAAGTACCTGATAACGGGTTTCGGAAGGATATTTGGCTACCAGTTTGTCAATTTCGGCGATAGCTTTTTTAGCTTTGTTGAGCGCAGCATACAACTGAAACTTCTCGAACGACAGATACTCATTGATACCAACATACGTTTCCAGCTTATCGAGCGCCCGTATGGCTTTGTCATACTCGCCGGTCTGTTTGTAGAGAGAAGAGAGCATAGTATATACAGCCTCGCGTTCGGGGTAAATTTTGCTGAGCTCCTCAGCATGAATGATTGCATCCTGATACTGTTCCCTGCTGCTAAGCATCGAAATAAGCTGCACGCGATACCACCAATTGGCAGGACTTGCATCAACCGATTTGCGGAAAGCATTAATTGCTTCGGGAATCATATTCAAACCGGCATAAGCAAGTCCGGTTTCACTTTGTACAGCACCATTCGTAGAGTCCAATTCCAGGCACATACGTAATGCTTCCATCTGAGCCCCTGGATCACCCACATTTTTCTGACGAATGGCTTCGTAGAAATAGTAGTCGAAACGTGCCTGTTCGTCATCGGTAAGCGCATGTGCAGTACTACTGATCATAGCTGACTTTTGACTGCTGCAAGCTGCAAAAAACAATATGACAGAAAAAAATATGAGTTTTTTTAATTTAATCATGCTTAATAATCCTTGGGAGTAAGTTCTTATTCACTGACTTATTTTCTGCCTGTATGTCCAAATCCGTCGCCACCGCGATCGGTTTCATTCAGCACTTCGGTTTCGATCCATTCGGCCTGTGCATGTTGTGCAATTATCATCTGGCAAATTCTTTCACCATCGTTTATCACAAATGGTTCGGTTGATAAGTTTATCATTATCACACATATCTCTCCGCGATAATCAGCGTCTATTGTTCCGGGCGAATTCAATACAGTAATCCCCTTTTTAATCGCCAGTCCGCTGCGTGGTCGTATCTGCGCCTCATAGCCCTGTGGCAGTTCGATGAATAATCCCGTAGGTATGAGCTTCCTTTCGAGAGGTTTAAGTTCCACAGGCTCATCAATATTTGCCCGCAGATCCAAACCTGCTGACAGCGGTGTGGCATATTCGGGAAGATTGTGTCTGGACTTATTTACAATACTGATTTTCATGCGCTTGTGATATTTAATAATCTTCTTGCAGATGTATTGAATGAAATTTCTATTAACTTGCAAAAGTACGATTTAAATTGCGAAAGGCTTTTAATTTATTCTTTAAAATTTCTAATTTTTCCGTTCGGGATAATTTCAAAAAAAGAGAATTTACCCGGCCGGTGAAAACTGAAGGACCGATATTTCTTTTGATAAACGGATAAATAGTGCAATAATTTCAGTATTTTTGCATTTTAAATTAAAAAATTTTTGATCCTGATAGATTTTATCTGTTTAATCCTCAGAATTTATGGAGAAAAATAGCTTTTGGAATAACACATTTGTCGGTTATACATTAAAAAACATATTGATTGCCATCGCTGTATTCATCGGATTAGTATGGATCACTCTGATACTGATTGATTTTTACACCAACCACGGTGATACACACAAAGTTCCAGGACTGAAAGGTGTAAGCATCGAACAGGCAGTGAAAATGCTCGACAAACTTGATTTAAAAGCTGAAGTCATCGATTCTGTGTATGTCAAAGATCAGAAACTGGGAACTGTTATCGAGCAAAACCCGGCAGAAGGTTCTATTGTAAAACCCGGCAGACCGATTTATCTGATTGTCAATTCGCGTTCGGTCAGGCTAATCGCGCTTCCTCAGGTTGCCGACCTCTCGCTCCGTCAGGCTGAAGCTACCTTGCAGTCCGTTGGTATTCATGTCAGTTCCATCCAATATGCCCCTTCCGAATACAAAGACCTGGTTCTGGGGGTAAAATACCGCGGACAAAACATTACGAGGGGTACAAAAATTCCCGAAGGAAGTACGGTGGTACTGGTTGCCGGCAACGGTTACGGTGCTGCAGCAACAGCCGTTCCTGCGGTCATGGGTATGAACTTATCAACTGCCATTGAAATCATCAACGCTTCCTCGTTTGTGGTAGGAGGTGTTATTTACGATTTGGAACCCGATGGCGACGAAGAAAGTTATCTGATTTACGATCAGCGTCCGGCTCCGGGTGACTCCGTTTCAGCAGGCGGCACTATTAACTTATGGCTGAGCAAAGACCCGAACAAAAAAGCTCCCCCGAAAGTAAAAAAACAACAGGTGGAAGAAGAAAAAGTGGAGGATATTGAAGATTTCTTTTAAGCGATGAATATGGTTGAAGAAGAATATTCTGTGGATTTTGAATTTCCGGAAGACAACGATGAGCCTGAAAATGAGCAGGAAATGTATGAACATTTCCGCTACGTGGTGGATAAAGGACAATCCATGCTCCGCATCGACAAATACCTGGTTATTCAGATGGCTTCCACTTCGCGAAACCGGATTCAGGATGCTGCAGATGCCGGAAAAATACTGGTAAACGGCAAGCCGGTTAAATCAAATTACAAGGTAAAACCACTGGATGTGATATCCATTGTACTTGCTTATCCTCCTTCAAATTTTGAAATCATACCGCAGGATATTCCTATAAATATCGTGTATGAAGATGACTCCATCATGCTGGTGGATAAACAGCCGGGACTGGTTGTTCATCCCGGTTTCGGTAATTTTGACGGAACACTCCTCAATGCCATTGCCTTTCACATGAAGGATCATCCGGACTTCGATCCGAACGATTCGCGTATTGGTCTGGTGCACCGGATTGACAAGGATACTTCCGGTTTGCTGCTGATAGCTAAAACTCCGGATGCCAAAACGGCACTTGGAAAACAGTTTTTTGAAAAATCGACAAAACGGACGTACAACGCGCTAGTGTGGGGCAATGTGAAAGAAGACGAAGGAACAATAATCGGTAGCCTCGCACGTGATCCGCGCGACAGAATGCTTTTCACCGTTTTCAAAGAAGGTGAGAATCCTCTGGCAAAACATGCAGTCACACACTATAAGGTATTAGAAAGACTGGGTTACGTTACGTTGGTTGAATGCCGGCTGGAAACCGGCCGTACTCATCAGATACGTGTCCACATGAAACACATTGGTCATACACTCTTCAACGACGACCGGTACGGAGGCAATGAAATACTGAAAGGAAACCGAACGGCAAAATATCAGCAGTTTGTCCACAACTGTTTTGAAATATGTCCCCGTCAGGCCTTGCATGCCAAAACACTGGGATTTATTCATCCCGTAACTGGTCAGGAAATGTACTTCGAAAGCGAACTGCCTGACGATATGCGAATGCTAATAGAAAAATGGAGAAGATATTCAAAACAAACTGAATTATAAATAATTATTAAGATGCGACAAGCCGTGTTTTTTGCACGCTGACTGCTTTCAATCATAAAAAAAGAATTTCACATGAAAAGAAAGATTGCAATTATTGCCGGTGGCGATTCGTCCGAAGTGATTGTATCGCTCCGAAGTGCAGCCGGTATTTATTCTTTTATCGATAAAGAAAAATATGACTGCTTCATCGTCACAATCGTGGAGAACAACTGGCAGGTTGAATACAGTGAAACAGAAAAACTCCCGATTGATAAAAATGATTTCAGCTTTCTGCTGAATGGCAAAAAAATACTGTTTGACTTTGCCTACATCACCATTCATGGCACTCCCGGCGAAAATGGCATTCTGCAAGGCTATTATGATCTGATTAAAATGCCTTATTCCTGCTGTGGTGTACTTGCAGCCGCCATGACCTTCAGCAAGTTTACCTGCAATCAGTATCTGAAAGGATTTGGCATTCGGGTTGCTGATTCGATATTGTTGCGTCAGGGCCAGAAAGTGAGCGACGAAGAAGTGACTGAAAAAATCGGTTTGCCCTGTTTCATTAAACCCAACGTAGGCGGAAGCAGTTTTGGAGTGACAAAAGTTAAAGAACAATCGCAAATACAACCAGCCATAGAAAAAGCATTTTCGGAAGGTATCGAAGTTCTGATTGAAACATTCACACCCGGCAAGGAATTTACCTGCGGCATGTACAAGACTAAAACCAAAACAACTGTTTTTCCGGTTACTGAAATTGTTCCAAAAAACGAGTTCTTCGATTACGGAGCAAAATATAACAACGAATCGGAAGAAATTACCCCGGCACGCATTTCGGAAAACCTTACTGCACGAATTCAGAAACTGACCGAAGCCATTTATGATATTTTAGGATGCAAAGGGATTATCCGTGTCGATTATATTATTTCGGAAGGAGAAATCATTAATCTGCTGGAAGTGAACACCACACCGGGAATGACTGTTACCAGTTTCATTCCCCAACAGGTGCGGGCAGCCGGTATCGATATTCGTAACGTGATGACCGATATTATCGAAGATAGTTTCTAAATTCAGAAAGAATAATTTTAATTCTGCAAAATCAACCGATATGTATTCATTTGAAGAAACACTGCAGCTTATTGGTTCAGAAATCGAACACATCGATTGGGATAAAGAACCCCGTGGGCTTTATCAGCCGATAGAATATGTACTTTCATTGGGAGGAAAAAGGATAAGACCAGTAGTAACTCTCATGTCATGCAATCTGTACTCTGACAATGTCATGCAAGCAATGAATTCGGCCATCGGACTGGAGATATTTCATAATTTCACACTACTGCACGACGACATTATGGATCGTGCAAATATACGTAGAGGAAAACCCACCGTACATAAAAAATGGGACGATAATACCGCCATTCTTTCGGGTGATGTCATGCAGATAGAAGCATATAAATGGATGACCCGATCACCGGAAACCAAGCTGAAACAAGTTCTGGATCTGTTTTCCAAAACTGCAGCTGAGATTTGTGAAGGTCAGCAATATGATATGGAATTTGAAAAACGTGATAATGTTTCGGTGGATGAATACATAGAGATGATCAGACTGAAAACGGCTGTACTGATTGCGGCTGGCTGCCAGATAGGGGCATGGATCGGAGGAGCAGATGATGAAGATGCTCAAAACCTTTATGATTTCGGCAACAACATTGGTTTAGCTTTTCAACTGAAAGACGATTTGCTGGATGTATATGGTAATGAAGCAAATTTTGGAAAGAAAATAGGGGGCGATATTTTGTGTAATAAGAAAACATTTCTGTTGATTCATGCCCTGCAAATTGCTGAAGGAAGTAATGCCGAAGAACTGGAGTATTGGTTAAAGAACACCAATCCTGAAGAATCGTGCCAAAAAATCAAAGCAGTAACCGAACTGTATAACAGACTATCAGTCAAAGATATTTGCGAAGAAGCCATTAATTATTACTACAACAAAGCAGTCGCATCGTTCAGTAATGTTCGTATTCCTGACGTTAAAAAATCCGAATTAAGGAAGTTTTCCGAAAAACTCATGTCCCGAAACGATTAAAAAATTGTACTTTTGCTGAAGGAGACCAATTTATCTATGATTTAACATTTCTCCAACGATTACACAACCAGAGAAAAAATACAATTTAAAGTATATCCATGCCTTACCGCCGCTTGCCAAATACCGATCAGGCTCGATTAAGAGCTTTGCGAACAGCCATACTGATGGGAGAAAAGCAAAGTTACGACAAGCAAGTGGTTACATTCAAGACTATCCATGAAGCAAAAACTTTCCTGAATGTGTTTGAAAAGCAGATGCTTCTATACAAGCAAACTCTTGAAAGCCAAATAAATGCAAACAAGCAGTATCAACAGATATTGTACAATGCAAGGATGTATATCTCTCATTTTATTCAGGTTTTCAACCTATCGGTCATTCGCGGAGAAATAAGAAAAGAACATAAACTGTTTTATCAGCTCGATCAGGATATACACAATGTACCCGATTTGAGTACCGAGTTTGCTATTCAGGAATGGGGGAAAAAAATAATATCAGGTGAAAATGAACGGATAAGAAATGGTGGATCACCCATTTATAATCCTACGATTGCTAAAGTCCAGGTTCATTACGAGGTTTTTAAGGAATACAAATCCACCCAGCGAATATACCAAAGCACAACGACACATAACTGGGAAGAACTTGTCAATCAGCGAAAAAAAGCAGATAATATCATCCTTGATATCTGGAATCAGGTAGAAGAGCATTATAAGTCCGAAAGACCCTATTCGAGACTAATGAAATGTAAAAATTTTGGATTGGTTTATTATTATCGCCGCAACGAGAAGGAACTTACGCCGGAAGATGATTAATTACAATTCGATTTGTCAGGCAATTGATTATTCGATGGTTTTACCCGGACTAAAAACACAGGTAACTTTCATATCCTTCTTTGTAGTCGGTATTTTTCTCAATACCTGAAAATCAAAACCCACACCGTAAACCGGAACATTTTTTGAGTGGAGGAACCGGTCGTAATATCCTCTGCCCCGGCCCATACGGTTTCTTTCACGGTCAAAAGCAATACCGGGTATAATAGCCAGATCGAAATGACCTTTGTAAATATCGGTAGTAGGTTCCACCATATTCATTTCACCTTTATGCATTTCTTTTGATGATACGTATCTGCGAAGATGCATTCTTTCGCCGGAAACGGAAGGGAGCAAAATAATCTTTTTTTCACTCCACTTTCTTATATATTCATGGGTTGGTAATTCGGAAGATGTTGACCAATAGAGAAATACAACTTTAGCTTTTTGAAAAGCGCTCATGGTTTCAATCCTTTCAAAAACCAATTTGGCTGCTTCGTTTTTTTCAGCTTCTGATAACTGTCTTTTTTTTGCTCTGATATCAGCACGAATCTGATATTTTTTATCTTTAATCCGTTGTTGCTTCTGAAAAAAACTGAAATTTTTTTCAAAAAAACGCTTTATTGAAAATCCCACCATATCAATATATTTTCAAAAAAGTTCATTTATAATACAAGACACTTTCATGAGATAGCTATAACTGACCGGCATCAACCAGTGTAACCACGCGCTCCACAATTCGGTCTTTATCCTTACCATCGTAATCCTGCCTCAGAGTAGATCCAAACAAACTGGCAACAGAATTCCAGAAAAATGCGGGAACACTCCCCAGATAGCCCTTAACCAGGTCGTAAGTATTCACTTCATATTCCCGATCAATGAGTTTCATCAGCATTTTCCCCTGATTAACAGTCAGCTTACGCAGATCTTTTTCATACTTTCTGAAAGCTTCTTTTTTATACTGACTGATATATTTCTTTCTTTCACTGTCTGTCGACAATTTCATCAGTTCCGCGTTTACATGTGTTATCTCGTACGAAACCAACCGGGCATAAGGAAGAGCCTTCTTGACATCACGAACAGTTCGCCAGTAAAATTTTTCCTGATTTTTGCTGGTAAAAACCATGGGAGGATATATATAAACCTCGCGGATATAATCTACATAAAGAGTATCTCCGTCAGCAATCACTCTCTCCATTACGGTCGAAAAGGAAAATTTTCCATTCGGAACAGAGGGATTACCCTGACCATAAAGTGCCACTGAGGCAAATGTAAGCAGGATAATAGTTGATATTTTCAATCTTTTTTTCAAGACTGTAGTGTTTAGTTTCATATATTTAGCGATGCAAAAGTAACTGATATTTACAAGTTCTACAACTAAATAACAAATTTTATTCCAAATTATTTCGTCGAAGTATAAACATTTTTTTGATTTATTTTTATATTTTTGAAAATTCTCTTATTTTTAACGTGTCGATTATATTGCCTGAACCCGCATGGTCGACTCGCACATCATACAATAATCTGTTAAATTCATGAAAAAGATTTGTTTTGCTTTACTGTCAGCCACTTGCCTTATCAATAATATAAACGCTCAAATAGCGCCGGTTGTTCCGTCATCTTCTTCTATAGCTGATGCTTCTGTAGCCGTTGAAAATGACTGGAGCGCCTTTCGGAATACTGCCTCGCTGGCCTATATCGATCATATTGAGCTTTCCATGCAGTATGAAAACCACTCCATGATCCGGGAAATGAGCTGGAAGAGCGCTCAGGCAGGGTTAAACGCAAAATACTTCAATATAGGTCTTTCGTTCTCTTATTTTGGCTATTCGCTTTACAATGAGATGATTGCCGGTGTCGGATTTGCCCGTAATTTCAGCGACAAATTTTCAATGGGTCTTCAGTTTAATTATTATACAGCCTATTTCTCCGCAGGTGAGGAAAGCCGATATAGAGGTGCATTGTTCCCTCAGGCAGGCATTTCATCACACATTCTTCCTCGTCTGACTATTGGTTTTCAGGCTTTCAATCCTTTTCAAGCAATTATTAAAACCGAAAATTCGCAAAAAAGAATTCCTACCATATATAGTATAGGTACTAATTACGAATTTTCCAAAAATCTTGTATGGCTTACTCAGATTGACAAGGAAGTGAGCAGCGATTTTCGTTTTGCCACGGGGTTTGAATATACTATGCTCCGGCAGCTTACTGTCAAACTTGGAGCTTACGGTAGTGATTACCTGGTGCCCAGCATCGGATTTGGTTTACACCTGGACAAATTACATTTTAACCTCAACGGCGAACTTCATCCGCTTCTGGGTCTGAATACACTGGCAAATCTGAAATATCGTTTCTGATTAGGCTATGAAACTGAAGAAAAAAACATATATAGTCTCATTGATTTGTGTACTGACAATTGGAGTGCAGGCTCAGGATGTGCGTGACAACACCGAGCAAATAATTGCCGACATATACGAACAGGTTTCGGAAGATGCTGAAACGGAAATTGACTTCACCAGTCTTTATGAAGATTTGATTGAACTTGCTGAAAATCCGGTTAACCTGAACAACACGAACAAGGAAGAACTTGAAAAACTTCAGTTTCTTTCCGACTATCAGATTCAAAACATACTTTACTATCTCTACAAATGTACTCCATTAAACTCCATATACGAACTGCAGTTGATTGATGGTCTGGACATGACAGATATCCGTCATATGTTACCGTTTGTAAGTATTGGTGAATGTGAGAGCAAGTTCCAGAAAATATACATGAGAGATTTAATGCGGTATGGCAAAAACGAACTATATATGCGATTTGACCGGGGTCTGGAAACAAAAGAGGGATATAGATACTTGCCCGAAGAAGACAAAGAGACAAGCAATCAAAATTCAAAGAAATATCTGGGAGATCCGTTCTATTCTTACCTGAAATATCGCTTTCACTTCCGTAATCGAATTCAAGCCGGATATACGGCAGAAAAAGATGCCGGGGAACAGTTTTGGGGCAACCAACACAAAGGTTATGATTTTTACTCAGCTTACGCCGAACTGAAAAATTTTGGCAAAATGAAAACACTGGTTATTGGTGACTACAGAGCTAATTTCGGGCAGGGACTGGTAATGCGTACCGATTTCTCAATGGGTAAATCAGCTTATGTGTTACAGGTCAATCCACGTTCGGGTGGTTTGAAAAAATACAGTTCGACAAATGAATCCAGTTTTTTCAGAGGAGGTGGCATCACTTTCAAACTAGGAAAAACCGATCTGACTGCTTTTTACTCTAATAAAATGCTTGACGGCGATACGATAAACGGTAGTTTTCCGACAATACTTCGCGACGGACTGCACCGCACAAACGACAATCTGAAAACCAAACACACAGTAAATGAGCAAGTTTTGGGTGGTAATATCAGCTTCACACATTCCTGGTTTCAGGTTGGAGCTACGCTGGTTCATATCAATCTGGATAAAAGCTTGACGCCCGAGAAAAATATCTATAACCGTTTTTATTTTTCAGGCAATAAACAAACAGCAGGAAGTATAAACTACCGGTTTAGATGGCAAAAACTGAATTTTTCAGGCGAAACAGCCATTATGGATAACTATTCGCTTGCAACCGTCAACAGTCTGAATTTCTCTCCGGTATCCCGGGTAGGTCTGGTAGCTTTGTACCGGTATTTTTCTAAAGATTATGACGCGTTATATGCCAATACTTTTTCAGAAACATCCCGGGTAAATAATGAAAGCGGCATGTATATAGGAGCAGAAGTCAAGCCTGTAAAATTCTGGAAATTATCCGCTTACATAGACAGCTATCGTTTCGGATGGCCAAAATTTGGCATTTATGCTCCATCCATCGGAAAAGACATGCTGATACAGGCTGATTACGCTCCGAAGCGAAACGTGGCGATGCTATGGCGTTTCAAACTCGAAGAAAAAAGTCATAATTTTACGGACACTTTAAGCACCATGCCGGTTGTACTATCACAGCCAAAATGGCAGGCTCGTTACCAGCTGAATTATTCGTTCGGACGGTTCAAATTCAAAAATCAACTGGATGTTAACGGATTCAGCGATGGAGTAAATACACCCGGATATGGATTTTCAGCACTGCAGGACGTGAGTTATAGTTTTCTGCAAGTACCGTTAACCCTCGACCTGAGATTACATATTTTTGATGCTCAGAATTTTGAAAACCGGATTTACACTTACGAAAAAGATGTGCTTTATGCTTTCTCCATCCCGATGGCATACGGGCAGGGAACCCGCTATTACCTCAATATGCGTTACGATGTCAGCCGCAATCTTTCACTATGGATCAAGCTGGCTCAAACAGTATATGCCGACGACCGCACAACAATCAGCAGCAGCAACGAAGAAATTCAGGGCAACCGGAAAACCGATTTTCGGTTTTTACTTAAATGGAAATTTTAAAATAATGAACAACAGAAACACAGACAGTTAATACTCTGATGTTTCTGTTGTCAATTGAAGAATTTATTTACTGATACCCACCCGGTTCAGTATAAATGCCAGTTCGAAAGCAGTGTCCTTAATGCTGTCATAACGGCCTGTAGCGCCACCATGACCAGAATCCATGTTCATATGTAAAATCAGTATATTATCGTCTGTTTTGAGTGCGCGAAGTTTTGCCGTGTATTTACTTGGTTCGTGGAATAAAACCTGTGAATCGTTAATACCTCCTGTAACGAGCATATTCGGATAATTCTGAGCTTTGATATTATCGTAGGGGGAGTAAGAAAGCATATACCGGAAATATTCTTCTTCGTTGGGATTTCCCCATTCTTCGTACTCGCCGGTAGTGAGTGGAAGTGTTTCGTCGAGCATGGTAGTTACCACATCGACAAAAGGTACCTGAGCAACAATAGTCTGATACAAATCGGGTCGCATATTAGCTACTGCTCCCATCAGCAAGCCTCCCGCGCTGCCACCCATCGCGGCAAGTTTGTCGGCAGAAGTATATTTATCGGCAATCAGTTTTTCGCTGCAGGCGATAAAATCAGTAAATGTATTTTTCTTTTTCAGCAGTTTTCCGTCCTCATACCACTGTTCGCCCATATCGCTGCCTCCTCGTATCTGTGCAATGCCAAACACAAAGCCACGATCAATCAGACTATAGAAACTGCCGCTGAAATAAACATCTGAGCTCATGCCATAACTTCCGTACGAATAAAGCAAAGCTGGATTTTTACCTTTTTTCTTCAGATTTTTTTTGTAAACAATCGCCATCGGGATTTTCGTTCCATCTTCTGCATTAGCCCACAGCCTTTCCACCTTATAGTCATCGGGGTTGAAACCGGAAGGAATTTCCTGTTGCTTCAGTTTTTTGGTTTCGGAAGTCTGACAGTTGAATTCGTATAAAGTGGCAGGACGGTTGAGCGAAGTATAGGTGTAACGGAAAGTTGCTGCGTCGTATTCGGGATTTCCACTGGAAGAAGCCGTGTACACAGGTTCGGGAAAATTGATAAATTCCTTCTTTCCGGTTTTCAGATTTCGGATTTCGAGATTTGCCAGACCGTTTTTACGGGTTTCAATAATCAGATAATCCTTTTGCACGTTCAAATTTTCAATCCGCACATCCTTATCATGAGGCATTATTTCTTTCCAGGCTTTACGGTCGGCATAGTCTTTCACAACAACCTGATAGAGTTTCCCATTCAGATTTTGTTTGTCCTTGTACCGGATAAAAAAGTAGTCTTTATGTGTAAAAACAGAATAATCCACATCTTTGACACGTGGCATAAAGACTTTGAATGTTTCTGTGGGTTTATTGGCAGAAACAAATCGCTCTTCAGAAGTGGTTGTACTGTTGATACTGATGAATATGTAATCTTTTGTTTTGGAATCGGAAACACCCAGGGAGAATTTTGCATCTTTTTCTTCGTAAATCAGGTTAGCTTTCGGGTTGCCCAGCACCTGCCGGTAAACGCGGTACGATCGTAATGTTACAGGATCAATCAGGGTGTAAAACAGTGTTTTACTATCGTTAGCCCAGGCAAAGGAGGATGCACCTTTGATGGTTAGGTCCAAATCTTTTCCGGTTGTCAGATCTTTGATTTTCAGGATATAATCGGCAAATGAACCTGTTTCGTTGAAAAAATAACCGGCCAGTCTGTTGTCGGGACTAATATCGTACCCTTCAAACATATATGCAGGTTTACCTTCGGCCATTTTGTTGACATCAAAGATAATTTCTTCAGCAGCTTTTTCCGATCCTTTTTTGCGGCAGTAGGTGCGGTATTGTTTGCCTTTTTCGGTACGGGTATAGTAATAATAGCCATTTGACAACGTGGGATACGACTGGTCGTCTTCCTTGATGTGTCCGATAATCTCATCGTAAATTTTCTTCTGCAGATCTTTGGTCGATGCCATCACAGTATCGGTATAGGCATTCTCTGTTTTCAAATAATTTATCACTTTCGGATTGTTTTTATCCTTCATCCAGTAATAGTTATCTATTCTCACTTGCCCGAAATTTGTGAGTGTTTCGGGTTTAATATCGGCCACAGGGGGCTTCTGGAAATCTGTCTGTTTCAAAATATTTGTAACTTTTTGTTGGTTGCACGAAATGGTGGTAAAAATCACTACCGCTGCGGTTAATAATTTTTTTGTTCTCATGATTCTGGTTTTTCAGGTTATAAAACGCGTAATGAAAATAATTACCTGCAAAATATGAAAGTTTATCGGTTCCAAAATTACAATTAATATCGCGTATAACAATACACTATATTTCAAAAAATTGCAAACTCTACATTGCAATTTCGCAAAAACATTGTACCTTTGCAGGCACACAATAATCCATTGCTTCAATGCAGGAGCAAATGCCTAATTCGCTGAATTTCAAACTAATTCAGTCCTTCAGACATCAACTGATTAACAACAAAATACATTTCAGCTATGAAACTATTAGAAGATATCATGCAACGGGCCAAAGAAAACGTACAACGCATTGTACTGCCCGAGGGAACCGAATTGCGTACACTCAAAGCAGCCGATTTTATCCTGAAAGAAAAAGCCGCTAAGCTTATACTTATCGGAGATGAAAATGAAATTAAACAATTAGCAGTCGAAAACAACCTTCAATATATCAGCGAGGCTCAGATTATTGATCCGGAAACTTATCCGGAAATGGAGAAGTATTCAAGCCTGCTGTATGAAATCCGCAAATCGAAAGGAATGACACCAGACGAAGCTGTTGCACTGGCGAAAGATCCACTATATCTGGCTTGTCTGATGATTAAAAACGGGGATGCTGACGGAGAACTTGCAGGAGCCCGCAACACAACAGGTAATGTACTACGGCCCGCATTTCAGATTGTAAAAACAAAACCGGGTATAAAAATAGTTTCAGGGGCGCTGCTCATGTTCACTCCCAAACCGGAATATGGCGAAAACGGATTACTCGTATTTGCCGACTGTGCAGTCAATCCAAATCCTACTGCCGATGAACTGGCACAGATTGCTGTCAGCACAGCTGAAACAGCCAAAGTTCTGGGTGGGTTTGAACCACGCGTAGCAATGCTTAGTTTTTCAACTAAAGGCAGCGCCCAGCACGAACTGGTTGATAAAGTGATTGAAGCTACCCGGATAGCCAAAGAAATGGCGCCCGAAATTCAGCTCGACGGAGAATTTCAGGCTGATGCAGCAATAGTTCCTTCTGTCGGACAAAGCAAAGCGCCCGGTAATTCCATTGCAGGCAATGCCAATGTACTGGTATTCCCCGACCTGCAAGCCGGAAATATCAGCTATAAACTGGTAGAACGTTTTTCAGGCGCTCAGGCAATCGGTCCTGTACTACAGGGTATTGCAGCGCCGATTAATGACCTTTCGCGCGGATGTTCGGTGGAGGATATCATTCGAATGATTACGATCACGGCCAATCTGGCTATGAAAAAATAAGCAGCCTGTCAATCAGTATATAACGAGATTTCAATTTTTATTGCTATAGAACAAATTCAATAATTAGAATAAAAAATGGCAGAACCAATAAAAGAACCTATTGAAAAATATGGTTTAAGCAAACGCAATCACAAAAAAACACTTTTTACAAAAATCGGAGTGGTTGGTTGCGGAAAAGATGGTAGTGTGATAGCCACAGCAGCAGCTTCACACGGAATGGAAGTGATTTTTCTGGAACCCTCGGAAGAAAGAATTGCCAATGCTTACGCCCGCGTTGAAGCAAAACTGGACCGCAAAATTAAAGGTTGGGGGTTAACCGAAAGCGAGAAAAAAGCCACGTTGAGTCGTATCAAAGGAACCATGGACTACGAAGATTTTCACGGTTGTGATTTTGTAATTGAAGCTATTCGTTACAACAACCTTACCGGCGAACGCAGAGTAGAACAACGAAAAGAAGTATTCAAACACCTGGAAAGAGTTTTGTCACCTCAGGCTATTATAGCTTCGAACGTAACTACCGTCATTGTATCAGACCTGGCATCTGATCTTGAAAATAAAAGCCGCTGTATTGGACTGCATTTTCTGTCAAATGTTCCGGATTCGCAAATGATAGAAATTGTACGGGGTCTGGAAACATCGGACGCAACTTACGAAAAAGTATGTCAGTTTGCCCGACTGATCAATTATCAGTTTGTCCCCGTTGTCGAATCGGCAGGACTTGTGAGCATTCGCCTTTTCCTGACACAGCTCAACGAAGCATGCTCTATCCTGATGGAAAATATATCAAATGCTGAAGATATTGACCATATCATGACAATTGGATTTGGACACCGGCAGGGACTATTCAGAACAGCTGACCGGCTCGGAATAGAAAAAATCGTGAAACTGCTTGAAAATATGTATGATGAATACGGGCATGTAAAATACAAACCTTCTCCTGTTTTACTACGGATGTATCGCGCAAAACATTTCGGGATAAGCACCAAAAAAGGGTTTTATACCTACGACGACATGGGAAATATTATAAAATAATGGAGGACAGAAAGTTATGAAAATATTAGTATTAAACTGTGGCAGTTCGTCGGTAAAATATAAACTGCTGGACATGAACAGCAAGGAAGTTCTTGGTTCGGGAGGTGTGGAAAAAATAGGTATGAAAGGCTCATTCCTCAAACATACCAAGCAAAATGGAGAAAAAGTAATTCTCGAAGGTGAAGTACTTGAACATCAGCTGGCTATTGAATATATCCTGGGAGTACTCACAAGCGAAAAACATGGCTGCATTAAAAATATGGAAGAAATTGACGCCGTTGGACACCGCGTGGTACACGGTGGTGAAAAATTCAACTCGAGCGTACTCATTACTGATGATGTAATTCGTAACATTGAAGCTTGTATTGAAATTGCTCCTTTGCACAATCCACCCAATCTTGCCGGTATCAACGCCATCAGCGACTTACTTCCTCAGGTTCCTCAGGTGGCAGTATTCGATACAGCGTTCCATCAGACTATGCCCGAATATGCATACATGTACGGAATTCCTTATTCACTGTATAAAAAATATGGCATCCGCCGCTACGGATTTCACGGAACAAGTCATCGGTATGTGTCAAAACGAGCCTGTGAATTTCTCGGCCTCGATTATAAAAGCACAAAAATCATCACAGCCCATATTGGCAATGGAGGTTCCATTACTGCTATCGAAAACGGAAAATCAGTGGATACATCCATGGGTTTCACACCGGTAGAAGGACTGATGATGGGGAGCCGTTCGGGTGATGTTGACCTTGGAGTAGTAACCTATCTGATGGAAAAAGAAATGATTAGCACAGGTGCTGCTACCACACTTTTCAATAAACACAGCGGAGTATTGGGAGTATCAGGTATTTCATCCGATATGCGAGATATTGAAAACGCGATAGCTGAAGGCAATCAGCGTGCAAAACTGGCGCTTGAGATGTATGAATACCGTATTAAAAAATACATTGGCTCTTACGCAGCAGCGCTGAACGGTTTTGATGTTCTTGTGTTCACGGGAGGTGTGGGTGAAAATCAGACAATTACCCGTGAACGGGTCTGTAAAGGACTGAGTTTTATGGGTATTGAAGTTGATCCTGAAATAAACAAAGTCCGTGGTAAAGAACTTCTGATCAGCACTCCGAATTCCAGGGTTAAGGTGGTGGTAATTCCCACTGATGAAGAATACATGATTGCTTCGGACACGATGGAACTCGTTGGAAAATAAATCTTTTCGAAATATTTAAAAAATAACAGAGGATAGCTTATCAGTCATCCTCTGTTGTTTTTTTATTGAGTTATATTCAATTAACCGACTTTCTCTTCCCGGCCAAATTCCATCAGATAAGCTTTGATGAATTCTTCGATTTTCCCGTCCATCACTCCGGTTACATCCGATGTCTGATAGTTGGTACGGTGATCCTTCACGCGTCGGTCATCAAACACATAACTCCGGATTTGTGAGCCCCACTCGATTTTTTTCTTACCGGCTTCCACCACAGCCTGAGCAGCCCGGCGTTTTTCAAGTTCCATTTCATACAACTGAGAACGTAAAAGCCTCATGGCATTCTCACGGTTACCCAGCTGAGTACGACCTTCGGTATTTTCAATGGCTATTTCTTTTTCTTCGCCCGTTTGCTCATCAATGTATTTGTAATGTAGTCGAACACCGGTTTCTACCTTATTTACATTCTGACCACCGGCACCTCCCGAACGGAATGTATCCCAGCTCAGATTAGCCATATTAACTTCAATATTGATGGTATCGTCCACCAGTGGAACAACGAAGACTGAAGCAAAAGATGTCATTCTCTTACCCTGTGCATTGAACGGCGATACCCTCACCAAACGATGAACACCGTTTTCGCTCTTAAGGTATCCGTAAGCCATATCACCTTCTACCTGGATGGTTACGGTTTTAATACCAGCCTCATCACCTCCCTGATAGTTGGTCAATTCACATTTGTATCCCTGCCTTTCGCAGTAACGCTGATACATCCTGAAAAGCATATCGGCCCAATCCTGAGCCTCAGTTCCACCGGCACCGGCAACAATCTTAATCACTGCTCCAAGTGAATCTTCCTCATTTGAAAGCATATTTTTCATTTCAATAGCTTCCAGCAATATCGTAACATGCGTGTATGCATCATCCACTTCCTCTTCGGTGACAGCTTCTTCGCGGAAAAAGTCAAAAGCCAGCTGGAGTTCATCAGCAGCAGCTTTCACTTCGTAGTAGCTTTCAATCCATTTTTTCAGTTCCTTCACTTTACGCATCTGCATCTCGGCAGCTTTCGGATCGTCCCAGAAATCAGGCGTCTGTGTGCGCAGTTCTTCTTCTTCTATTTGTATTAACTTGGTATCGATGTCAAAGATACCTCCTCAACGCGTCCTCGCGTTCCAACACTTCTTTAAGTTGGTCTTGTGTAATCATTTTATAATTGTTATGTGATTGTTAATCTGCACTTTATTAATTAGAGGTATGCATCACATGAAAAACAGGAGTTTATACATTGCTTTTAAGCAATCCTTTTATCACTGCATTGGTAAATCCGTTTGCCTCCATTTCATTCAGCCCTTTAATGGTAATTCCGCCGGGTGTGGTTACTTTGTCTATCTCCACTTCGGGATGACTTTGGTTGGTTTCGAG
>Ga0209098_1001398_pt1 | contig 23236 bp, 22 predicted proteins | sample AD_JPNHW1_MetaG_FD_184429 | JGI IMG/M metagenome (GOLD analysis project Ga0209098, IMG submission 184429) | Active sludge microbial communities of municipal wastewater-treating anaerobic digesters from Japan - AD_JPNHW1_MetaG (SPAdes) (version 2) | ecosystem: Engineered > Bioreactor > Anaerobic...
CAGTTTATTTTTTGGAGTTCGGGGAATCAAGCCTCAACGGAAAGATGATTGTCTGGACGAATAATTACGATTTTGAGTGGGATGTGCAGGACTGGATAAACGAGCAGATCGATGAACGGTTCGCACAAGCAGGTATAGAAATCCCGTATAAGCAGGTCGATTTCAGGATGCGCGACGGGAAATAAAAACGGCGTGGTCTGATATCCCGGAACGTCTGCCTGTGATGAGGAAAAAATCCCGTGTGGCCTCTCATAAAGCCCTTTTTTTGACCGGAACAGCCGGTTCCTGTCATGCAGGTAAGTGACTCTCCCGGTGCCCTCCATGGCCATTTTTTTTAAAATGTCAAACGAAAAATTTGCAAGTACGGAAAAAACAGACCGTCAATTTTAGAGCAAAGAACAAAAGGATCTGCATTTAAGACGATGCGGGTTTTCCCGCGTACCAATATAGTCCGGCAGGGAGCCTGTCAGGTCACAATGGAGATAAAGAACATGGATTTGGCAGCGCCAGAAAGATTTGTTTTTTACGGTGCCCGTGTTATAGGACTAATAAGTCACTGCCTGATAGTTCCACAAAAAAGAGAAAAAATTTTTATTACACCTTACTTAAACAACTGCGTGAAGGATAGTGACCTTCTCTTTTGGCCGGTCGCCCGGGACCGTCTTTGTTTTACCGATCTTGTCTACAACATCCATGCCCTCAATAACTTTCCCGAAGACCGGGTGTTTGTCGTCAAGGAAGTTATTGTTCACGAGATTGATAAAGAACTGCGATCCCCCGGTGTTCGGGCCGGCGTTTGCCATTGAGATAGTGCCCCGGTCGTTCCGGTTGTGATTCGTGAACTCGTCTTTTATCGCGTAACCGGGACCGCCCATGCCGGTGCCGGTGGGGTCACCCCCCTGGATCATGAACCCTGCGATCACGCGGTGGAAGATGACGCCATCGTAGTAACCTTTCTTTGCGAGCGTTTCGAAGTTGCCGGCGGTGATCGGCATATCCGGGTCGAGCGCGATTGTGATGTTGCCCATGTTCGTTTCGAGCCGTACCCGTTTACCGGGTTCCTGTGCTGGAGTCATGATTACAAAGGAAGTATTTCATGCGGGAGGTATTCTTTGTTTTGTGGAAGGAGAATAAGAATGCCCGTTACGGTTCTCTTTTCCCCGGCAAAAAACTGGCTTAAAAAAAGGTACCGGGCTTTGTGTAACGTGGCTCTCACACGATTTCCGCGTGCAGGATCGTCACATTCGTCAGCGGTCTGCCTTTTTCACCGGTTGTCACGTTTACAATCGCATCCACAACATCCATGCCCTCGACAACTTTCCCGAAGACCGGGTGCTTTTTGTCAAGGTAATTATTGTTCACGACGTTGATGAAGAACTGGGAGCCCCCGGTATCGGGGTATCCCGTATTTGCCATTGCGACCGTACCCCGGTTGTTCCTGTTCATGGCCGTGAACTCATCGGGGATGGTATACCCGGGACCGCCGAACCCGGTACCGGTCGGGTCTCCTCCCTGTATCATGAACCCGGGGATCACCCGGTGGAAGATAACGCCATCGTAGTAACCTTTCTTTACGAGCGTTTCAAAATTGCCGGTTGTGATCGGCATATCGGGGTTGAGCGCGATCGTGATGTTTCCCATCGTTGTTTCGAGCCGCACGTTGTCCCAGGAGGCGAAGGTGGCAGGCTGCGTCGCGCCGGAAGAACCGGTGCCCGGTGTCGTTACGGTCGCAGGAGTAGCCGTGGAAGTCCCGCGATGGTCTTGCGTACACCCGCTTGAGAAGATCAGGGCACATGCGACAAGCGCTATGAGAAGGACCGTCAGTTTGCGGGTCATAGCAGATCGGTACGCCCGTCACGAAAAAAAAGTTATGTAAAAAATTGTTTACGGGGTCTTTGGCTTTTCGCAGTCAGTCTTTTCTGAACCTTCGGTTTTTCGGCTGACAATAAATGTCAGGCCCAGCACGATTATGATGGAGACCACGCCGGTCGCAACAATCCATCCGCCCTGCGTGGTCGAAGCCACATAGTCGCCTGCGGCTACATCGATCCCGAGGATTGCGTATGTATTACCGTTTGAATCCGTCGCTGAATCATCGATCGGTGCATAGGCAGACATGAAGGATCCCCATGAATCCGAGTAGGGCTCTCTGGAAGCGGTCGGACCCGAGAGCGCTTCAAAGATCACCATCTTGTCCGGGGAGTCGTCAACCTGGCCGATCCGGGCGGATCCCTGCGGGTCGATGGGATACAGGTCATCGACAAGGAACATAGCCGATTTGTCTGTCGTGTTCACCGTAACGATATACGCGTTGATGATCCGGTCGTTCATGCTGCGCATCGTGCGGAGCTTCTTTGCAACCGCGAGATACTGCGTCGTGTTCTCGTCACCGGGCCGCAGGCCGGAGATCTCGCTTGCATTGATCTGCGTAGCCATAGTGCCGGCCGCTGTTTTAAGCCCGAACTGTGCGGTGTTTTTGAGTCCCGCGTTCGACTGCGTATATGCAATTGCCGTCAATCCTGCAATGATGACTGCCGCAATAATGGCGGCAGCCCAGAGTTTTCCTGAACATGAACAGGTCTGTGCCATATCAGCATCGCCTCCTGAATAACATTCCAATCATGAACACGGCCGCAATCACGCCGATGACAAGCGCCGGCGTAGGAGCCGGTGAATATGTCGTTGTCGGGGTCGGAGCCGCAGAGAGGGTGGCTGCAAGAGGTGCAGTCTGCCCTGCGGTCACGGTCGTTGTTGTCGTATAATCAATATACCCGGTCTCCGAAAGGCGGACGACATGGCTGCCCGGGGAAAGATCAGTCACGGTAAGCGGTGTGTAGCCCCGGAACAGGTTATCGACATACGTCTCCGCATTTGTGGGGGACGAGGCTATTGAAAGGCCGCCGGTCTGCTGCTGGACCGGGGTCGGGGTCACTCCTATTGGTGTCAGGGTTGCAGAGATTGTGGTTACGGTGTTTGCCCTGATGTAAACCGTGTTCATCCAGTCGTTGTAACCGGATGCTGTCACCTTAAAGAGGTGGTTTCCCGACGTTACACCGGCCTGTTGGAAGATCCCTGCGGAGTTCGTCGTCCCGACCTGCATGCTGTCCATGTACACTTTTGCACCCGGTACTGAGGTGAGGTAGAACGACCCAAAGATAGCAGTCGACATCGTGACCGGCAGGTTCTGCGACTGGCCGGCCGTTACCCAGACGCTTGTGGAATAATCGTTGTATCCCGAAAGTTTGAGCACGACCTGGTGGCTGCCCGGGTACAGGCTTAAGGTCAGCGGAGTTTTCCCATAATAACTGTCATCGACATACACGGATGCGTAATTCGGGTTTGAGGTCACATACACCGTACCGGTCTGCCGGGGCTGGGGGGACTGGGCAAGGACCGGGTAATAGGTCGCAGTCTGGCCGGCATACACGGTAACAAGTGCCGTGTCCGGGGTATACCCGCTCAACGTGGCTTTCATCGTGTAGGTACCCGGTGTCAGACCGTAGAAAGTCATCGGTGAATATCCCTTGAAGTTTCCGTTCAGGTAGAGCGCCGCTCCGGACGGGCTGGACTGTGCATAGATCTGTCCGGTCGTTACCGGCGGTGCAGTCGGAACGGTTGTCGGGATGGTGGTCAGCGGGTTGATGGTCGCGTAAACTGCAACATGCTGGTTTGACTCCGGCATATGGGACGGTTCGCCGGTCCATTCATTGTAGCCCGACTTTTTCACGGTAATTGTCGAGACCGGGGTGCCCGTAGGGGATACTGCGACTGACAGGATACCCCCGGCAATCGTTCCCTCAGCATTGCCATCGAAATAGACCGTGGCGCCATCGACATTACAGTACACATCGATCCAGCCTTTCCCTCCGCCAAGGGTTGGGGGTTTTTCCGTGGTGGGCTGTGTTGTCGGCTCCTTTGTCAGTGTCGGCAAAAGGGTTGGTTCTTCTGTCGCTTTTGTCACCGTGGGTAAAAGTGTCGGTTCTTCTGTCGGTTGCGTTGTTGTCTCGATGATCACCGGGCCCGGCTCGAGCGGGATGTCGGACGCACCGGCAGCTGCTGCAAGCGGGACACAGATGATCAGGCCAAGTGCCAGCACAAGCACGAGTATAAGCAGTTTCTTTGTCACACTATCTCTTCCTGTAATAATACATCTGGCAGATGCTGATATAAATTAAGAGGGATTTGCAGGCAATACTAAAAAATCCGGTGCAGAATAACCGGTTGATTTGCAATTCCTGATGGTTTGCAGGCTTGTCGCTAAAAAAATGCAGGTTCCCTGAATGACAGGGGCCAGCCGGGATAACGTCGACCGTTGACCGGATCTTCTGCCCGGCCTTGGCTGTTTTGGTCAGGAATGCCTGTTTATAACCCCGGCGAGCCGGTGCATGCCGTCTTTTATTTTTTCTTCGTCGGCATTGGAGAAGTTGAGTCGAATCGTATCGTCACCGCCGCCGTCAACAAAAAATGGCATACCCGGCAAAACTGCAACCCTGCTTTCGATTCCTTCGCGGAAAACCTGCATGGCGGACAGTCCCCTGGGAAGCGTCGCGGTAAGGAACATCCCCCCTTCCGGCGTGGTATGGGTAAGTGCCGGCATCAGGTCGTCGAAGAGGTCGCACATGAGCCGGCACTGCCGCCCATAGACCGCGACAATCTTTTTTATGTGGCTGTCAAGGTCGTGCGTCTCCAGGTACCGGGCAAGGATCTGCTGGCAGAGGAAATTGGAGTGCAGGTCGGCAGCCTGCTTTGCGGTGTTAAACGCTGCAAGGATCTCTATTGGAGCATACATCCACCCAATCCGCATGCCCGGCGCGGTGATCTTGGAAAACGATCCGGAGATCACGGACTGACCGGGAAGGTAATGTTTCACCGGGAGCCGGGGTTTGCCGTCAAAGAAAAGTTCCCCGAATGCATCGTCCTCGTAAAACACCGTGTCTGTGCCATTGAGGATTTCCGCGATCTCCCTGCGCCGGTCCTGTGAGTACGTGCAGCCCGAAGGGTTCTGGGAGTTGGGGATGCCGTAGAAGAATTTTACCGGCGTTTTCTTCATCATTTTTTTAAATGCCACAGGATCCGGTCCTTCCCTGTCAAGCGGCACGGCTTCAAAGACCGGTTCATAAAGAGAGAAAGCTTCAATCGCCCCGAGATAGCCCGGCCGCTCCATACCCACGTGGTCGCCCGGGTTTAAGAAGATCTTCGCGAAGAGATCGAGGCACTGCTGCGATCCATTGACGATCTGGATCTCGTCCGCTGTCGCGGGAATGCCGAGCCGCCGGCGGTACCGCGCCGCAATATATTCCCGCAGCGGCAGGTAGCCATCTGTCGTCGAATATTGCAGGGCGGTCCGGGGGTCGGTCGTTAAGACGTCCCGTGCAGCAGCAGTAATGCCCTCTGTATCAATCAGTGCAGACGAGGGGAGTCCACCTGCAAAGGAAATAATTGTGGGGTCGGAAGAGACACGGAATAATTCCCCGAGAAACGAGGCCGGGGCATGCTGGATCCGTCGGGCAAACTGAAATGACATGGTACACCTGAATGTGAAAATCGATTGATACTATATTGGCTGCGCCACAAAAAGGTGTTTTCTTTTCTCATAAAAAAAATGTGAAATCTGCCGATGACAGACTATGAAAACTAAAAAGTTGATGTGACAAATGGGAATTTTTCATTGCTTTGATATGAAGTCTGTTGGCTTCATGCGTGTCTCTTTTTTTTTTAAATTCCTGCGGTGAGCCCGGGAAAGAACGGGCCCTCCCGTACACCTTATCAGTACGGCGAGACAAAAACGATAGTATGACACTGACACGGGCTGACGATGCGGCTGCCTGTTTCATTGGCGGACTTTCCTGTTCGCAGGCAGTTTGCGCCGCTTTTGCAGAGGATTTCGAAATTGATCGCGATACGGCACTCAAACTCTCATGCGGGCTTGGCGGTGGTATGGGACACACGGGAAACACCTGCGGTGCGGTCACCGGTGCGCTAATGGTTATCGGGATGAAGTACGGCCGGACAAAAGTCGACGATCTTGAAGCGAAGGAAAAGACCTATGAGCTGGTAAACGAGTTCATCACCGAATTCTTGCGCCGGAACCATTCGCTCAACTGCACGGATCTCATCGGCCACAACCTGTCAGATCCAAAAGAGCTTGCAATTGCCCGGGAAAATGATCTCTTCCACACAAAATGTACCCGGTTCGTTCGTGACGCCGGGGAAATCCTGGAAAAAATTTTATAAATTTTTGTGGGGGTAAACCCCGTGTGCGAAAAAGGCTTACGCAGCGTCCGCTACATCGATTTTGATGATCTCGGATGAAAGGGACTGGATCGTGCGGTGCAGGTCAGCCTGCTGGGCCTGCTGCACCTGCCCGATCGCCTCCCTGAGACGGTTGAGCGCTTCACCTTTATTCGCACCCTCGCAGACAATCCCCGGAATCTCAACGCAGCGGGAGGCAAATCCGCCGCAGTCGTTGGGTTCAAGGACGATTGTGTATTGCATGATCCTCTCTATTTCACGGGAGGGTATACAGCCTTTGTTGTCGGCAACAGTGTCTGACGGATTTATTTGTGACCGGCAGGACCGTTACCACTGCTTTTCGAAATGAGAATTTATCATTAAAAAAAGAACAGACTCTCCCTGTTTTACAGGGGGACTGTCCGGTTCTTGTTTTTTGTTATTATATGGTATAACTGAAATAAACCCATGCATTTGTTGCGGAATTGAGATACATACCAGTGCCGATCGCTTTTACCCTCCACCGTCCCGGTTGCGCACCGACGAAAGTAAACGTATCTGAGGGCGTTGTTACGGTATCGGTAGTCAGCGCTGACCATGTAGTACCAGCCGGATTACCAAACTGGATTTCAACTGAGTAACTACTCGCCCCGGGGACCGGCTTCCAGGTAACTGTCGTCACACGCGGGTAATTATAGAACACCGTGTTGTTTATGGGTGACGTCGCCACCGGTGTCGCCAGTGTGACGCCAGTGCTATAGATGAAAGTCCGCCATGCGCACGGAAGCGAAGTCAGGTAGGTCCCGGTGCTATCCAGTGCAGTGATGCGCCATGCGCCCGGCTGATCCCCGATGAAATCGAACGTGTACCATGTTGCAGTGTTACCTGTTACTGTCACAGTCGGGTATGCATGCCATGTACCGTCAGAATACATTCGTTCTACAAGGTATCCCGTCGCATACGGTACCGGTTTCCATGCCAGTGTTGTTGTGCGGGGATAGTGGTACAGTCTCGCACCGTTATACGGTGAAACGGCAACCGGCGTTGCCAGTCTTGTTGTTGCCGATGTGGTAGGCCCTGCTGCTTCTGTAGATGGTGAACTTGGCAGCCCGGCAGTACTGACATCGGGTGTTCCAATATCCGAAGAGATGTGAACCGGTGAAGTTCCCGTGCGTGCTGAAGCGGTGTCAGCAAATGCGACCGGGATGCAGACCATACAAATAAGGAATACAAGTATTCCGGATAAAACTATCATCTTTTTCTGTCGTCTCATCATCATTCCTCTTAGATCAAAACCTTACGGTATTCAACAACTCAAACGTGCCCGTGGGATCGTAGGAAAACGCCGGAAATGAATCCCGGTGGACAAATTCTGCCAAATCCAGTTCTTTGGATCATCTGCCTGAAAGACAGTGTACTACATCCACGGGCAATACTATAATTCAATTATTATATTAAAATAGTTTGCAATCCGGTGAGAACGAAGCATCCTTCTTCGGGATCCTATTTTAAAATCAACACAATCAGGTTACGGGGCTCCGGATATGAACCGATGGGGTTCGCTTTGAAACTATGAAAACCGGTATGCTCCTTTGGGGACCAGAATTACAAACTTTGCACCTTTACCGAAGGTCCCGGTCTCCATTATGCTGATCCCGGTTGTCGCGAGAATCTCCCGGATCAGGAACAGGCCAAGGCCGGTGTTACTCCCATATCCCTGGCTGAAAATGTGCTCTTTTTCTGATGGCGGAATTCCGACACCGTTGTCGGAATAAACGATCATGAGGCCTTTCTCATTTTCGACCTCTGAAAATGTAATCGCAGTGACGTGCCCGCCGTGCCGGATCGAATTTTCCATAATGTTATAATATACTTTGTTAATCAACGGGTCAGCATAGATCGAAATCCCGGCCCTTCCCAGGTCAAGGATCACCCCTTCGAGAGACAACTGTCCTGCAGCATCTGAAACACCCTTCCGTATATCGTACCAGTCCGCTCTCAGTGTTCCCAGTTCCTCATAATAACTGGTGAACTCGATCTGTCGTTTTATGGCGTCACTGCATTCCCTCAGTTTATTGATGTGCGCATGCAGGACCGGGTCTGCCGGGGCTTCTTCACTGACGAGATGCAGGTACCCGACAAGTCCAGTCAGCTGGTTTTTGATATCGTGCCGCGTGATCGTAGAAAGCATCGAAAGTTTTTTGTTCGTCCTCTGGAGGGCATCCTCCGCCATCTTACGGTCATTGATATCCACGAACATCGGAAAGAAATAGAGGGGGACACCGTCTTCATCGCGGATGAGGCGGACGGACTGGTGCACCCAAATCCTGGCATTGTCTTTTCGTACTACCCGTATATCCCGTTCAGTCTGGTCGATTGTCCCGCTTTTCAGATCATCAGCACACGCGATAACTCCGGCGCTTTCTTCGGGATCAACAACGGATAAAAGAGTTCCGGAGAGGAGCTCGTCCGGTGTGTAACCCGTGGTTATGCACAAGGCATTATTCACCTTGGTAAAACGGAGATCGGGAGAGATGATCGCGGCTCCAACCGGGGACTGGTCAAAGGTCCTTTTCAGGCGTTCTTCACGTTCCCGCAACTCCCTTTCCACGTCATGGCGTCTCTTTACCTCCGCGAGGAGCTGGGTATTCTTGTTATAGTAAGAGTTGAGGGGAAAATAGGCAATGATGACGGCAAGTCCGCTCGAAAAGAGGCATGTTATCAGGTTCGAGCGCCAGTCCGGTGGGTATGGGTAGAGGAACTGCCCGGCAAATTCAAAGACCGTCATCGTTGCAAATGTTACAATGAAGATCAAAAAGAGCCTTTGATCAAACGGTGTCGGTTCGGCGTTCGCGTCCATTAATACATCCCTTTAAAATTTTATCGCGTTAAAACCTTCGATTCGACCGGATTGTTTAATAATCGGATTTTTATGCCCTGTTTCGGAATGAGCGGTAAGCCCGCTACCTGCCCGGTAGCACTTATTCCGGTTGGCCTTCATCCGCGATCCGGCGTACCGCGATCTCGCAGTAACGAGGATCGATCTCGATCCCCATCGCCTTGCGGTTGCACTGCAGAGCTGCAAGAAGCGTGCTCCCGCTGCCCATGAAGGGATCGAGCACGGTGTCGCCAACAAACGAGAAGAGCTTCATGCACCGCAGCGGCAGCTCCACCGGGAAGGGGGCGGGATGACCGATTTTTGTTTTGCGCTCGCCATTGAATGTCCAGAGCCCGTTTGTCCAGGCGAGAAATTCATCACGCGTGATATCGGACTTCCGTGAACCGCTGGTCTTCTTCCACGAGTCCTTGTAGAGCACCACGATCAGTTCAACGGGTGCGATCACGTACGGTGCAGATGCACTTGCCCACGATCCCCACGCGGTCCGGCGCGAGATATTCCCCTCGTTCCAGATAATCGTGGAATGGTAAGCAAAGCCGCATTCCTTAGCGATCGTGGTAAGATCTGCACCCACGCTCTGCTGGCCGTTCTTGTTCTTGTCAAGCGGGATGTTGAGGCAGAACCGGCCGTCACTTTTAAGCCAGCGATAACAGCGCTTCATCCAGCGCTTCGAGAAGTCGAGGTAATCAGCGTATGTGAGATGGTCATCGTGGGAGTTGTACTTTATATCGACGTTGTAAGGTGGCGAGGTGACCACGAGATCGATTCCCTGCGCCGGGATCCTACGGGTGGCAAAAATATCCTCGTTGATGATTGCGAGGTCGTCGGTCTGGAAAAATGCTCCCCGTCGCATGCTGTTGTTCCTTTATAGGAGCGTTGATCGTTATTCCTAAAGTAGTTCCCGGCTGTTACGACACCGTGATTTTTTACCCGTAAGCTCCGATAATTATCCATGCACGATGCGAACGGCCCGGTCACAGCCTTCATGTACACTCCCATCGGTACGATCCATTCCCCCTATACCGATATAGCCGGTATGCCCATCCAGCCGTCCGGGGCCCGGGGCGTCCGGGGCACGATCGAAATCAGGAGCGATCTCAGCGAGGGACTTTCTGATCTCGACGGTTTCTCCCATATCATTCTTCTGTACGCCCTGCACCGGTGCACAGGATACAGCCTGACGGTCACCCCGTTCCTTGACCCGGCGCCACATGGTATCTTTGCGACACGATCACCGAAACGCCCCAACGCGATCGGTCTCTCGGTTGTCCGGCTTATGGGTATGGACGGCTGCGTTCTCACGATTGAGGATGTAGACATCCTTGATGGCACGCCGCTTCTCGATATCAAGCCCTATGTGCCGGCGTTTGATGCGCACCCCGATACCCGTCACGGATGGTTTGAGCATACCGCAGGAAACGCAGAGACGGTGCGGTCTGACGATCGGTTCCGGTGAACCTTCTAAAAATTCAGGGTGGGACCGGTTCGGAATTCTTAATACCTTTCTGCGCCGGATGGTAGATCTATGGCAGAACAAGAACCCCTTCGTGGCATCCCCGGTATCCTGCGCCCATTCAAGGAATATATCAAAAACCTCGGATTAAAGGAAGGCGACCAGATTGTCTACTACGGTTGCGTGGGAACCTGCACCCCGTTTGTCGAACTGCTTGCCGTTGCGATCCGGGGGTTTCATCTCCGGCAGGTCTTCGTACCGCTGCTTGATGAGAGCAAGACCCGGGAGATCCGGGATGTTCCCGATGTGGGGATGCAGGCTTCCGGTAATCATGTGTCCCTCTCGCCAAAAGTGATTGTCATCATGGGGGGGCTTGCGATGCCCATGATGCCGGTAACAAAGGAGCAGATCTGTGACCTTGCTGCCCGGCACAACGGGGCAAAGGTGGTCGGCATCTGCTTCCAGAATATGTTCGAGCGGGCCGGCTGGACGGGCACCGTGCCGTTTGACCTCACGGTCAACGCGATGATCGAACCGATCACCGTAACCATTGCGTGAAAATATTCTTTCGTGATCATTTTTCCTTTTTTTTAAAAAAAACACTCTTTTCTCTATAATTTCCGGAAGTCCCGATAAACGTGTACCGTGCTGTCCGACAGCATGAAGGGACGATACCTATTTTCACCTTTTACGGCACACCAGTAAGCATGGCTTCTTTTGTCCACCGCATAGAAGTTCACTATAAAAAAGATCCGCGTCTGAAGACCCGGACGGACCGGATCCGTTCGCTCGGGTTTTTAATCGATGAACTGCACCTGGTCGATGTATATACCATCGCGACCGGTTCCCGGGATTTTACCCGGGAGGAACTTTTCGGGATCGGTGCCCGTTTGTCAAACCCGGTCGTTCAGGAATTTGTGGTGGACGAAGCGACAAGTGCATTTTTTGATTACGCCATCGAGGTCGGATTTTTGCCGGGCGTAACTGATAATGTCGGAGCAACAGCCCGCCAGACTATTGAGGACTATCTTCGCGTTAAGTTCCCGGAAGGGGACGGGGTCTATTCATCGCAGCTCTATTTTGTCCGTGGGCATCTCCTCCCGGAGACGATAACCCGGCTTGGGGATATGCTGGCAAATCCGCTCGTGAACCGTGTCATCATCAGGACCCGGCAGGAGTACGGTGACAAAGGGATGGACCGGGTGGTCCCCCGCGTGCACCTGAACGAGATGCGGAGTGTCGGGCTTGTTGATCTTGATATCCCGGATGAAGAGCTTGTTCGGTTTGGTAAAGAGGGAATAATTGACCCCGAAACCGGTATACGCCGTGGGCCGCTTGCGCTTGATCTTGCCCAGCTCCACGCGATCCGGGACTATTTTAATGAGGTCGGACGGTGGCCGACCGATGTGGAGATTGAATCACTTGCCCAGACGTGGAGCGAGCACTGCAAGCACACGATCTTTGCATCTGCAATGGATGACGATGTGCCAAAAGGATTGTACAAGACGTACATCCAGTCAGCGACAAATGAGATCCGAAAGGAAAAAGGCGATCGCGATATCTGCGTGACGGTCTTTACGGATAATTCCGGTGCGATTGTTTTTGATGATGAGAATCTTGTGACCCACAAGGTCGAGACCCATAATTCCCCCTCAGCGCTCGATCCCTTCGGTGGTGCACTCACAGGAATAGTCGGGGTAAACCGGGACACAATCGGTTTTGGCCTTGGCGCAAAGCCCTGTATGAACGTCTACGGTTTCTGTGTCGGCGACCCGGCAGCGGACATCAAGCTGTTCCGGGGAAAAGACCGAAAGAACCCGGTGCTCTCCCCCCGACAAATTCTTGACGGTGTTGTCCGGGGCGTAGGTGTCGGAGGGAACTGCTCGGGTATCCCGACCCCGCAGGGATTCTGCTACTTTGACAACCGGTACGCGGGTAAGCCGCTTGTCTTTGCCGGGACGGTCGGCGTGATGCCAAAAGAGGCAAAAGGCGTCAAACTCTACGAGAAAAAAGCCGAGCCTGGCGATCTTGTCGTGATGGTCGGCGGCCGGGTGGGAAAAGACGGCATCCACGGTGCCACGTTCTCCTCTGAAGCGCTTGACCCGGCGAGCCCGGTGACAGCTGTCCAGATCGGCGACCCGATCACGCAGAAAAAATTCTCCGATGTCCTGGTCAAGGAGGCCCGGGACCTCGGGCTGTACCGGAGCATCACGGACAACGGCGCCGGCGGACTTTCCTGTTCGGTCGCGGAGATGGCAAAGGAGAGCAACGGATGCCGGGTCGACCTTGATAAGGTCCCCCTCAAGTATCCCGGCATGGCGCCGTGGGAGATCTGGATTTCGGAGTCACAGGAGCGTATGACGCTTGCCATCCCGCCGGAAAAAATCGATGAGTTCATGAACCTCATGAAACGCCGCGAGGTCGAGGCGACCGTTATCGGAGAATTTACCGGCACGGGCCGGTGCATTGTCGAGTGCCAGGGGATTGTCGCGATGGACATCGAATTATCTTTCCTCCATGACGGCCTGCCTGAAAAGACTCTCATGACAACGCCGGTAACGGTTAACAATCCCGAGCCGGATCTGCCCTGTCCGGCCCGGCTGGATGATCTGATGCTCGCTATGCTCGGCCGCAGAAATATCTGTTCCACGGAATTTGTGACGATCCAGTACGATCACACCGTGCAGGGCGGTCACGTCCTTGGTCCGGTCCAGGGAAAAGGCCGGGTGCAGGCACCGGCAACCCTGACTAAAGTGGTTCCCGGATCGAAAAAGAGCGTGGGACTGTCACAAGCGCTGTTTCCCTCATACACAGAGATCGATTCCTACCAGATGGCTGCAGCCTGCATCGACACGGCGATTCGTGGCCTTGTAGCGCTCGGCATTTCACCGGACGAGATCGCGCTTCTTGATAATTTCTGTTGGTGCTCTTCTGATGAACCGGGGCGGCTCTGGCAGCTTAAAATGGCCGCAAAAGGGTGTTATGATTTTGCAAAAGCGTTTGGCACCCCCTTCATCTCCGGGAAAGACAGCATGTTCAACGATTTCTCCGGGTACGATGCGGACAACCACCGGGTGAAAATTTCCGTGCCACCGACGCTTCTGATTTCGTCTATTGGTGTTCACGCGGATGTCAAAAAGGCGGTCTCGATCGATGCAAAGATCGCTGGTGACCTTGTGTATGTGATCGGGGAAACTGCGGAGGAACTTGGCGGGTCGGAGTATTTTGCACATCTCGGGTATGCCGGGAACACGGTGCCGAAACTGGACGCGGCAGCGGCAAAAGCCCGGTATCTCCGGCTCTATGACGCGATTTCCCACGAACTTGTTGCGTCGGTGCTCCCGGTCAGCCATGGCGGTCTGGGGGTTGCCCTTGCAAAAGTAGCAGTTGCCGGCCGGCTCGGGATGGATGTCACGATACCCTCTGCCATGCGGCCAGACTATTTCCTCTTCTCGGAGTCACTGGGCCGGTTTGTTGTGACGGTTGCACCGGACCACAAACGGGAATTCGAGCGGATCATGGGAGCCGATGCGTTACTTCTCGGGAAAGTGGGCGGGAACCGGCTGCGGATCACGGGCCAGACACTTCTTTTTGAAAGGGAAATTTCAAAACTGGAAGCGGCGTACAAGGCGCCGTTTGGGGGTTTCTGATATGGCAGTCATTTCTTCGACCGATGGCGGGAATCCCGGGCACAGCCGGATCCCGGAAAAAGCCCTCGTTATGAGTGGCTACGGGATCAATTCCGAGATGGAGACCCGTGAGGCGCTCCTCCGGGCCGGGATGGATTCCGACATCGTGCACATCAATGACTTAATTGACGGGCGGCAGAAACTATCCGCGTACCGGCTGCTCGTGTTTCCCGGGGGATTCTCGTACGGTGACGATACCGGCGCCGGCAATGCATATGCGAACCGGTTAAGAAATAACGCAAAGGACGATCTTTTAGAGTTCCTTGATGGGGATAACCTGGTCCTTGGGATTTGCAATGGGTTCCAAATCCTTGCAAACCTTGGGCTCGTTCCCGCGTTTGATAAAAAATATTCGCGGGATATCGCGCTCATGCCCAACCGGGGCGGCCGGCTCGAATGCCGGTTCGTGACGATCAAGCCCTTCGAGAAAAACATCTGGACGCATGGCATCTCGAAACTCTGGTGCCCGGTTTCCCACGGTGAAGGTAACCTCTCCTGCTCACCTGATACGCTCCAGCGCATCAAAAAGAACAAGCAGATCGCGTTTACCTACTGCCGGGAAGACCTGACCCCGGCCGGCGGGGAGTACCCTTATAATCCCAATGGTTCGGTGGAAGATATTGCCGGCATCACATCGGCTGACGGTAAAGTGCTCGGAATGATGCCGCATCCTGAACGGGCAATTGAGTTCACGAACCTTTACAACTGGCCCCTTTTAAAGGAACAGATGCGGAGAAATGGGGAGCGGATTCCTGAAGAATCCATTAATATGACGATCTTCCGTAATATCGTGGAATACTTTTTGTGAATTTTGGTTCCTGTCACGGTTAGTTTGTTTACCCGAACAGGCCCCGCTTTTTTCCCTTTTTGCCACTTTGAGAGGCGGATGACCGCCCGGTGTCGTCGCCATTGATAGCAGACCGGCGTGCCATGTCCTCTTTTAGTTCATCGGCGATCAGGGGGAGGTGAGAATATTTCTTTCTCGGGACAGACATCTGTGCCATGGGCAGTTCCCTCTTTGGAGCCGCTTCCCGTGTCTGTTCCATCTCCGCTGCGACACGCTGGAGATCCGTGTATTGTGCCGGTGGCTGCTCTGGCGCGGGTGATGCTACATCATATGTCGGGTCACCATCAGTCCATGGGTCCCATTCTTCAGCGAGGTTTTCCTGGACCGGCTGGTGCCCCCTCCGTGATTTTACGACAACAGGTTCGGGATTAACTACTGGTGCTGCCTCGGGTGCCGCAGCAGGAATGGCACGTTTTTTACCCAAAGTCCCCGTTGAAAATGTGGTGCCGCACCGCGTACAGAACTTGGAGTGAATAGAAGGTGCCGGGTTGCCACAAACCGGGCAGATGGGTTTTGCGAGCGGGCCACCGCACACATCACAGAAGAGGGCTTTTGTGTCCGATACTGTAGCCCCGCAGGCCGGACAGACCGGAAATCCCTGCGGTGTTCCCTGATCTTCCTGGAACGGGGTGCCGCAGAGGTCGCAGAATTTTGAGTTGTTGTCGGGGGCAGGTGCGCCGCAGTTCCCGCATTTTTTTGTCATGCTTGTCTCTAGTGAATAAAAACCGGGGCAGCATAAAGACTGCGGTTTCGTGGTATGCAACCGGTACTGGTTTGGGTTTTACGTCGTGAAATTGGTGTGGTCCCCGGGTACCTGATTGATGTTTATCCTAAAATTAGTATAAACTCACCGGCGGTTTATTTAGTGTGTGGTATCAAAAATCCGGGTTCCGGGGAGATTTTTACCGGGCATACGGTTCATGACAAGAAACAAAAAATTATGATTTCGATTCCAACAGGGAACTCAACTCAACGGGTCTAGTCCTCTCAAAACAAGTTGATAGGGGCAAAAGCCCAAGAAAAACCCTGTGAGGGTAAGTGTCCGCTCCCCCCGGCAGGAAGCCCCCGAGGCGGATCCGTGACGCTAAACTATTAAAAAAACGTGTTTACTCCTCCGTGCCTCGAAGAGGCCCTGGTGCGGGGAACCATCTTTTCTAAATTTTCAATTAATGCGTTTTATCATTTCGGAGAAGCCAGACCGGTTTTTGTCGATTTTTCCAGAATTTGCGATCGTTTTAAACCGTGGCCTGCCGTCGTCAGGAAACATTGTACGGATCTTAATCATGCCACATTGAGATGTGGCAATCCAAAAAAAAAGTTTAGATATAGGGGTTCCGAAGAGCCTTACCCACACCGAAGGTCTTCCTGGCTTCGAGAGTGTTCCTGTTCTTCGTAATCTTCTCGTTTGCAAGCTTGCTCACGAGTTCAAGACCGGGCTTGACCTTCTCGATGGGCTGGGTCTCAAAGACGCCAGCGGCCATTGCCTTTGCCCAGACCGAGTCTCCAATCTTTGACCTGACAAAGATGGTGCTCCAGCCATCGGGGCTGCCAACGGAACCGGTGGAGATATCAGCGAGGTTTGCCACGTAGTCCATGCAGACGTGGCAGCCGGGCTGCTCATATTTGTGGGTTACCTTGAGCGGCAGCTGAACGACCTGTCCGCGCTTGCCGTAGACCCAGAACTTGCCCTTCCCGATCTCCATCTTCTTGACGGACTCGAGCTTCATGGCCGCGTGGTCTTCCACGAGCTGAAGGATACTCTGGTACGGGAAGTTCTCCATGCAGAAGATACCGACTGCAAGAGCAATCTTGTCGCCGACATCTCTCCAGCCGAACGGGTACAGCTGACCCTTACGGACGGCCTGCATCTGGCACGGGGTGCCAACGATACCGATCTTGTCCAGACCGTAGCTGCGGGTTGCTTCCTTGATTAAGGAAACGTTCGGGCTGATGTTGTACTTGGTGCCGCGTGCCGCGAGCAGTTCTGCCTTTGTAGTCGCAACGACCGGTTTTGGTCTCCAGTGATGCGGGACCGGGGTTCCGCACATATCGTTGTCGTCACCGTCGTCGTAGGTTCCTGCTACAATGGCTCCGTCAATAATTCCCTCTTCGAGTGCATATGCAAAGAGCGAGGTAACGATACCTCCGTCCTGCGCACCCTTGAGAATCTCCTTGTCGGTGCTCCGTGCTGACACACATGCCTTGTATTTACCGAGTTCTGCTCCCATTTCAATCACCCTCACTGAAGAGCCGCCATAATGGCTTCGTTAATCGCCTCATACTCGCTAACTACGTCAGTGTTGAAGAACCCTCTCGGACACTGGGAATAGCAGGCACCGCACTTGATGCACAGGTCGCGCTCGCCGTTAGGCTTGCCGAACTCCATCGTGATCGCGCGGACCGGGCAGGCTGCTGCACAGCTGCCGCATCCCATGCACAGGCCCTGGTTGATGACTTCGGTCATCAGTTCGCAGAAGCATGCGCTGGTTCCCTTTGCCGCCATGTTCATGAGCGGGGTCAGGAACTTGGTTGCGAGCTCTTTTTGTTCCTTGGTTCCCTTGAGAAGCAGGTATGCCATGACTGCGACATTCCTGATCAGCTGCGGAGTTGGTGCGCAACCGGGGATGTAGATATCGACCTTGATTAAGTCACCAATCGGCAGGTATGACTCATGTGCCGGCTGGTTCTGCTGGCCGCCGCGTGCAAACCGGGTGATGTTGCCGTAGCATGCGCAGCCACCCAGTGCAACAACGACTGCTGCCTTCTCTCTGGTTTCCTTAATCTCTTCAACTGCGAGCTTGTCCTGAATACAGACTGAGCCCTCGACAAATGCAACATCGACCTGCTGGATGTGCCGGACATCGGCAAGTGTAAGGTGGTATTTCAGGTCGACATACCGGTCGAGGAGAGTTAACAGTCCGGCGTAGTTGTCTGCGAGTGCAACCGTGCAACCGGTACACCCACTCAGGTGCGTGTAGCCCAATGAAATCTTGTCTACCACAGGCTTAACCTCCTTGTTAGTTGTTTCCACTTTTTTTACTACGTCAGCCGCTTTTGCAGGTGCCGCAGGTTTCTGCGGTTCCTCGCTGGCGTTCTTCTTAAAGACACTAGATAGCAGTCCCATAATCAACACCTATTGTTTCCAGTACGATCCGTACTGCTTTGGGAATTGCCTTTGAAACTTCATCCGAGAGCCCGATCTCCATATCGGGATCGGTCACGCGTGCAGGCTGGCATCCGATGACCGTGATATCAATCCGGTCCTTGATCCTCTGGAGCGGCTCCGCGAGATCCCACGAGTGCGCATCGCGGTAACTGCCCGGGGGCAGATCCTCGACCCGCAGTCTGGTGATGGATCCCGGTTCTGCACCGTAATCCGCGATATCGACGATCACGAGTTTCTTTGTCACTTCCGGGTCGAGCAGTGTAAAAATAAAGTGCGGGCCGCCGAGGCCAGCATCCACTACTTTTACATTGTCGGGAAGTGTGAGTTTCTGCAACTCCTCAATGACCGCCGGACCAAAACCATCATCTGCAAACAGGGGATTTCCACACCCTGCGACTACAATCTCCGGATACAGCATGATTTCCGTGTATGCTCACTGCTGGATGAGTTTCTGGGCGACTACCTTGTTGTCCTCATTAACGACGATCATGTGTGTAGCGCACGAGACGCACGGGTCGTACCCGCGCATAATAACCTCGGCGAGCTGCCAGGGTGCACCGGTGAGTGCTGCGCTGCAGGTTGCAAAGTTCCAGGTGGTTGGAACGAGCATCGAGAAGTACTGGACCTTCCAGTCCTTGACCTTTGCAATGTGGACATCTGTTCCACGGGGGGCTTCGTTTGCGGCCCACCCAAGAGAGCCGTCGCCTCTGGGGATGTAGTCTGCAATGACTTTTCCGCTCGGGTTGAGTTCGTCGATGCAGTCGATCATCTCATAGAAGCAGTCCGTGTATTCCATCTCACGGGCAACGTTCTGGCCGATGGTGCCCTTCTCATCGAAGTTCTTGTACTTGACGAGACGTGCACGGGGACCGACTTCAACGGGCTGGCCGTCGTACATCGGGATGCCGGTGCAGGCTTCCATCTGGGGGTTGACCTTGGTGCCGAGCTTGGTGGTTCCGCCGACCGGGTACTTGGGCTCTTCAAGGGAGATCTCCATCTCGCCCATGTACCAGTCCCAGGGCCGGACTTCCTTGAACCGGTTGATGTCCCAGGTCGGGCACTCGTCCAGGCTTGAGCTGCCGTAGAAAGCGTCGGTTGCAAGGTAGCCCTGGTCGTGGTACCCGAGATCCTTCGGGAGTGCGACTTTCATGCCGCCAACATCGACCCAGTCCCTCTTCTGGTAGTTCCGCAGGACTGCAATCATGAAGTCCATCTGCTGGTGGGCAAGAACAAGGCCTTCCTTTGCGAGGTCGTACATCTTGGTCTTTGCCTGCGTGGAGCAGTTCACGTACATACCGCCGATACGGGGGTTGCTCGGGTGGATGGCTTCGCCGCCGGCGATCTGGCCGATGGTCTGGCCGATCTCACGGAGCCGCTGGATGCGCTTTGCAACGCTGCGCACCGGCTCTTCGGGAGTGAACGGGTTGATCTTGACATCGGTGCCCGGAAGATACAGGTCGGGCAGGATCAGGATGTCATGCAGTGCAATGCTGTGACACCGGTTTGCCAGCTGGAGGATATGACGGAGCATCTTGGCATCCTTGGGGATCTCGACCTTGAGGGATGCTTCCATAGCCTCGGTTGCTGCAAGACAGTGTGCAATTGGACAGATACCGCAGACGCGGGATGCAATCTTTGGTACCTGTTCAGGGGTCTTTCCGATTGCGAGTTTCTCAACTCCCCGCACCGGAGTAATAGAACACCAGTTGCCTGTCTCGATAATGCCTGCATCGTTAACCTTCAGGACAAGCTTCGAGTGTCCCTCGTGTCTTGTGGTTGGGGAAATCTCTACAACTTTCGACAATATAATCGCCTCATGTTATGTTGAGTTGTTCAAATTGCTGTACGAAATTACTCTATACATCTCTCATCTCTAGAGATAATTGACCGTACAAAGTACGTTCAACATTATCTTCTACTGACCCTTTTATAACGTTTATTGTTTAATCCGAAAAATGCCCGGATTCGCGATATATGCGAGGATCGGCCATTAAAATAAAAATGGTGGTGTAAAAAACGTTTTTTTTCCGAACGCGCCAGCGGACAGGAAAATTTGAATATATTTCCGATTTATTCAGTTATTGTGCCCTGTTTGTATTTTAATCAGTGGTGTTTTAATCCAAAGATTTCTTGTCGCCATTGAGCTCGTCAAGCAGTTCTGCGAGCGTAGCCCTCCGTTCGGCATATGCGTTATGCTGGTGAATGCTTTCTTCATTGGTCTGCTTGATGGTGACCACGGCATCTCCGGGAAGATAGGAAAATCCGGTCAGGACTTTTTTTGCCATCTCCCGTACACAGTCTTCTACAAACCTCGGATTTTTATGCGCGGCAAGCACGACGGCACTTTCATCGCCGCGCTTGAGAAGCTCGTAGATACCTGCGCTCATCGACTCTTTAAGAATCTGGATAATCGTTTCGAGGTTGACGTGCTGGTCATCATCAGTCTCGATGCAGAGGAAACCCCGGCCCCGCTGGTTATGGGTGGCCATCGGGACTTCAGCAAAGAACGCATCGATGGTCTTCTGGTCAACCCCCAACCCTTCAAGGACCTTGTTTGCCCGATCTTTCATAATGTTCTGGGCACAGGGACATGCAGTCATGCCGGTGACTTCAGCGCCAATGCTTTTTCGCACGATCGGTTCGCGGAAGGTCCTTTTTGCGATCGCCCGCGCATGCACCTTGACCACTTCATGGCAGGTCGTGTGGCTCACCGGCGTCTCCCGCTTGACCATGAACTCGCTGCGCATGAGAACTTCAGTGCGATCGGCATACTCGTGACGGTCGAGCAGTTTGCGTGCCACCGCGCTGCAAAGGTTCTCGATTTCGTTGACTTTGCCTTCGATTGCCTGCTGGAGCACCTCATCAATCACTTCAAAGTTCCGGGACAGGTTTGCACCTTTGAGACTGCCGGGCAGGTCCACATAAACATCGAAATTAGAAATAAAGACGACCGGCCTTTTATCGGGACGGGATACTTCAACAAGTTTTTTTACGTTTTTTACCCCGACGCGAGTGAGATTGATCCTGACATCGGGTGATGTGGCCTGGACATCGGGCAGTTTCCCGCTGAACGGCTGATCCGGGGCGTTGTCCACTGCTGCGTGTTTAATAAGTCATCGCTTCCATGCTGATTTTCAAGTGTTCTTCTTTAGTTTTTTCATATAATATTTATGTGCTTTGTAGCTGATATCAAAGGGATTAACATATGATGAAGAAATACTATGAATCCGATGCCGATCTCTCGGTGCTGAAGGGCAAGAAGATCGCGGTGATCGGGTACGGTTCCCAGGGACGCGGGCAGTCCCTGAACCTGCGCGACAGCGGCCTTGATGTGATAATCGGCCTGCGCAAAGGAAAGAGCTGGGACGCTGCGACTAAAGACGGGATGACTGTTATGCCCGTTGCTGAAGCGGCAAAGAAAGCGGATATTATACAGATCCTCCTGCCAGACGAACTTCAGGGAGCAGTTTATAAAAGCGAGATCATGCCGCATCTTTCCGAGAACAAGACGCTGATGTTCTCCCACGGGTTCAACATCCACTTCGGCCAGATCGTGCCGCCGGCAAATATCGATGTCATTATGGTGGCGCCAAAGGGCCCCGGCTTCATGGTGCGCCGGCAGTATGAGGAAGGCAAGGGTGTTCCCGCACTTATTGCCATCAAGCAGGATCACACGGGAAAAGCCCACAAGATCGCGCTCGCGTATGCAAAAGGTATCGGTGCGACGCGTGCCGTTGTGCTCGAAACAACCTTCCGTGAGGAGACCGAGACCGATCTATTCGGTGAACAGGCGGTTCTGTGCGGGGGAGCGTCCTCGCTTATCAAGGCAGGATTTGAGACGCTCGTGAATGCCGGTTACGCACCCGAGATGGCATACCTCGAGGTCTGCCATGAGCTCAAACTGATAGTTGACCTGATTTACGAAGGCGGGCTTACGAACATGCGCCAGTACGTGAGCAACACGGCGCAGTACGGGGATCTGACCCGGGGCCCCCGGGTGATCGGGCCTGAAGCCTACGAGGCGATGGAGGAGATCCTTGACGAGATCCAGAGTGGCGAGTTCGCAAAAGAATGGATGCTCGAAAATATGGTCAACCGCCCGGTTTTTACTGCACTCACAAAGGCTGATGAGGAACATCTCCTTGAAGAGACCGGTAAAGAAGTACGGGCTATGATGCCCCAGTTCAGAAAATAACTTTATACCTTTTTATTGAGCATTTTTTTGTTTTATTCTTAAAACGTCATTTTCGTATTCCTCGCGTATGAAAACTTTTTTGGTTTGAGGTACGTTCTATTGTGTATGAAGGTCTGCATCATCTATCACAGTGAAACAGGAAACACCCGGCATATTGCGCAGCATATCGCATCTGCCATTATTGACAGCCATCTGGTTGAGATAACTGACCGTGCAGAGCATTCCTCGCTGACACGGTTTCTTATGCAGTGCAAAGGGGCAATGAGTGAGGATAAAACGACGATTGAACCGGCCCACCTGGATGTTAAAGAATACGATCTTCTTGTGTTTGGCTCTCCGGTATGGGCGTTCAAGCCGACACCGGCAATCCACACGATCATCGATACTCTTACGGGCTGTGAGAATAAGCGGGCGGTCTCTTTTGTCACCTGCGGTGGCAGGCCCGGCCAGAGCAAGGAAGTATTCAAAAAATGGATCGAAAACCGGGGTATGAAATTTATGGGATTTACTTCGATAGACCAGAAGGATATCGAGGACGATGCAAAAAATGCCGGTGTTGTTGCCTTTGTGACAGCGGCCGCGCCAAAACTGATGTGAAACTCCGACAGGAGATCTCGGCCGGTCAGTAAGTGTATAGTGCCAGAGTTTCTGTCCTAAAATAGTGACAGTATTTATGTCCGCTTTCAAGAGCACCGAACAGGTGCTTGCGGGTGAAAGCGACCATGGAAATCAGAACAAAATCAGTCATATTCTATG
>Ga0209098_1001401_pt1 | contig 23226 bp, 13 predicted proteins | sample AD_JPNHW1_MetaG_FD_184429 | JGI IMG/M metagenome (GOLD analysis project Ga0209098, IMG submission 184429) | Active sludge microbial communities of municipal wastewater-treating anaerobic digesters from Japan - AD_JPNHW1_MetaG (SPAdes) (version 2) | ecosystem: Engineered > Bioreactor > Anaerobic...
AAGGGTATGCGGGACGACGATGTCAAGACCTATTATTCCTGTACGCTCTGCCAGACGTTCGCCCCCAACCATGTATGCGTTATTACTCCCGAGCGACCCGCACTCTGCGGGGCGATCAGCTGGCTTGACGGAAAGATCGCGTTTGAAATATCTCCATCTGGTGCAAACCAGCCGGTCGAGAAAGGGGCACTTATCAATGCCCAGAACGGCGAGTTTGATGGCGTGAACCGGTTCGTGAAAAAAGCGAGTCATGGCGAAATCGAGCGTTGTTCTCTCTACAGTGTAATGGAATTTCCCATGACGTGTTGCGGGTGTTTCGAAGTGATTGCCCTGATGCTTCCCGAAGTCAACGGGATTATGGTTGTCAACCGGGAATACAAGGGTATGACACCCTCCGGCATGACATTCTCGACACTTGCCGGTACCATTGGCGGGGGCGCCCAGACCCCGGGTTTTGCCGGGATCTCGAAAAATTATATTCTTTCAGATCGTTTCCTGCAGGGTGAAGGGGGAATCGAGCGCCTTGTCTGGATGCCCTCGCAATTAAAAGAGGAATTAAAATCCCGTCTCTTACCGCTGCTCGCGGCAAAAGGGTTGCCGGACCTCTTTATAAAAATTGCTGATGAGAACAGTGCAGCAACCCTCGAGGACTTAACCACCTTCCTCGCCCGTGTTCGCCACCCGGCACTTTCAATGAAACCCCTGATGTGAGGCGAGAAATGATTCCTGACCCGAATTTTGGCTGGACGAGTACAGTGGGAGAAGTTGTCCTTGGTGCAACACAATCTGACGGAGGTACCCGCTCACGGTCTTACCGGATCGGTGGAGGTACTACGCTCCCGTTCATGGAAAAGACCAATGCATCACCCTCCCCCCTGGTAGCATTTGAGATCTGTGACGACTCCCGGTTCTGGTCGCCAATAGTGAACGAGTTCTGCGGGGATCTGATTCACGATCCTGGTGCATGGGCAAAGACTGCGGAAACTACCTATGGCGCTGACCTTGTGCGGCTCTGTCTTACGAGCACCAGGCAGCGGGACTTTTCCGATATTTTGTCACTGGGGAAAACTGTCGAAACAGTCCTCGGTTCAACAACCCTTCCGCTCATTATTGAAGGGAGCAACGAGCCAAAGATTGACAGCGAGGTGTTTTTAAAATGCGGAGAAACCGGGCAGGGCGAGCGCCTGCTGCTTGGGACTGCAGAAGCTGGACGTTACCGGAGCATTGCTGCCGCGGCTCTTGCATACAATCACTCAATTATTGCACAATCTCCTATTGATATCAATCTTGCAAAACAACTCGATATCCTCTTAAAAGAAATAGGCGTCCCAAAAGATCACATTGTCATCGATCCTTACACGGGCGCACTCGGTTACGGGTTCGAGTACTCGTACTCGGCAATGGAACGGATCCGTTTTTCTGCACTCAAAGGTGATGCGGATCTCGCGATGCCGATGATCTGCTCTCCTTCCGATTCGCTTACGGTAAAAGAGGTGCGCGAAGCTGACTCAAAAGAAAGAAACGCTGTCGCGGTGGAATGGGAGTTTGCGACAAGTCTTGCCGCTGCCATTGCAGGTGCTGAAATTGTCTGCGTCCGGCACCCGGATACGGTAAAACGACTGAAGACTGCATTTGCCGGGCTGAAAACCCGGTCGGGGGCGTGAACATGGCACTCAAAGCCCTTGATATCTACAAGCTCCTGCCAAAGAAAAACTGTAAGGAGTGCGGTGATCCAACGTGCCTGACATTTGCAATGAAACTTGCTGCGGGAAAAGCTGACGTTGATCTCTGCCCGTATCTTGATGAAAATGCAAAGTCGGTTCTCGGGGCAACGACACGGCCCCCGATAAAACTGGTTAAACTCGGGGTCGGCGAGCGTTCGTTTGCTGTCGGCGAAGAATTTGTCCTGTACCGGCACGACAAAACATTCTACCATCCGCCAGGGATCATGTTTAAAGTCAGCGATACTGACAGCGAAGAGAAGATTATGGCAGTCACTGCACGGGTGCGTGACGAGACACTGACCCGGGTGGGGACCGATCTGAAATTCAATGGTGTGGCCATTGTCAATACGAGCGGGACTGTTGAAGCATATACTAAGGCGGTTGCCGCTGTGGAAAAAACTGCCGGCCTCCCCGAAGTCCTTGTCTCGGATAACATAGCCGCTCTTACAGCCGCCCTTGTATTGTGCGGGAGTTACCACCCCCTTATCTGTGCAGCGACACCTGAAAATTACCGGCAGATGTGTGCCCTTGCAAAACAGCACGGGTGCCGGCTTGTCGTGAGGGCTCCCTCACTTGACGCTCTTTTGCAACTGACAAAAGACTGCGTTAGTGAAGGAGTGACAAACCTAGTTGTAGATCCCTCCCCCCGGACTCTCGGGGATTTTGTCACCCGGTCGACTATGATCCGCCAGCTGGCTATTTCACGGGCTGTCCCGGATCTCGGTTACCCGGTGTACCTTGATGCGATAAAATTTGATGATGAAGATGCTGCAATCGCTCTTGGGATTGTCAAGTATGCATCTGTCATTGTCACGTCTCCGCTTCCCCCGGCATCTGCAAAAGCCGCACTGACTCTTCGCCAGAATATCTATACCGATCCACAAAAGCCCATCCAGATGAACCCGGGGCTGTACCGGATCGGTACACCAGGAAAGGATGCACCGGTACTTATGACGGTCAACTTTTCCCTGACATTCTTCACACTACAGGGATATCTTGAATCCAGCCGGATTCCCTGCTTCATGCTGATTGTGGATACCGAAGGACTCTCGGTGCTCACCGCCGTTGCAGCCGGTAAACTCAACGAGTCTCTCGTCCGGGACGCGATAAAAAAATTCGGTATCGAAAATGAGGTCACGCACAGGAAACTCATTATTCCCGGATACTCAGCGCCTCTCTCGGGCAGGATAGAAGAGGCAACCGGCTGGAAAGTGCTCGTCGGGCCCCGGGATGCAGCAGAAATTGGCGACTACCTCCAGCAGGAATGGAAACCCTAAATGCGTACTGTTACTTTCCTCCCCGGGTATAACAAGATCGTTGCTCCCCGCGGAACGACCATTCTTGATGCTGCCCAGCGTGCCGGCATCAACATGAACGTTGTCTGCGGCGGTCAGGGCAAGTGCGGCAAATGTGTCGTTTATGTCCAGTCCGGCAAAATTGAATTTGACCGGCAGAAGTTTGGCCGGTTTTTTACTGACGAAGAACTCAAAAAAGGTGCCTGCCTTGCCTGCGAAACTTTGATCCAGGGCGACCTCTTTGTTGTAATCCCCGACAGTACGCTTATCCAGGAACAGAAGATTCTTGTAAACGGTATGGACACGGAGATCGAGTTCCACCCATCTGTGAGAAAATATTATGTCGAACTCCTGCCGCCGACCCTTGCCGACCCGTCACCTGACCTCACGAGACTGCTCTGGGGTATCCAGAAGAGGGGAGGGCCGATAGCAGAAAAGATGTATGCACCGCTTGAAGTGATGCGCGAAATCCCTGCCGTGCTCCGCCACAGCGAATGGAAAGTAACCGGTACCATCGCGCTCGTGCCCGGGGGTTACCGGCTCATTGACCTGCAGGAAAATAACACCTCGCAGCGGCTTTATGGTGCAGCAGTTGACCTTGGTTCAACCACGGTTGTCACCTACCTCTGGGATCTTATCGCGGGAAAAGTAGTCGCAGTTGCTTCCAACTATAACCGGCAGATCAGTTGCGGTGAAGATATCCTTGCCCGCGTCAACTATGCCCAGAAGAACGGGATCGAGAAACTCCAGGCGCTTGCCGTTGACAGCATCAACTTGGCGCTGACCTCGGCCGCAAATACCGCCGGAATTGACCGTGAAGATATCTACGAAGTTGTTGTTGCCGGAAACACCGTTATGACGCATATGCTTCTCGGCATTGATCCCGCATATATCATCAAAGAACCCTATGTCCCGGTGGTCCAGCGGGCGCTTTCAGTCGCTGCCGCACGGATAGGTATCACGTGCAACAAGAACTGCGGGCTCTTTGCCTTCCCGACTGTGAGCGATTTTATCGGAGGCGACATCATTGCCGATATCCTTGCGTGCGATATGAGCGGGAAAGATGAAATCTCCCTTCTTATCGATATTGGCACGAACTTTGAAGTCGTTCTCGGTAATAAGGAATGGATGTTTTCCTGCGCAGGTGCTGCCGGGCCGGCACTTGAGGGAGGGGAAGTGCTCTTTGGCATGCGGGCAAATCCCGGTGCGATTGAAAAGATTACGATCGATCCGGATACGCTTGCACCTGCATATTCCACTATCAACTCTATCAAGCCCCGGGGGATCACCGGTTCAGGCCTCATCGACATTCTTGCCGAGTTACTCTCTGCGGGTGTCATCGACCGGACCGGGCGGATCAACACGGAAATCAAAAATCCCCGCATCCGCAACGGAGCACATTTCCCGGAGTATGTGATCGCGTGGGCCCGTGAGACTGATATATTAAAGGATATCGTAATCACGGAAAATGACATCAAGAACCTTATCATGAGCAAGGCATCCATCCATGCTGCCTGCGTGACGCTGATGAAAGAGGCTGGTGTGAGCCGGTTTGATATTGACACCATTTATTTTGCCGGTGCCTTTGGAAACTATATCAACAAAAAGAACGCAACCATCGTTGGTCTTATCCCGGAAATCGATCTCGACCGGATAAAAAATATCGGAAATGGCGCCGTGACCGGGGCAAACCTTGCACTCATCAACCGCAGCCAGAGAAAACGTCTTGACGGGATTGCAGGCAGGATCGCCTATATCGAGCTGAACGCGGAGCCATCTTTCATGGACGAGTACACATCGAGTGCATTCCTCCCGCACACAGATCTCTCACTTTTCCCCAGGGTACAGGCTCTCCTTGACTCAATACGGGATAAGAAGGAGATTACCTGATGTCCCGGATGATTCAGCCCCCGAACTCCCGTGCAACCGGTATCGGAGCTCTTCCGCATACCGATCCGGTGCTCGCGTGTAATGACGTACTTGATATTTTTCCGGAGTTTCCCTACGCTCCCACGCTCCCGGATCGCGGCCTTCTTGAAAGTATCGTCTTTAATGACTCCGCCCAACTCCCGGGGCAGCTCATCCGTGAGGGCCGACTGCTGTATGACAGTAAACGGGACAACGCGGCTGCGATGGAACAGGTATACCTGGACTTTGTCGGGGAAAACTTTTCGGGATACGGTCTGGACAGTGCGCATGCATCCGCTTTTATTGAGATGATGACCCGGCAGTTTGAAAAGGTACATATCCTGAAGTGCCAGGTGACCGGGCCGGTTACGTTCGGCATGCAGGTGGTTGATGCCGACAAACGCCCGATCTACTATGACACCCAGCTTGCTGATGTCCTCTCAAAAATGATCGCGCTTAAAGCACGCTGGTGCGAGAACGAGATGCAGACCCGGACCGGTGTCAAAGAGACTCTTGTTGTACTCAATGAACCGTACTTTGCCTCACTTGGCTCTTCTGTCGTGCCACTTGACCGGGAGACTGTGCGGTCCGGCTGGCAGGATATTGCCTCCCTTGTTAATGGCGGTCTTGGTATCCATTGCTGCTCGAATACAGACTGGGATTTTGTCATCAGTCTTGATCCGTCCGTAATTTCCCTTGACGCGTTTACGACCGCAAAAGAATTCCTTCTCTATGCCGATGCAATCCGGGGATACATGGAACGAGGAGGTGTTGTCGCGTGGGGGATCGTTCCAGCGGAGTACAAACTCTTTACAGCAGAGACAGTCGATTCACTCTATGCACGTTACTGTGCGATACGCACCCAGATTTTAAAGCAGGTGCCGGCAGAACTTTTCGATGCGCAGTCATTAATCACTCCCAGTTGCGGGATTCGTTTTGCCGACCGGAACGGCGCCCTTGAGATCCAGCTGGCAGCCGCAGAGATATCACGGAGGATCCGGGCTGAAGTAAAAATCCCCTGATTTTTTATAGTGAGACCTTTACCATGACCAAACACCCGTTTACTATTGCACTCTCCGGAAAAGGCGGCACCGGCAAGACCACAATAAGCTCGCTTCTGGTCCGGGCTTTTATCGACGCGGGTGAAAAACCTGTGCTTGCCGTGGATGCTGACCCGAACGCGAACTTCCACGAAGCCCTTGGCGTTCGGGTTAAAGAGACGCTGGGAAGCATGCGGGAGGAGGCATTTAGCCGGAATATACCGCCAGGCATGAACCGACACGATTACGTACGGTTCCGGTTTCGCCAGGCACTGGTGGAATCGAACGGTTTTGATCTCGTCGCGATGGGCCGGCCGGAGGGCACCGGTTGTTACTGTTTTGCAAACGATCTTCTTTCGGAATGCATGCAGCAGCTCGAACGCGATTACCGGTTCCTTGTGATCGACACCGAGGCCGGCATGGAGCACATCAGCCGGGGCACGATCGGGAAACCGGACGTGCTGTTGATCGTAAGCGATCCCGGGGCCCGGGGGCTCCGGACGATTGCCCGTATCCGGGAAATCGCGACCCAGCTCGGTCTTGAACCATCACGGATCCATGTCGTTTTCAACCGGTACAAACGCGGCACTGCGTCGATAGATACCGGAAACGAACTTCCGATTGCAATTATCCCGGAGGATCCTGCCGTTGAAGCCGCGGATCTTGCGGCAACTCCGGTTTCACAAATACCGGACAACAGCCCGGCATGGCAGGCAGTGCGCGGGCTCGCGGGAAAACTTATTGAAATGGCACACGCACGGCCGGAAGAATAAATGCGGTTTTTCGTTCTGGGAACTTCGGGAACAAAATTGCGGGATATCTGTACCTCACGGAGACCGGGGAATTTTTGCCGATGAAGTCCTGAAACGATTCGGATCTTTTTTCTAAACCCATCGAATTCGATGGGATTAAAATTTCGGGTTTTCCCTCCTAACCGTGTGTCGGCCTGCACCGCCGCACATCCATTGGATTAACTCCCAAAAATGATCCTGCAAACGGTGATACATCAATTATTCTAATCGTGATTAGTACTAATCAGGATTAGGGAGTTCATCGACCGCGAAGAGGAGCGGGCGCTGCTCGAACGCGAGTGGCAGAGCGACGGGGGGCAGAAGGGGTAATCCGTGGCCATAAGAAGCCCAGATTTACCCGGCAGGTCTACGGTCAATCAGGATAGGTCCGGTTCCAGGTTCCTATCCCGACCCCAAAAAACCGTATCCCAAATACGCCCTATTCAGCCCCGGATTGGCAATCCGGCAATCCCGTTTTCCGGTTCCACAGGAAACGATGTCCACGCCCACGGAACAAACGGCATTTTGGGAGTGTTTTCAAAAACCGGACAAAAAGAGGGGCACTTCAACCTGCAATATAGCGGGCCTGTACGGGCCACGGTTTTCCGGAGGGGTTAGAGTAGGTGGCAGGGGCTAAAAAGGCGCTATTGGCTCCGCGACTTTTTGGGACGGGATGCGGTGGCCGTGCTCAAGGAATACGGGGAATTTTTTTGGGAAGCGGAATTGGCAGTGGCGGGGAGACCCGTGCTATATTTTTCTCTTCGAATTTGATGAAGTGCTGTGGTTCCCGGCAATAATAACGAGCGGCCGGCAAATTATCATGGGCTATGTGAAGTCTGTGTCCCTTCACATCTAGGAAAAATGCAAAGTTCCGAGAGAGAAAAGGATCATTAAAATATTAACAGGTGCTTGTTAGGTTAAGATATAAACAACGAATTTTTTAAATCCGTGAAAAAATGCCAAGCCCCAAAAAAATCGGACAAATCGAGTTCGGATTGTTATCCCCAAAAGAAATCCGGGATATGAGTGCCCGGAAGATCATATGGGCGGATACCTATGATGATGATGGGTTCCCGTACCCCCAGGGCCTCATGGACTTATCCCTGGGTGTTATTGACCCCGATCTCCGGTGTAAAATCTGCGACCAGAAGGCAGGCGAGTGTCCCGGCCACTTCGGCCATATCGAACTCGCAAAGCCGGTCATCCATGTCGGATATGCACGTCTCATTAGGAAACTTCTCCGTGTCACTTGCCGCTATTGTGGGCGGCTTCTTCTGCATCCCCATGAAATCGAATGGGTTACTGCTACTGATGATGATCAAATCGATGATCTTCTTGATAATCATATCAAAATGGATCATGTCTGTCCCCATTGTGACGAGAATCAACTCAAACTGAATTTTGAGGTGCCGACAACATTCTCGGAAGTTCTGATCGAAGATCGCACGAAAGTTGAACATAAACTTACTCCCGCCGACATTCGGGCACGACTGGAAAAGATACCGAATGAGGACTTAATCCCGCTCGGTATCAATCCGGATGTTGCCCGTCCTGAATGGATGGTACTCACCGTACTTCCTGTACCTCCGGTCACGATGCGTCCCTCGATCATCCTTGAGAATGGCCAGCGATCTGAAGATGATCTGACACATAAACTCGTAGATATCATCCGCATAAATCAGCGATTCAAAGAGAATCAGGATGCAGGTGCTCCCCAGTTAGTTATGGAGGATCTTTGGGAACTTCTGCAGTACCATGTCACCACCTATCTCGACAATGAAGTCACCGGCTGTCCTCCTGCTCGCCACCGCAGCGGCCGTCCTTTAAAGACACTCTCCCAGCGGCTGAAAGGTAAGGATGGTCGGTTCCGCGGTTCTCTCTCTGGTAAGCGTGTTAACTTCTCTAGCCGTACCGTCATATCCCCGGATCCGAACCTTTCAATATCACAGGCTGGCATCCCCCGTGCAGTGGCAAACGAGATGACAGTCCCGGTCCGGGTGACTGCGTACAATATTGAGGAACTGACGCAGATCGCCCGCATCGGCCCGGTCCGCCCGGATATCAATGCACACTGCGGTGCAAACTACGTGATCCGACCCGACAACCGGCGCCTTCGCCTCGGCTCAGACAATCTCGATATGGTTGCCGACATGATCGAACCCGGCTGGATGGTCGAACGCCACCTCAAAGACGACGATATTGTGCTTTTCAACCGACAGCCTTCGCTGCACCGCATGAGTATTCTGGCACATCGCGTCAAAATCATGGAAGGCCGGACGTTCAGGTTCAATCCCGCAGTCAGTCCCCCGTATAACGCCAACTTTGATGGAGGTGAGATGAATATGCATGTGCCCCAGACTGAAGAGGCTCGTGCGGAAGCTGAGATCCTTATTTCCGTGCAAGAGAATATTCAGTCGCCGCGTTTCGGTGGGCCAATTATCGGTGGTATTCATGACCATATTTCAGGCATTTTCATGCTCACGCATGGTACCCGCTGGTTTACCAAAGAAGAAGCACTCTATCTCCTCCGATACTCCGGAGTCGAACGAATGCCCGAGCCCGGGAAGGTCGAAAATGGCGTCGAGTATTGGAGCAACAAGAAGATTTTCTCTCAAATTCTTCCGGAACATTTCACCATGGTCTTCCATGCACACTCGTGCCAGAACTGTGACACCTGTAAAAAGGAGCTGTGTTACCGCGATGCCTATGTGCAGATCATTGACGGACAACTTGAATTTGGTACTATTGACAAGAATGCCATTGGTGCATTTGCCGGTCAGATTATTAATCGGATTATCCAAGAGCAAGGCAAACAGCGGGCTGTAAAGTTCATCGACGACTCGACCAGACTCTCCATCCGAGCCATCATGCTTGATGGCTTCTCATTTGGGATTGATGAGACCGATCTTAATGAGGCCTTATATCACCAAAATAATGAAATACTGAAGAATGCAGCCCTCATTGTCGACCAACGGATCAAGAGTTATGATGAAGGACAGCTCGAATCAATGCCCGGTCGTACCGTTGAGGAGACCCTTGAGATGCAGATATTGCAGGTGCTCAGGAAAGCCCGTGACCATACTGGCCAAATCGCCGGCCAATACTTCAATCCTGATAATAGCGCTGTTGTGATGGCAGTCTCCGGGGCTCGTGGTTCCATGCAGAATCTGGCCCGGATATCAGGCTGTCTTGGCCAGCAGTTAGTGCGCGGTGAGCGTCTTGTTCAGGGTTATGAGGATCGTACCCTGTCACATTTTAAAAAAGGGGATCGCGGCGCTGATGCGCACGGATTTATCCGGCACAATTTCAAGAACGGTCTCAATCCCACTGAGTTTTTCTTCCATGCCATGAGCGGCCGAGAAGGTCTTGTTGATATTGCGGTTCGTACATCACAGAGCGGGTACCTGCAGCGCCGGATGACCTATGCGCTACAGGACCTTAAAGTGGAATACGATAGGACGGTCCGGACCCCGGGGGGGAAAATTGTCCAGTTCAGTTACGGAGAGGATGGCACCGATCCGACAAAAAGTGCATCTGGCGATGCTGTTGATGTGAAAAGTATCGTTAACAGCGTCATTATGAATGATAATTTTTCAAACTCCCCGGTGTCGGAGCCAGAAAAACCAGCAATTAATCGGCCATTATCATCACATTTAAGGCCGAGAATTATTGAGATAGAAATTACATCTCCAGTTGAGGTAAAAAATACCGTACCGGAATTAATCGTCTCTCCGCCAATAATTCCCCCCCGGGTTACGATCCGTCCAAAAATAATCGTTGAAAAAACGATCCGTCCGATAATTATTGAAGTCGAAGAATCGAAGAAATGCCAGTCCTGCGGTATGAAGAATCCGAAATCTAACAAATATTGTTCACATTGCGGAACAAAATTTGATACAACGACAGGACATGTTCCGGCTGTCGAACCTGTTGCAGAGGATGAATTCGGTCTATTCTCCTCCGGAATTGAGACGGATCATGAAATCGTTTTAATCGGAGATGCTGAGAATGGTCTTAATCCGATTTCAGCATATTTATTCGAAGATGAAGTCCCCCGCAAACCGGAACCTGTATGCACACCCATGATTGAACCGGATCAAACATCCGTATCCGGGATTCTTGTTTCACCGGGCTTTCAGAATATACCCAATATTCCGGGAGAGCCTTCATCATATTCAGAAATTTCTATTGATGGTAAAATTGCGGATTTACACGTGGCCGCGAAACAATATATCAATGTTTTAAAATTCGAAGAAGCTGTCCGATGCTGCTCTGATATTCTCAAGGTTGAGGAAAAAGATGCATTAGCCTGGGATATGAAAGGTCATTGTCTCGAAATGACAGGACATTTCGACGAAGCGCTAGTATGTTACGATACTGCACTCAAATGTGACCCAGACCTCAGTAGTGCATGGTTCCATAAGGGAACATGGTTTGTTGAGAACTGCGATTTCATGGAAGCCATGCATTGTTTTGATACGGTGATTGCAAGAGATCCACAGTTTGAAAATGTATGGTATAAAAAAGGGTACACCTTTGAACGGCTGGGTCAGCATCGGGAAGCAATAACCTGTTTTGAAAAATCACTGACAACAGATCCCCAGAATGGGGAGGTTTGGATTAGCAAGGCATATAATCACGAAGAACTTGGTGAGTTTGACAATGCAGTTTATTGCTACGATATGGCATTAGCGCAGAGACCGGATGATCCTACTATCTGGTCCATGAAGGGATCAATACTTGGAAAACAAAAAAAGTACTCCGAAGCCCAGCGCTGTCGTGAGAAGGTGAAACAGCTCAGTCCAGAACATTCTCGAATTGATATACACGGACCAAACATAGAAAATGGAAAAACATATCCTGAAGTTCCGCAGCGTTCGGAATCTATCTTGTCTGCCACGATAAAACCCGACAACGCCAGCAGTCCAATCTTATTGGGGATTTCATCAATGGAAATTGGAAAATTTGATGACGCACTCGACTATTTTGATCAGGTCTTGGAAATGAATCCGGATAATATGGATCCCTGGGTCTTCAAACACATATGTTACAAGAAGATGAGTATGCCTCTTGAAGTCAAAGAGAGCGAGAAACATGTCGATGTTAAAAGCTTTATTTCCCATGCATCGGGATTTTATCAGACCAGGGATTTTGAAATGTCTTTGAAATATTTTGATGCAATCATTCAGGTATTTCCTGCAGATTCAGGATTATGGGTGAACAAATGTCACTGCCTTGATAGACTTGGAAGGTTGGATGAGGCTGAATACTGTTATCAGTATGCAAAGGAGCTCGATGATCTTAAAGAAGCAAGGGAAAAAAAGTTGTCGGATGGAGGAATTGAATGACACCCTCACGTTTTTACATCTTAAATTCGAATAACTGTTTCATCGGATCAGATGAGGTTTGAAATGTCCCCCGATATGATTTATACCGAAAGTAGTAAACAAATAATCGGAAGTACGGCCCAGACTGCTGCCGCTTATGCCGAACAACAGAAAAAAGAGGCGGATCTGGCATTAAAAAAGCAGAAAATATGGGAAAACCTGAACCTTTATCTCAATAAGGAATGGCATTTTCACATCCTCCATCTCCTCAATAAAGAAAAACCTTTTTTTGACCAGATAAAAATTGCAGATGGAGTAATCCGGCAAAACCTTGAGATAATTGAAAATACAGCCCGACAGAAAACCGAGGAGATCAAGAGACGTTTCCCCCTCCTCGTCGAAAATGCGTTTAAAGAAACGAAGGTATCCTTGGACAAAGAGAGTCGTCATCCCCGGTATTCCCTGCAAAACGGGTTTTTTAAAATTGAAATTGATGAGTACAAAGGGACGGCAAAACTTTCGGACACCGAAGGATTCCTTGCAGAGATTCCAGCCGATGTAGATGCTATTGTCGAAGCAATAAATAAGGAATTCGTCCGTATTTTTGAACGCCCATTTGACGGGAAAAAATTTTTCAAGACGTTACGAAAAAATTATTGCACTATAATTAAAAATGAGAAAATTCCCGACGGAGAGAGTGTCCCGATACGGAAAATTACCACTCGTCTTGGTAAAAATGAGAAAGGATTCCGTACGGATGAATTTGTTATCGATCTTACCCGTCTGGTTGAGGCAGGATCATCTGAACTCGAAGGCCTGCGCCTTGAGCTTCAGCAGACACGTGACACAAACAAAGGTATGCTTCTCCAGGGGACGATGAATCGTGGTTATATCGGATTTATTACATTTAAGAAGATGATTTAGATGGAACAACAGGATCAGGCAATTACTGTTATCGAATCCCTTCGAACGGGACTCCCTCCGAATGTTGGTGTAGAACTCTATTCTGTGGGTAATGAAAAACTGATTGATGGGATAAAACGGTACCACATCAGCGGGATAAAAAATCGCGGGACTATTCGGTTCATCAATGGCTCATGGGGTGCGGGTAAGACCCATTTTTTCCGGCTTTTACGGGAAGTTGCATTCGCGAATGATTGTCTGGTCTCAAATGTTGAACTGAATGCGAACGATGCAGCCCTGAACAAGTTTGAGAGGATTTTTTTCACCATCGTCCGTAATATTGCTACCCCGACCTATTACACTCACGGAGGTAAGTACGATGTAACTCCGTTCGGGAATGTGTTAAGGGAATCCCTTGGATTTCTCTCAACGGGAAACCGGGCAATTGGCGATGAGATTGTTTTCGAGCAGTATACCAAAGCGAATGAGCGACTGTTCGCAGACCATAGTATTGATATTGATTTCAAGAAAATGGTCCAGAAATATTGGGAGACATTCATTCCGGAGTCCGCGCAACCTGAAACCCGCGACCAGTTACGAGCGGAGATCCTTCAGTGGTTTAGCGGTGAAGGAAAACTCCCCGATTACCGGAAAAAATTTAGTGTTAATAAAATGGTCAGCAAGGACAACGCCAAGGTCATGTTCCAGTCTCTTGCCGGCTTCGTCAGGCTATCCGGTTACCAGGGGCTCCTCATCGAATTTGATGAGGCAGAGATGGCATATTCGACAATGCGAAAAGCGGCATTACGGGACGCCCATAACAACCTCCTCTCATTGATCAATAATATCGAGATGATTCCGGGGCTCTTCCTTATCTATGCAACAACTCCCGATTTCTTCAATGATCCAAAACACGGGATAACCATTTACGGAGCTCTCGCCGGAAGGATCGGCAAACCCGAGAGCCGTCCCCCAAAAGCCCTTGATAAAATCTGGAATTTTGACGAAGTTACTACTACTCTCGAAGATTACCAGTCGGCCGCTATTAAAATCCGGAATATCTACGCAAACGCGTACCCGGAAGCCAAAGAAAAATTACCGGGGGATACTAAGACAAAAGAATTCGTAGCCCGTTTGAATAACGAGCACCCTTCCATGAGCCCCGTACGCTTCTGGAGGGTTATGGTCACCGGGCTGATTGCATACTTTGACGATATCATGGAAGGGGAAACCAGAACCCCGGAAAAACTGTATTACGATGTGATGGACAAGCTTCGCGAGGCGTAATCAATGGATGAAGCGGCGGCCCGGTCCATCATTGAATCCCTACGAACAGGTATACCTCCAAGAGGATATATCAACCAGTTTACTGTCGGCCGCAGGTCGGAAATCGCCCAATTAAAAGAGAAACTTGATTCGGGAACACCAGGAACCTTGCTGATCAAGGCAAATTATGGATCGGGAAAGTCTCACTTATTACAGTATCTCCGAGAAAATGCCCTGCAATCAGGATATGTCACGAGTTGTGTGACATTGGATTCAAAATCCGCTATCCGTTTTAACCGGATGGATCAGATAATCGGGGCAATCTGGAGGAATATTGAAATTCCTTCGAATAACGGTATACCGGGCGTCCGCCCTTTCCTTGATTTTGTCTGTGAGTCTATGGAGCATAACAAATCCCAGAACCAGCACTTCTGGAACGACTTAACAAACAAGGGACACTGGGATTTCTCCGAAGCACTAGAATCCCCCTCAATGTTCATTGCTCTCCGGGCATGGAACACAGGAAATCAGACCGCCCAGGATCTGATTGAGGATTGGTTTTACAACCCGAGACTCTATGCAGCGCAACGAAAGTTGCTCTATTACACGCTGGTTGTTGGATTACGAGAAAAGTTTAGAGATCCCCGAACAGAATACCAGTTTTATTTTGCTGGTTCTGGCATTTTTAATTTTCAGAATCAGGAATATGCCCAGAGCTGGCAGATGCTCCGTGATATTGATTTGATTGCAAGAATGAGCGGTTTCAAAGGGTTTATTATTCTATTTGATGAATTCGAGGACGTTCTCACGAATCTGTCGAATAAAAATTACCAGCAGGCTGCATTCTGGAATCTGTTCCAGTTCTTTTCAGGAAAACAATTTTTCGGGGGTAGTTTTTTTGCTGTTACGCCGGAATTTGTTGAAAAGTGCAAGAATCTACTGATGAAGAAAGGGATTTTCGATTACGATTTCTCCCGATTCGATGCCCTCCCGGCATTTTCGATGAGTCCTCTTGAAGTTCAGGAACTCGAAGAGCTGGCATTGAAGATCATGCGGATTCACGGAACTGCATTTGCCTGGAATCCCAATTCCAATATCAGTAATGCAGAACTTAAGGCATTTGTGAAAAAATCCGCCAGCACACCGGTCCAGGACCGGACGCGGAAAACCATCACCGATACGGTATCATTCCTAGATGATCGTCACGATCAAATTTCGGAATCCTCATGAAACCTTTGAACCGTTTGGAGAGTAAGATAGCATCTGCATTTTACGGCCGTTTTATATCTTTACGGCCCGTCCAAGAAGGTGCTATCGATCCCATCCTAGCCGGAAAAAATGTTGTTCTCTCTTCCGGAACGGGTTCGGGGAAGACGGAGGCGGTCCTTGCGCCGCTCGTGAACCGGTATTATCCGTATATATTTGAAGAAGAACAACCAGTAATCCTCTATATTGCTCCGACAAAGGCGCTGGTCAATGATCTTGAGCGTCGCATCTCCTCGATTGTCTCAAGTTCCCTGAATATCCGCGTCGGCATCCGGCACGGGGACCGGGATGATCTGAAATCCGGTCGGCCGCCGCACATCCTTATCACTACCCCGGAATCACTCGAGGTTATGCTGTTCCGGAAGGACAAAGCCCTAGATAAAATCCGTGCTGTTGTTCTTGATGAAGTCCATCTTTTATATAATACCCAGAGGGGACTCCAGCTCTCTGTTCTCCTCTATCGTCTGAAAAAGAAACTTGGCCATGACCTGCAATGGGTGGCGATCTCTGCAACTATTGCCCGGTTGGAGAATATCCAGGATTTCCTGTGCGGTGCTCCTGATGAAAACACTGTTTTTCTCCAGTATCCTTCCCAGAGGTCTATTGATGCACATGTCCGGCACATAAAAAAACCGGGAGAGTTTTTGGATCTTGTCTTAAAAATTGTCAAAGATCAACCCACGAAGTTATTGATATTTACCAATAAACGAAATTCGACTGAGCTCCTGGCAGGGATCCTGCAATCAGATAAATCACTTCAACAGGCTGTATTTACCCATTATTCCTCGCTCTCTCCGGAAGTCCGTCACGAGATCGAGAAGAATTTTTCTACTATGCGTACCGCCATCTGTATTGCGACAAGTACCCTGGAGTTAGGTATTGATATCGGTGACATTGACGCAGTAATCCTTTGGGATGTTCCGGGGAATGTCGAGTCCTTCCTCCAGCGGATCGGCCGGGGCAACCGGCGCTCCAGCAAGACCAATGTTATCTGCCTGGTCCCGTATACATCGCTCACCGTTGCAATCGACACGTTACGGTTCCTAGCACTGATCGACATGGCCAAACGGGGCGAGATGCCGGTCCGGTCACCCTATAACCTCTATGGATCATTTGTCCAGCAATGTATCATTCAGATTGCAATCGATAACGGGCAATTCAAGAAGACCTCGGAGTTATTCAAGAATTTTGACAGTTTCCGGTACATGTCCCGCCCGATCCTGGAAGGTATTCTTGCCGAGCTTGCGACCAATGATTATCTGAAGTATCATGGTTTCAAGAACCAATACGGGGCTGGTGAGAACCTTTACCCGCTTGTGGATTACCGGTTGATCTATGGGAATTTCAGTGCCCAGTCTCAGACCGTTGAAGTGAATTTCGGGTCAAAAAACCTAGGCGACATCCCCATGCTAAACCTCCTGACGCTCAAAACCGGGGATACGATACGTTTTGCCGGTCAAGACTGGAAGATCCGCGAGATAAAAAATAAGCAAATCCAGGTCGAGAGGACAGCACGGACTGATAAAGCAAGACCAATCCGGTATTTTAAGAAAGGGATCGGGTTCGATCCTGTCCTCACAGAACGGATTTGGCAACTGATTCACGATAAGGATACTACGATATTTTCTCTCGTTGAATCTTCCCTGCGAAAAGAGATTTTACAGTTCTGCGATACTTTACAAAAGAACAGCAATAACCGACAGATCCCATACTCAGTTTCAGAGGATTCTATCTGTTACTCCACATTTGCAGGGTATCTCGTGAACAAGGCGGTATGCCTGATGCAGGGGATTAATGATTTTGAGGTCGATGATATTTCAATCCGGATTAAACTGGCGCAAAGTGTTCCCATAGAATGGAGTTCCATCAGTCCCAATCCCCTGGATTATTCGCGAATCTTTGATTCCTTGTTTGAAGTGACTTCTGAACAATCGATATACCAGGAGATGTTGCCGGATAACCTCCAGAAAGAGGAGTTCCTCCAGGAGTGGCTGAAGAACGATTACATCCCGAAGATCTTACATCGATTGAAAAATTCAGAGCCTGTGAAAACAAATGTGATCTGATCTATTAAGATTGTGATGCGTAGTTGTACGAGCGGACCGAAGCGGTCATGATACAGTGGGGCCTTGTGCCGCACAGGGTAAAGGACATAAGTGCCCCGAACCAAGCCCCCCATCCCACCTATATATTAGTGAGGATTTCGATTAACTAGCAAAAATGCAGGGATTCACGGTAATATCAACGACAGAAAAATTAATCGCAGATCGTACAAAAAGCGGGTTTTTCGAAATCCTCTAGTGCATTTTCCGCCACGTCATCCTACCTGTCACAGGTAAGATGACCCGTATGAAGGAGCCCCAAAATTGATCTGGAAAACAGGCCGTACCGCACCTTCTGGCCTCGCAGACCGTATCCCAAATACGCCCGATATGGCCCCGGATTCCCCACAACCCCTTCTAGAGAAACCCGTAAAACGCCCGGATTTTGGGGCCATCCGGAAACTGGCTATACAGGGCTGGTTTGTCGGAATACTACGCAATTGCCCTCCGATTCAGACCCCCATGATCTGGGCGAGTTTTCATTTCTGGCCTACGTGGGCCCGATAAAAACGAGATCGGCCGCTGTAATGCGATAGCGGCCGTTTCCTGATAGGATCAAAATCCGAGGATTTTTGGGGCTTATTTTGGCCGGGGAACCTCAATTTGGGGGTAGTTTCTTACGACGAAAGATTGTGTGAGGGGGACCCCCACATCCGGGATCTTTTCGTCTCACTTCTCGTAAGTGTGCGTTGCCACATCTTCCTCCATTCAGGTTAGATCAAATTTTACATTCACTCCGCAAGAAATTTGTTATAAGACCGCATTCTGACGATCATAAAGTGATCGTCAGGGCTCATACTCTTTTGATTAGTTCGCAGGCCCATCATCACACATAATCATATAGCATTTGTCCCGGACGCAGTGTACACACTCAGTTTAATCTGCATGTGCATGTGACCGGTACATCTGTAGTTATCTGGACACTTTGTCCAGATTGTTGTCCAGATGCATATGCACATAGAAAGAACAGCGTTTATCCGGACGCAGTGTACACACTCAGTTTAATCTTGCATATGCACGTGACCGGTACATCTGTAGTTATCTGGACACTTTGTCCAGATTGTTGTCCAGATGCATATGCACATAGAAAGAACAGCGTTTATCCGGACGCAGTGCACCACTCACTCAGTTTAATCTACACATGCACGTGACCGGTACATCTGTAGTTATCTGGACACTTTGTCCAGATTGTTGTCCAGATACATATGCACAGGGAAAAATTGGTTGTTGGAATCCAGGATACCGTTTGATGGGGTCAGGGATTCTGTTATCAGGATATTCGCACCTGATATCTCATCGTTCGGCCGGCCCCTATTCTGATAACCAATCCTTTCTCGACAAACTTACTGAGATGACGCTGTGCTTTGCGAGGATCGAACTGCATTTGACGTGCGTAATCAGCCTTGGTCGTGGAAGTTCGTGTAGTAAGAAATTGTAATCCTTCCTGCTCATCCCGGTTCAAAGATTCACGTATTTCTGAAGAGAGAGAACGAAGCACTCCTTCGGTACCACGGTAAAATGTCAGGTCCAGATAGGGAGCGTTAAACGAATACGTGGGTAAGGGAAGATGAAGTTTTTCAGCAGTCAATTTGAAAGTTTTCAATCCTAATCCCCGTTCCTCCGCGAGATTCATTTGAGCAAACACATAATGAATCCGGGGATTACGACTCAGCATAGGTGCTTCAAAGGACTGCATTTGTTCTAGTGTAATGGGGTAGGGTGGACTGCCGGGACTCTTGATCGAGACGGTATTTTCAGTGATAACAATCTGACATTTTGCTCCATCGATCTCATAATCACGATGAACAAGAGCATTGACTACTGCTTCACGTATAACCTCATTTGGAAGTTCAGGGCGGTTTTGCCGGATCATATGATTGCGATCAATGACATTTCGTAATTTGTTTTTAAGCCACTCTTCTACCTTGTTGGGTATAAGAATCAAGGGATAATTGAAATCCTCGGTGTCAATCTCACCATCCGGATATAGTATGGTTCCAAGAAGACCTGCCCGTGTATACACATTCCTTGGTTGATGGCCAAAAACCAGTGTCCCAAAACCAGTTGGACTGAATGTACCCTCTTTTTCTTTTAAAAAACCGAGCTGCGCCAATCGATGCCTGAAGGGGACGGAATGTATGTCCTCATCAATTTTAGCAGTTTTCCGATATTGTTCCAGTGCATCATCAGAAAAATCCTGAATATCCACATTTTCTATAACCGCTTCAAGTCTTGAAGCTGAAATTTGTTTTCGAACCTTTCCCTTTTTGGCATCTACAGCTCTTTGTTCTGCCTGGGCTATGAACTCCTTGTTTTCATCGCGAATTCTTTCCTGAAGATCGCGATCAAACATATGTACAATTACACCGTTTTTCTCAAGAAAATTAATTCCATTATGATCAACAGTCGGGTCTGGATCCTCAATACCGATCCAGACCTCTTGGATTCGTGCATTCACAATTCGTTCTGCACAACTCATTTTTGGATCTTGGCGGGATCCTGGAGCACATGGTTCTAGCGTGACGAAAATTTTTGAATTGTCTAACCGGTTCCCCCGGTTTTTTCTTTCTAATAATGTATACTCAGCATGGTCTCCCTCTCGGAGTTCTCCCCGATATGCGGTTTCGAATGTTCCATCCGCTTTGTAGACCACTGCACCAACGAGTGGAACTGCTTTGTTATCTTGACGAGGTTCATGTTCTGTCTCACTCATGATTGCGATGGCTAATTCCATCATCTTTCGCGGATCGAATTTTGATTTTGGAGACACTATAAGTTCACGACCTCAACAATAATGTAATACAAGTGTACTCGGATGTTACAAACTATTAATTTTCGCAAAAATTTTTCATGGGACTTGTATCATCGATATCCATCATGCCCTCCTCGCAGATTCCCCTGTCCTGTTTTCCAAACCCGTCGAATTCGACGGGATTAAAATCCGGATTGGTAGGGATATTGGCCAACCGGTTGAGGATCGTTCATGAATGTCCGGTCACACATCCAGCCAAACCGTACACAAAAGCGGTTATATCATGACAGGAAAAAAACTCTAAAGAAAGGAACTCCCATGAGTGCCGCTGAACGATACATCACCGATGAGAAGGGGAACTAGGTCGCCGTCATCCTCCCGCTCACTCAAGTACCAGCACCTCAAAGAAGATCTCCATCATCTTGCGATGGTCGCTGAACGGCGGGATGAGGGCACCATGAGCCTGGCCGAATTAAAAAATGTGTGATGTGAGCGGGACCTGATAGTGTCCTTACACGCTCTTTTTAAAAACAGCGTGGAGAAAGATTGCCGGAAGATCCCGAAAGACCTGCTTTCCGGAATTTTTGAGCACGTAGAAGAACTTGCGGCAAATCCTCTCCCCCACGATATCCCCTCAACATAACGAGGATCTTCCGGTCCGACCCGAAGATTTCCGGAAAAGTCCGTATCACGAACCGGAGATTCCGGAAAATATCCGGATCAACTGCACAAGATTCTCAAGAAAAGTTTAGCCCGCAACCCGGCAATTTCCAAAAAAGATCGATCCCACTTCCCGTGCTCCAAAAAAATTGGTCGCCCCCTGCTGCCCCTTCGACAGTCCGCAAAAAAACCGATCGGACCGATCAATTTTTTAAATCGGTCGGAGCGAACTCTTTTATTCCAGTTCCACAACATTCGCTTCCACGGGAGTTTCTGACAACAGGAGACGGTCGGTTCGATCATTCTCAAAACCGATCGGTCCGGCCAATTTCAGAAATGGTCGGGGGGACACTCAACACACGCGGATTAAAGGTAGCCCCCCTTCCCAGTTTCACACTACCGCAAAAAAATGATCAGGCCGATCGATCTCAAAGTCAATCGCCCCAACTACCATTGTCCGCAAAAGCTGGGGGTACCCCCATGATCGTTTTCGGAAAAAGACCTCAAATCAGCCGCTTTGAGTGAAAAAAACGATCGGGTCACGAGCTTCGAGAATTCCGGGAACTAATCGGTTCATCTGCTAAAGATTCCAAAAAAACAAGATGCAGGATAGGTTCAAAAGAGGATAAAGATTACAAGAAAACCGCTACGGCAATTACGGTTGTCCATAATCCGTTTTTGTCGCCCTGCGCGGACTGGCATGCATGTTTTGTCCGGATGATCTTACCGCTGGCCTTGTAGGTTTGTTCACGTTCCTGCCAGGCGGCATTCGCATCGAACTCGATACCAAGCGTCGTCGCAAGCATTGTCGCTGCAAGGTCTTCAGCATATTCCCCGGTCTTATCCTGTGTCTCTCCGTATGCATGGTGCTCGGAAAGGTACCCGTATTCCTCAACATCCTTTGGAAGGGCAAGTCCGACTGCGGCAGAGACCAGCCGGTTTGGTTCATTTGTCTCATTTCTTGCCATCACACAGAACGTAATTCCACCGGGCTGGAGTTCCCTGAGGCCAGTGCGGGTGGGGATTTGTTTGCATTTCGGCGGAAAAATACTCGATACATACACGAGGTTGCATTTTTCGATACCGGCTTTGCGCAACGCCAATTCGAACGATGCAAGACGATCTTTATGGATTCCCACCCCCTTGGTGAAAAAGATCCTCGTTGGAACAAACATAAATTTTATGTGACCTGTGGCTTTTTTTAATTTTTGGTCTGAATTCCGTACAATTGATATAAGAATAGAAGATTTCCGGCAGGTTCATGCGAGAGAAGGTCACATTTTTTTAAAAAACCGTGATGACCGGGTGCGAGGATTATGATCGTGATGCCAGCCGGCCCTTTATGATACCGGGAAGTTCATCCATGCAGTCAATAATAAAATCGGCACCTTCATAATCACGGGTCTTCGAGAAACGGTCACCGTAACGCGCATACACGGTCCGGAGCCCGAGTTTTTTACAGGGTTCAATATCCCGCCTTGGACTGTCTCCAATAAAGATTGCTTCATCCGGTCGGGCGTGGATCGTTTGCAATGCTGTCAGGAAAGGGGCCGGGGCCGGCTTTTTTACTTTAACCATATCAAAGGTTATCATGCAGTTAAAAAAAGAGGACAGTTCGCATTTGCTGAGCCGGGGTAGTGCGTCAGCTTGTTCCGCATCGGTGACGATACCCGTAGCAAACCCCATCTCCTGAATCTCCCGCAGGGTTTTTGTGACTCCAGGATAGGGTGTAATGTGCCGGAGTTTTTCAGTTGCATAGATCCGGCATGCCATTTCGTACATCCCGTCGGTGGATATATGGCGCTCCTCCATGTACTGCCGGATATTTTCCGTCGACTCAAAACCGTGAGATGTGTTGAGAAAATAGGAGAAAAGATTGTCGCCATCGTCATGCCCAAGATATCGCACCACGCAGTTGCACGCAGCAACCTGTGCCCCGACAAGGTCAAAGAGCGTATTGTCCATGTCGAATAAAACCGCCCTGATATCATTTTGAAGAATTTTTGTCTGCATTACTGCCGGATTATTGTGTTTTTATGTTCAATGAGCCTGCCGCTCAGGGCAAACGGATTATGAAAGCAAGCAGACCTTCTTTTCACGATCCCTCTTAATCTCTAAACCGGCAGCCCGTTTAAGACCTAAAAGAGCCATTGATTACTTTTTCCGGAGCGGGATTACAATCGTAAAAAATA
>Ga0209098_1001407_pt1 | contig 23136 bp, 23 predicted proteins | sample AD_JPNHW1_MetaG_FD_184429 | JGI IMG/M metagenome (GOLD analysis project Ga0209098, IMG submission 184429) | Active sludge microbial communities of municipal wastewater-treating anaerobic digesters from Japan - AD_JPNHW1_MetaG (SPAdes) (version 2) | ecosystem: Engineered > Bioreactor > Anaerobic...
CTTTGGTCTTCAAACGTGGACGGCACAAAAAACGTGTTGGAATTTGCGGAAAAGTATCATGTCACCAAAATCGTTTTTACATCGAGCAACTGTCTTTGGGGGAACAATTTTGACAAGCTGGTAACGGAGGATGAAGCCCCCGATCCCATTGAAATTTACGGAAAGTCCAAACTCGAATGCGAAAAGGTTCTTCTTGCAAACAATTCAGCGGTTAAATCTGTGATCTTCAGATGCCCGACCATCATCGACGAAGGCCGCCTCGGACTGCTTGCGATTTTATATGAATTTATCGACGAAAACAAGAAGCTGTGGATGGTCGGAAACGGCAATAATAAATATCAGTTCATTTATGCGAAAGATTTGATTAATGCTTGTTTTATGGCTTTGGATTATCCGAAAAACGAGATTTTCAACATTGGTTCGGATAACGTCAAGACATTTAATGAAGTCTATACATATGTCATTGAACAATCCGGCTCAAAATCCCGTTTGGCGCACTTCCCCGCCGGAATAGCCATTTTTGGAATGAAATTATGCTTCGCGCTGGGCCTCTCACCGCTCGGTCCGTATCAATATAAGATGCTGTCCTCCTCGTTTGTATTTGACACCTCAAAAATAAAAGCGAAGCTCGGATTTGTTCCCACGATGACAAATGAAGAAATGTTGTTGCGGTCATATGAATATTACCGCGAAAACCGGAAAGAAATTGAGAGCAGAAAGAATGTCTCGGCACACCGCCAAGGCGCAAAAATGGGGATCATCAGATTGATTAAATGGCTGTCATAAAAAACGAATTCCGGATCAAAAGCGACTCTTTTTTCACAAAACATGAAAAAGAGGTAAAACTGATTGCATTTTTATTGTTTATCGGTCTGACTTTTATCATCGGTATTTTTCATGAACCTTGGACAGACGAGGCACAATCGTGGCTGATTGCAAGAGATACGAATCTGGATGAGCTTTTCAAAGTGATGGCATATGAGGGCAGCCCCGCTCTATGGCCGATCATTTTGAAAATATTCATTTTCTTCGGCTTACCCTACCGATATCTCTTCATCGTTCCGTTTTTGTTTTCGGCAATAGGCGTATGGCTTCTGATTTATAAATCTAAATTGCCGCTGATTTTATTGGTAATTCTCCCGTATACTTACTATATATTTTATCAGTATGCGGCAATCGCGAGGAGCTATTGCCTGATATTGCCCTGTATTGAGTTGATTGTCCTCGCGTTTCCGAAACGACTGCATAATCCCTTTAATTACGGTCTGCTGTTGATTTTATTATCCGGCATCAGCCTTCATACAGCTTTGCTGTCGGGCGTCTTATATATTTTATTCTGCATTGATATCTCTAAATATTTAAAGCAGTTTACGGACAAATTACAGATTGTCAATGCAATTTCCGCGGCTTGTGTCGTCTTATTGTCGTACCTTATAACCGTTAGGAATATATGGCCGCCGGCCGATTATTCTTTTCCGGCACATTTCAATATCAGCATGAAAAGCATTTTTAATTTCTCAGACCTTTTCGGAAATTTATTGATTTATAATGCAAAAACCGTCGTTAATATAATCATCTTGGTTTTGGCGATTTTTATTTTTCTGCTTTTCTTTAAAATTTCTATACGGTTTATCCTTATTTCTTCGGTGATTTGGATTTTTCTTTCGCTATTCTATCACAACCAGTGGCACAGCGGAATTATTTTTTTGAGTTTTCTTTTAGCTTTTCAAATTTATCAGCCAAAATTAAGAAAATTTCCGCTTTTTATCGTCAAACTTAAACCGATGCTTATTGCAATAATCATCGTAATTTTCATGATACAGATCTTTTGGAGCGTAAAAACAGCAGCTTACGATATTTCCAATCCTTACTCGGGGGCATTTAAAGCAGCGCAATTTATCAAAGTGAATCACTACGATCAACAGCGAATATACGGTTTAGGTTATAACGCAACGGCTCTCGAACCCTATTTTGATAAAAACATTTATCAAAACAAAGGGGAAAATAAAGCATATTATTATTGGAGCAAAAATAACGGCGATTTGACAACTGATCAGATTTTGGACAATCTGCCGCCAATCGTGGTTTTGGCTGATTTTAATAAAGGTGAATTCCCCGGGGTTGAAGATGATCTTGTCTCATTGAATTATCAGGTCTTCGAATTTAACGGCGCTTCATATATTAAGAATAATATCTATGAATCGCAAAAATATCTGATCTATGTAAGAAAAGATCTTGTCAAGGACACCGTTCAGCCCTGACAAGATCAGATACAAATATTATCGCATTTAAAATAATAATATTACTATTTTTTACTCGGCAGGATTTCGAGCCAATAACCGTCGGGGTCTTCGATGAAATAGAGGCCGATCTCCGTATTTTCAAAACAGATGCATCCCATTTCCTCATGGAGTTTATGGGCGGCTTCAAAATCATCCACATTGAAAGCAAGATGGAATTCGGACTCGCCGAGTTCGTATTTCTGCGGATGGTCTTTTAACCATGTCAGCTCTAATTCGAATTTCGACTCTTTGTTCCCTATATAGACGATGGTGAAATTGTCGGTTGTCATGCGGCGAATTTCGGTCAGGCCGAGTGCCTTTTCATAGAACGCGAGCGAGGTATTTAGGTCTCTGACATTGTAGTTTTCGTGCACCATTTTGAATTTCATAATCGGTTTCCTCCTTCATTTCTCCGGATTCTTAATAATGTCTTTGTATTGCGTGTATTCGCGTATAAAGCGATCGATAATTTCGGGCTTTTTCCAATAGTGCATCGGGTAGACGCATTTTGCGTCGGCAACCGAGAGAAAATAGAGCAGCCCTTCGGCATAATGCACATCCTGCCGGGAATCGAGCGGGATAAAGGCGATATCAATTTTACGGCCTTTGAGCTTGTCGATCTCGTGGCGGTAACTGCCGCGCATTTGTTTATTATCGTTTTCTGATTCACCCTCCCAAGTCCAGTCGTTCAGATCGCCCGCATGATAAATTACGCCTTCGTCGGTTGTGAGTAAAAAAGCAACGCCGCTGTCGGTGGACTGCAGGGTCTCCAGATGCTCGCCATGTGGTAAATCATAAGATATGTTCGGATGGGCTTTTAAAACTTGGATGCCTTTTGGGTATTTTTTCTCTGAGATGTCTTTGGCGAGAACGGCATATACATCTTTCATGCCATTATTTTGTAAAATGGTGAAAATCTCGGGGTTATAATGATCGGGATGGCCGTGGCTGCCGAAAACGACAACGGGCTTTTGCGTGTCAAGCTGCGGAAGTTTTCCTTCGTAATAATCAAAGAGATAATAACATGCCGTAGTTTCAACCAAAAACCCGCTGTGTAAAATATAATATACGATCATGTAATCACTTCCTTCGATCCACTCTCTGATAGCATGATACATTCATTGCAAAATGATGTCAATCGAATCGGTGATTTTTGTGATTGCTCAGGCCTCGCCCATTTGAGTGCGGCACATCGAGGCGTACTGGCCGTTTTGCGCCATCAACTCCCGATGGGTGCCCTGCTCCGCGATTCTGCCGCCCTCGATCAGGATTATGATGTCCGAATCGCGGATGGTGGTCAAGCGGTGGGCGATGATGAACGAGGTGCGTCCCTCGGTGATGGTCAGCATGGCACGGCGGATTTTTTGCTCGGTCACGGTATCTACGGAGCTGGTCGCCTCGTCTAAAATCAAAATCGGCGCATTGGTCAGAACGGCCCGGGCGATTGTCAGAAGCTGCCGTTCACCCTGGCTCAGTTCGATGCCGCCTTGTGTCAGTACGGTGTTATAGCCCTCGGGCAGCCTCCTGATAAAGCCGTCAGCCCCCGCGATTTTCGCTGCTTTTTCAATATCCGCCATCGATACGTCATCTCTGCCGTAGCTGATATTACTTCTTACCGATTCGGCAAACAGCGCCGTATCCTGAAGCACCACGCCGAACGAACGTCGCAAATCCTCCATTTTATAATCCCGCAGGTCGTGGCCGTCGAGCAGGATTTTTCCGCCGGTCACATCGTAAAAACGGGTCAGTAGGTTGATGATCGTAGTCTTTCCGGCACCGGTCGGGCCGACGATGGCGGCTTTGGTGCCCGCCGGGATCTTCAAAGAGACATCTTTCAGGATCGGACGTTCTTTATCATATCCGAAATCGACGTTTTGCAGTTCAATATCGCCTTTGGGAGCGACGAGCGGCAAAGCATCCGGGATATCTTCCGGCTCAGGTTGCTCGTCCATGATCTCGAAGACGCGCTCCGCGCCCGCGACGGCAGTTTGGAAGTTATTATAGATATTTGCAATCTCGACAAACGGGCGGGAGAACTGCCTTGAATAGAGCAGAAAGCTCGAGATCATACCGATGTCGATGGTCCCGCGTATCGCCATGATACCACTGATAACTGAAATCGCCACAAAACTCAGGTTGTTGATCACGTTCATGATCGGCATCAGAAAACCCGACCAGATGAGCGCACGGGTCGCGACTTTGCAAAGCGCCTCGTTGCTCTCGTCGAATTCCGATATCATTTTGTCTTCCCGGCAAAAGGCCTTTACAACGCTGAGACCCGAGACGCTCTCTTCAACTTGTCCGTTGAGTTTTCCTAGGGCTTTTTGCTGTTCGGCAAACAGCTTGCGCGTGCGTTTTGTAATCACACGCGTCATGAGGAAGATGAGTCCTACGCCGACCAGCGATACGGTGGTCAGCAGCGGGCTCAGCGAGAGCATGATGCAGAGAATGCCGACGATGGTGAACAAGAAGGTTAAAAGCTGTGTCAACGAGTTGGAGATTGTGTTGCTGATGTTATCCACGTCGTTGGTCAGGCGGCTCATGAGTTCCCCATGCTGGCAGCGGTCAAAGAAAGATAGCGGCAGCTTTTTCATTGTGCTAAACAGCGTGACACGGATATGATGAATGATCCGCTGGCCGATGGACGCCATGAAGAACTGCTGCAAGAAGCGCACAAGGCTGTCGCAGAGATAGAGCGCAATCAGGGTGAACAGAATGATTTTGGCGGGGTTGCCCTCGTCAACCGCTGTTACGGCGTTGCCGATGACCAGCGGCGATAAGATTGCTGACGCCGAAGTCAAGGTCGAAAGAAGTAAAATCCAACCGAGACCTTTACGGTTTTTATCCGTCAGTGACCAGAGACGGGAGAGCGTCCCGCGCATATTTTTCGGTTTCACGACCGGCTGTCCGCGGTTCGGCGGCCCGAAGCTGCCGCCCATCCCGGCGGGAGGAGGTGTTCTATCAGCCATATTTATTGCCACCCTTTCGCAGATAAAGTTTGAAATATTTATTTTTCAAACCTATCACCTCCTATCTGTGATGCGTAAATTGCCTGATATGTAAGACAAGCGTCTATTAACTCCGCGTGTGTACCGAACCCCTGCACCGTGCCGTTTTCTAAACATAGAATTTTATCCGCGCGCATTACAGTGGAAATTCTTTGACTGATGAGCAGAACGGTCATGCTCTTGATGCACTGTTTGAGGCCGTTCAGCACCGCGGCTTCGGTCTCGGCGTCCAACGCACTGGTGCAGTCATCGAGAATCAGGATTCTGGGATTGCGCACCAGCGCTCTTGCGAGCGCAAGCCGCTGTTTCTGACCGCCGGAGAGGTTTACGCCGCCCTGTCCGAGCTGAGTATCATATCCATTCTCCGATGCTGTGATAAAAGAGTCGGCGCAGGCGATTGCGGCTGCTTGCATGACTTCCTCTTCGCTTGCCTGCTCCCGTCCCCAACGCAGATTTTCGCGAATGGTTCCGGAAAAAAGGAGCGCTTTTTGCGGGACGATGGAAACCGAGTTTCGCAGCGCTTTTTCGTCGAACTGCGTGACGTCCTGCCCGTCGACAAGAACCCGACCCTCGGTTGCGTCATAAAAACGCGGAACGAGATTGACAAGCGTTGTCTTTCCCGAGCCGGTGGGGCCGATGATGCCGATGGTCTCGCCCGGTTTAGACGAGAAGGTCACATGTGTAAGAGACTCCCGGCCTGCGCCCGCATAGGTAAAAGAGACATCTTCGAAATCGACTTGACCCGATATTTCGGATTCCAACGGATTTTCGGCCACGTTTTGCGCCGGAGTCTCGTTTAAAATTTCGCTGATTCTGGAGGAGGACGCCATCGCTCTGACCGCCACATTTAAAATAGTCGCGACCATACCGAGAGCAAAAAGGATCTGCGTCATATAGTTGACAGAAGCCATCAGTCGGCCGATCTGAGAGCTCTCTTGATTCTGCGAAACCCAGAGCAGTACGACAATTCCGAAATTGACCGTCAAATTGATGAGCGGCGAAAATACGGCCACGACCCGCATAGCGGAAACACCTGCATCCGCCAGATTACTTGAAGCCGTTTCGAATTTTTCCTCTTCCTGATGTTCTGCATTGAACGCCTTGACAACGCGGATTGACGATAAGAATTCACGGCTGACGTTATTTAACTGATCGAGCTTTTTTTGGAGCACTCCGAATCTGGGATAACCCAACTTCATGTTGGCAGCAATAAACAGCGAAGCAATCACAAGAATCACAGCGATCATCGGGAGCTGTTTGGGTGTTTGAACGATAATCAGCACGATCGCTCCGATACAGGTGATCGGCGCTTTTATCATGATTCGCATAATGCCGTTGATAAAATCCTGCACCTGTGTGACATCGTTTGTGATGCGCGTGATGATCGACGCCGGTTGGAGATGATCGATGTTTTCGAGAGAAAGCGACTGCACCTTGCGGTACATATCGCTGCGCAATTCTTTTGAGATGGTTTGAGAAGTCACGCTTGCAAACTGGTTACGTACTACCGCGCCGAGCGCTCCGATAATTGCGATAGACAGCATAATTGAGCCATATCGCAAAATGGTTCCGACATCTGCTCCTTTGACGCCGTCATCAACGATATGCGCCATAAACGTGGGCTGAAGAAGGTCTGCTGCTGCTTCCACGATTAAAAACAACATAGAGACAAGAAAAATCCAAATATGTCTTGTTATGTATTTCAATATGAGTTTCACGGTTGTGTTGCTCCCTGTCTTATGATTCGAAGGTACTTAAAAGCTTTTTCAGGATGATGTCCAACTGCCGCTTTTCTACTTCGTCTAATTTATCAAACAACTTGTCAGACAATTCCTGACGGGCTTTTTCGACGTCTTTGGCGGTTTCCCGGCCTAGGAGCGTTAAGGTGACATCGATATTCCGGCGATCTTCCTCATTCTTGCCGCGGGTGATCAGTCCGGCTTTGTCCATACTGTCTAATTGTTCGCTGAGCGTCGCCGATCGGCGCCCGGTGATCTCGATCAGCTCCCGCTGAGTGAGTGTTCCCCTTTCCCGAAGTAAGATCATCAGCCATCCCTGACCGGGATATTTTTGCGACATATGGATCTTATGAAAACACTGATAAAACAGCTGCAGCAAAAAAAGGTTCGTCTCTTTCTCCATGTTTGTTTTACGCTTCCTCTCTGAAATCATTAGGGTGCTTGAGATATATTACAACATATCATTCATAAATGCAAGGTCCCTAACGAATTATTTCTATTACTGCGCAAACCCTATATGCAGAAAGGAGGTTTTTTCATGGCAAAATCAATCAAACCCGGAACCGATAACCAAGAACCCGGCAAATATATTGAGGTTGGCCCCAACGGTGAAATCGTGGATAATCCCCGTATGGTTCATATCAATCGCGGCGACCGACTCCCACCGACTCAGGCATCGGGAAACCAATGGCTTAAAGTCGAATAATGCTATTTAAAGAGCGAGATCGCCTCGCTCTTTTAATTTGAAGGTTTTTTACTTTGTGATAACAAGATCCTTCGGTTTCGCTCAATATGACGAGACTTTATCCGACTGATAGACGATTTTGCCGTTGATAATGGTATAAAGGCAATTCGTGAAGACCTCGAGCGGGTTTCCGTCATAGATGACGATATCGGCGTCTTTTCCGACTTCGATGCTGCCGACGCGGTTTGAGACCTTGCAGATTTCGGCTGCGTTGATGGTAATGGCTCTGAGCGCTTCATCAATACCGAGACCCTCTTTGGCCGCAAGTCCGGCGCAGATAGGCAGATATTGAATCAGCGAGACCGGATGGTCAGTGGTCAGCGCGACTTTTACGCCGGCTTTTGCCAAAATTCCGGCGGTTTTAAAGTCCATATACTGCACTTCGCTTTTATTTCGGGACGCCAGATCCGGACCCACAATCGCCGGAAAGCCCGATTTCTTAATCTCTTCTGCGATCAGGTGTCCCTCCGTACAATGATCCAGAGTCATATCCAGATCAAACTGCTTTGCGATGCGAATTGCGGTTAAGATATCATCGGTGCGGTGAACATGCGCTTTTAAGGGGATTTGCTTTTTAAAGACTTGAATCCAGCATTCTTTGCGAAAATCCTCGTCAAAACTTTTTTTCGAATCCTGCGTGGACTGCTTTTCGTCGATATACTTTTTGGCTTCGAAAAGTTCTTCCCGGAGCATTGCGCCGATGGCCATTCTGGTTGCTGGCATCATGTTGTTATTCCCGTAACTCTTTTTGGGATTTTCACCGAACGCGACTTTCATGGCCGCGGGTTCGAGTACTACCATCTCGTCGAGAACTCTGCCGTCTGTCTTGATGAATACAAATTGATCGCCGATCACGTTTGAACTGCCCGGCCCGACCATAACGGAGGTGATCCCCGCTTTGATTGCGCTGTGAAAAGCGGCATCCATCGGGTTGATGGCGTCAAGCGCTTTCAGATAGGGTGTGATCGGTTTGGTGATCTCGTTGCAGTCGTCGCCTTCCTTGCCCTTTTTCTCCTCCGTAATTCCGATATGGCAATGCGCTTCGATAATACCGGGCAGCGCCCAGCATCCTTTTGCGTCGATCACGGTGTCGTCGCCGTTTTCGGTTTTATCGATCGTTTCGGCGACTTTTATGATTTTTCCGTTCTCTATTAAAACGCATCCGTTCTCATAACTCCGGGCTGCCATCGTCAGCAGCTTAGCATTGGTGATCAACAAAATTTTTTACCCCCTGTTCGCAGAATACCTGAATATTTTTACCGTCGAAACAAAAAATAATGCGCAAGGAGGTGAGTGTTTCATGGAAAACAACAACCGCAACAAAAACAACCGCAACAACGAAAACCGTGAAAATGATAATCGCGAAAATGAAAGACGTGAAAACGAAAAACGCGAGAACGAGAACCGCAACAACCAGAATCAAAACAACCGCGAAAATGAAAACCGCAAGAATAAATAAGCCTTTGTGTAAGTACTTGCACAACCAACCGACAGCATCTCATTAAGAGATGCTGTTCTTTTTCATATTTACTGCATATTCTCTTGCTCCAAACGGTCAGTCGTAATATAATAGTTTCATATTTAATAGATTTATTCTCTGTGAACCGCGAATAACGAATTAATTAAACGGGATGAGGGGGGCTTGGTTTGATTTATACCTTCGGTTATACAAACGAAATAGAGTGGCTTGAGGGCGTTCCGGTTGAACGATTGATGGAGAACGACATCCGGTGGTACTGGGTCGATTTTGAATGCGCAAATCAAGAAGAAATCAAGATATTAAGCGATCGGTTTCATTTTAACGCCTTGGCAATCGAAGATTGTGTTGAACGCCTCGAGAGGCCTAAAGTCGATTTTTATGATACCTACTATTTTTTTGTTTTACATGCATTGAATCCGGAAACGATGAAACCGATAGAACTGGACTTATTTGTCGGATCCAAATATATCATTTCCTTCCATTTGTCAGAGCTGCCCGAGATCAACTGCATCCGACGGAAAATTTCGGAAAGCGTTTTGGCCAAAGAAGAAGGCTGCAATTTTATCGCCTATTTGATTTTTGATAAAATCGTCGATCAATATTTCCCGTTGGCGTTTCAAATAGAAGATACTTTAAATGATGTTGATATCGAAATAAACAGCCAAAAGATCCATGATGTAATCGATCAGGTGTTTTCAATCAGAACAGACCTTCTCGTTCTGCGCCATACCGTCAATTCAATGAAAGAACTGCTCTACCGGATTTTAAATTCGGAACACTTGGAAAACTTTCGAACCAATAAACAGCATTTTAATGATATCTATGACCACTTGCTGAAACTCTCGGATATCGTCGAAATCAATCGCGAAGTGACATCTGATATCAGAGATAATTATTTATCAATCAATTCCCATCGAATGAACAAAATTATGACTACCCTGACCATCATCAGTTCTATTTTTATCCCATTGACTTTTATCGTTGGGATTTACGGTATGAACTTCGATTATATGCCGGAACTGCGCTGGCGATACGGCTATTTTATGATACTCGGAGTTTTGGCGGCCGTCATCATTTCAATGGTTTTGTGGTTTATTCGAAAAGGTTGGATTAATAAACGGAAATAATACCCCTTCAGAAGGAGTATAAAAATTAATATCTTAATCATAAATAAAGTTGATTTTTATGTAAAATTTAAATAGGAGTTTTTCAAGTGTCTCTGATAACCAAGATCTCTTCTGATTTCGTGCAGCAGTTATTGAGGCATGCGACAACGAAAACACGCCCCAGAGTGCCCGACGGTACCTGCCATTGAATCTCAGCAACGCCTGTGACGGCGCTGGGACAATCAATACCGATTAAGTGGGCGAGTTCACAAGTTTCCGTGCCGGTAGGTTCAAGGAAAAAGAAAGCCTGAGAAATAGGACGATTCAAAGTTATCCGAACAATGACACCGGCAGCAAGAGCAACCGTCCCATTCACTTCGGGTAATATCCGGCCGTCCTCAGTTAAAAATTTCAATGTTAATATGCGGAGATCACAATCAGGTATGGGGTTCGGTGTCGCGGAAGGGATACATATAAACTGACCAATATAAATAATGCTTCTCTTTTTGATCTGGGGGTTCGCAGCAAGAATCTCATCAATTGTCATTCCGAAATTGCGCGAAATACTGAAGAGTGTATCACCTGCTTTTACGGTATAAAGTTGACCGTCACATTTTGGCAGAAGTGAGAATTTGTTTTTTGTTAATGGATAAATCGCAGGTGTATGCTTGTCGTCATAATTCAAAGTTATCATCTCTGGATTGTCAACCCTAAATCGGACAGAAATTATAAGGTACATGATCTCTTGAACTCCACCGGTGAAAGATATCCGAGCGTACCATGCAGCCGAATGTTATTGAACCAGTGCACATAGTCTGCCAACTCCCGCTGTAGTTGATCCAGCGTGTCAAAACGGCGGGAATAAACGAACTCCGCTTTGATCATCTTGAATGTTGACTCAGCTACCGCGTTGTCGTAAGGACACCCTTTCATGCTCAGCGAACGGCTGATTTGGAAGTTGTCAAGCAACTCATCGATCAGAGCATTATCGAATTCGCTGCCCCTGTCGGTGTGGAACATCTGAATATCGAAGAGGCTCCCTTTTACCGTTGAAAAGGCCTTATGTACCAGATCAGCGTTTTTGAATTCACCCCCGCTGTATCCGATGATCTCACGGGCACCGAGGTCAAGAAGGATGCAGATGTACGCCCATTTCGCGCCGACCCGGACATATGTCAAATCGCTGACCACACAGGCTCCCGGCGTCCGGTTGTTGAAGTGTCGGTCAAGAAGGTTGGGAACAACCGCTTCATTGCTTCGGGAGGTGTGAACACGGTACTTCTTGCGGGTGTAGGCTGACACAAGTCCGCGCTTTTTCATGATTTGGCCAATCTTGCGTCGGGAGACCGTCCAGCCTTTTCGAAACAGTACTCGCTTCAGTTTCCGTTGACCATATACGCGTCGATTCTCGTCATACGCGGACTGAACCGCCTCTTCCAAGGCGCTCTCATTCTCCCGACAACAGCATTCATAATAGTATGTGCTTCGCGCAATGCACAGACACCGGCACAGCGCTGATATTGAGTACTTGTGGGCATTGGCTCGAATCACAACTACTTTCGTGCGAATATCAGCGCCGCTTGCTTTAGCACATCGTTCTCCATCCGCAGCTGCTGATTCTCCTTCCGAAGCTTCAGAAGTTCCTGCTCTTCCGGAGTCCGGTTGTCCTTTTCGTGGCTTGAGCCGGTTGAATTGATCCGCTTCACCCAGTTGTCAAAGGCTGATGCGCTCAGGTCGTACTCCCGAACAATCTCGCTTCTCGGCTTACCGTGGTTGAACAGTTCAACCAATTGCTTCTTCTGCTCCTCGCTGAAACTTCTCCGTGCTCGTCTTTTTGTCATGTTTTTCTCCTTCTTCCTTTGCCTTAGAATTATACCATGACCTTATCTTTTCTGTACAGTTTAGTGTAGCCAATCCAGTTTCGAAAGAAACTTTGCAAAAAGGCCGTAATATTATTTCAGAACAATTTAGAATAACTTGTTTAAGTGAGAGAATGGATTCACTTCTTATGTGGTCACATTATGCGAATAAACATTATGGATTTTGCCTTGAATATGATTTTTCGCAAACACTTACAACAAATCTTTATCCTGATTTATTAGCAGCTCAAATTATGTTGTTTCCAGTAATTTATTCTGATACACGACCATTATTGTCAAAAGCATTATTTAGTAGTAAAACATTGACTTATTATTATAAAACAAAAAAGATTCCACCGAATTTTGTGGAACAACTAATATATGGATTGTTATTTAAAAGCGAAGATTGGTCTTATGAAAAGGAGTGGCGTATACTCCAAATAAAAAGTAAAGAACCAATAATGAAATTACCAAAAGCAAGAAGAGTATTTTTAGGAGCGAATATTGAAGACAATGCAAAACATAGGATTATAGATATAGCTCAAAAAAAGCACATACCTGTTTTTCAAATGTTTCTAAATAGTGATAAATATAAGTTTGATTTTTATCAAATAAAATAATTCATAAATCTTTTAAGATTATATTTACGATAACCTCCATCACCCCCTCCAGCCGATCCGTGTTGATGCCGGAGTAGTTGTTAATCACCATGCCTGGAGAAACGTGTTCCTGCCTGAAGCAATAATGCGACAGGCAGGATATTTTGATGCCGTCTTTTTTATTTTTCCCCTCCGACCGCCCCGTGTTGATGAAATGAAAAGATATCAAAAAACAACAAGATAATATGGTATAATAAAAACATAGGCACCGGATTTTTTAGATATCGAGGATGATTTTATCATATGAAAAGAACGCACTACGAGACGCTGTACCGTAAAAATGAGACGAACGGGCGGGTGATCATTGATATTTCTTTGGAAAACTATCTGGAGTTTTTTCATGAATGGGACAATGCGGTTTTCAAAAAGCGCGACCTGAACACCGGGCTCACCGAATTTTTAAACCTGTGCTCCGAGGATATCCCGCTGCGAAAAAAGCTCGAGATCGTATTTTGCGTGAATACGGCTGAAAAACAATCGGAAAAGGAAGATCAAATCCGCACGAGTTATCGCAATTATTACATCTCCATGAACCGTCTGGAGCAGCGGAAAACAAAACGGCTTGTCCGGTTCTCCGGGGTATTGCTTTTCACTTCCATCGTGCTGTTGACGGCCTACACCATATTAAATAACTATACAATAACGAAAACCGTATATAAGGTCTTGTTGGAGAGCTTATTGATCGGCGGTTGGGTATTCACATGGGAAGCCGTCCATTTGTTTTTTCTCGATATCTTTATCCCTTTTCGCCGCAGGAGAGAAATCATGCGGCTTCTCGACGCAGAGATCAGCTTCAAATATATATGCGCTCCAACGCCGTCATCACCGCCTCCAGCCGATCGGTATTGATACCGGAATAGTTGATAATCACCATGCCGGGCGCGGCGTGATCCTGCCTGAAGCAATACTGCGACAGACAGGATATTTTTATGCCGTTTTCTTTGGCGCGCCGCACAATCTCCTCGTCTGAAAGCGCCGTTTTCAGCTTTAAAATAAAATGCAGCCCCGCGTTTTCCTCCAAAATCTCGGCTTGATTGCCGAGGGCATTGTTCTTGATGGCCTTGATAATCAGATTCCGTTTGGCCTTGTACGCCTTTTTCATGCGGTTGATGTGCCGCTCAAAATACCCGTTTGCAATAAATTTGGCGAGCGCAAATTGCTCAAACCCCGATACCGTGCAGGCGTAAAACCCGAGCTCGTCGTGAAACCTTGCAAGCAGGTCGCGGGGCAGCACCAGATAGCTGATGCGGATTGACGGCGAAATCGTCTTTGAAAACGTGTTCATATAAATCACTTTGCCCTGCGCGTCGATGCTCTGCATCGTGGGAATCGGCTTTTCGGCAAACCGGAACTCGCTGTCATAATCATCCTCGATAATGAAGCGTCCCGCTTGTTCGTTCGCCCAATTCAAAATCTCCTGCCGCCGCTTAATCGGCATCACAATGCCGGTGGGGAAGTGGTGCGCAGGCGAAATATGCACGATGTCCGCACCGCTTTCGGCAAGCTCCGCCGACGAAATCCCGTATTTGTCCAGCCCAATATAACGACATTCCATGTTTTCGGCATGGTAAACCGCCGCGATCTTGCGATACCCCGGGTCCTCGACCGCGTAAATCTTGTCTTTCCCGAGCAGCTTGACTAACAGCCCATAAAGATATTCCGTGCCCGCGCCGATGATGATTTGCTCGGGTGAAACCGCCATGCCGCGAAAATGATATAAAAAGTCCGCAATGGCAACGCGAAGCGCTTTCACACCCTCCGACGGAATCCGCTCCAAAGCCGCGCCCTCGCAAAGCACTTCGCGCATCTGCTTGGACCAGATCGAAAAAGGAAAATTCGCCGCGTCGATGTTGTTGTCGCAAAAATCGATCAGCCATTCCGGCTCTTTTTTTACGTCTTTGTTTTCGCTTTCATCCGTCTTTTTCGCAGGCGCGCGGTTCACGTGCTCCAGCGCCGAGGCAAAATACCCGCTCTTTGCCCGCGCATACAAATATCCCTCTGAAAGCAGTGCGGAATAGGCGTTCTGCACGGTCAAAACGCTGATTTTCAGGTGTTCCGCCAAATTGCGCTTTGAAGGAAGCTTTTCATCGGGCTTGATTACGCCGTTTTCGATATCGGCCTTGATTCGGTTATATAAATATAAATAAATCGGAACATTCCCGCGGCTTGATAAGTCATAAGTCAACATAGTACACCCTCCAATCTGGTAATATAAATAAATATCAAAATGGGTATTTCAACAATACCAAATCAATTATAGTATATGGTATACCAAATGTAAAGAGGTGCTTTTTATGACAAACGACAGATATGAACTCAATAAACAACTCGCGCAGATGTTAAAAGGCGGGGTCATCATGGATGTAACCACCCCCGAACAGGCCGCCATCGCCGAAAAAGCGGGCGCGTGCGCGGTCATGGCGCTCGAGCGCATCCCGGCCGATATCCGCGCAGCCGGCGGCGTCTCTCGCATGAGCGATCCCAAGATGATCAAGGGCATTCAGGCCGCCGTCTCGATTCCGGTCATGGCCAAGTGCCGAATCGGCCATTTTGTCGAGGCGCAGATTCTTGAAGCCGTCGAAATCGACTACATCGACGAGAGCGAAGTTCTTTCGCCCGCTGACAACGTTTACCACATCGACAAGACGAAATTCAAGGTGCCATTCGTCTGCGGCGCAAAAGACCTCGGAGAGGCCCTGCGGCGCATCAGCGAGGGCGCGTCCATGATACGCACTAAAGGAGAACCCGGCACGGGCGATATCATCCAAGCCGTCCGCCATATGCGCATGATGCAGAGCGAAATCAGGCGCATGACCTCCATCAGCCAGGACGAACTCTACGAGGCCGCCAAACAGTTAAAAGTGCCCTATGACCTGCTGCTCTATGTCAGCCAAAACGGCAAGCTGCCGGTTGTGAACTTCGCCGCGGGCGGCGTCGCAACTCCCGCCGATGCCGCGCTGATGATGCAGTTGGGCGCGGAGGGCGTTTTTGTCGGCTCGGGTATCTTCAAGTCGGGCAACCCCGCAAAACGCGCCGCAGCCATCGTCAAGGCCGTCACGAACTACAACGATCCGAAAATCATCGCCGAACTCTCCGAAGACCTCGGCGAAGCCATGGTCGGCATCAACGAGGGCGAGATCGAACTGCTGATGGCGGAGCGTGGCAAATAAATGGTCGTAGCAATTCTGGCTTTTCAGGGCGCTTTTCTCGAACACCGTCAGATGCTTGAGAAGCTCGGCGCAGAAAGCTTCGAGATCCGCAAAAAAAGCGACTTGAATCGGCCTTTCGACGGGCTGATCCTTCCCGGCGGCGAGAGCACCACGATGGGAAAGCTGTTCGTCGATTTGGACATGATGAACCCGATACGTGATTTGATTCGAAACGGTCTGCCGGTCTTCGGAACCTGCGCCGGAATGATCCTGCTCGCCAAAAAAATCGACAACAAACCCGTTTCGCACCTTGGGACTATGGACATCACCGTCGTTCGAAACGCATACGGACGTCAACTCGGAAGCTTTAATACGGTTTCGGAATTCGGCGGAAAACCGATCGCAATGACGTTTATCCGCGCGCCGTATATCAAATCGATCGAAAGTAGCACAAAAATTCTTTCGGTCGTCGATCACAAAATCGTAGCCGCGCAGCAGGGCAGTCAACTCGTTACCGCTTTCCACCCCGAGCTCACCAACGATACTACCGTGCATCAGCACTTCCTGAACATGATTAAGTAAAATGGAATAAAGCAAAAACAAGCGGCCGGTTTCCCGGCCGCTTTGTCTTTGTTTTGATTAAAATCGGTACTGCTTATTTCGCAGCGGTATCGGCTTCAACCGATGCATACATGAAGTACTTGAATCCGAGCGGGCTCGAGAAGAAGCCCTTGATGGTCGGACTGATCATGAAGATGTCGGTGTAGTAGTAGAGCGGGCAGATAGCGCCGGTGCTCATCAGCACGTTTTCGGCTTTGTGCATCAGTGCGAAACGCTCGACCTTATCCTTGGAGGCCTTGACCTGAGCGATCAAAGCGTCATAGGATTGTGCCCATGTCAGACCGGTCTGGGTGTCGTAGCTGTAGCCGGCGTAGGTCTCATAAGCGCCTTTGCCGAACTGGCAATCGTTATTGCCGCTCTTGGTCGTCCACATGTCGAGGAAGGAGATCGGATCGTTGTAGTCGCCCAGCCAGCCGTTTCTGGCCACGGAATAGTTGCCGTCCTTACGGGTGTTGAGGAAGGTGCCCCATTCCTGGGAGGTGACGTTCATTGTGAGGCCGTATCCGGCATAAAGACCCTGCAGATATTCCGCAATGGCTTGGTGACCGGAGCCGTTATTAAAGATATAAGTGAGCTCGGGGAATCCGACGAGCTTGTTGTCGGCGCCCACGGTGAACTTCTTGGAAGAGGCCGCGACTTCTTTGAAGAGCGCGATTGCCTTATCGCAGTTGGCGGTGTAATCCGCGGCGGCAACGCTGTAATAACCTTTACCGTCGCCGGCAGGACCGTTCTTGGAGATGTATTCGGAACCATCCGGTTCGGTGAGACCCATTGCCACAAATCCGGCGGCCGGAACCTGACCGGCTTTACCGATATTGGTGACGATGTAATTTCTGTCGATCAACAGTGACATCGCGGTTCTGATTTTCACGGCTTCTTCGGGAGTGAATACAGAAAGTGCGGTGTCATTGACGTTGAAGCATACATAATATGTTCCAAGCTGACCGGTAACTTTGAAATCGTTCGGATAAGTCGTCTTCAAATTTTCGATCTCGTTGTTCGGGACCGAGTCAATGAACAGGTAAGCGCCGCTCTGATAGTTGGCAAGCAGAGAGCTGTCATCATCATTGAACGGGAAAACCAGCTTATCGGTGACGATTGCTTTGGCATTGTAGTAGTTTTCGTTCTTCTCCATGACCAATTGCGCCTGGGAGAATTCGGTCACTTTGTACGGACCGTTGCTGATGTAGGTTTCGGCAGCTGTCGCCCAGCTCTCGTTGCCTTCGACAACGGATTTCTTGACAGGCATATAGGCCGGGAACGCGCAGAGCTCGATGAAGTAGGGGACATCAACCGGAAGTACCACGGTCAATGTTTTTCCGTCTTCGGACGCTGTGACGTTCAGAGAAAGCGCTGCCGCCGCCGTTACCGAGGCTGCATATGCTGTTTCGGCATCTGCCGCAGCTTTATCGGATGCAGCTTGCGCAGCAGCTTCATTTGCGGTGCCTTTAGCAGCTTCAAGAGCTGCCGCAGCTTCATCTGCAATCGCCTGTGCATCATTGGCCGGCGTGAAAGCATCCATGATCGCCGAATAACCGTCGATGACGTCGAACATATAGCCATAGTCAGCTCCGGTGACCGGAGAAACAGCTCTGTTCCACGCATAGATGAAATCAGCGGCAGTCAGATCGCTGCCATCGCTCCATTTGAGGCCGTCTTTGAGTGTGAATACGTATTGTACCTTACCGTCGGCAGTGGCGGTCGCAGTAGGAAGCTCCTTTGCACAGTCGGCAAAGAGTTCCAGTTTGCCGTTAGCGTCCTGTCTATATCCTACCAAACCGGAAAAGGCGTGGATGATATAGGTGGCGCCGTCTACCGCGCTGTTCAGAGCCGGATCGATCGTATCGGGATAGGGACCGACACAAACGGTCATTTCGGTCGGTGCTTTCGGCGCGCAGCCGATTGTAAGACCAAACACCATGAGCAGCGTCAGCAGAATGCTTAATGTCTTTTTCATTTTTTCCCCTCCATTTAGATTTCATATTAAATTAACCGAGTTCCGGTTAATAAATATGTAAGACATCATACACCAATTGTTTTAAATATGCAAGCAGGAAACGTAATGATTTGGTGAAATTTCTCTCAGATTCGGTGCGTTTTCGGCGCATTCTTTTGTCGCTTTCGGGCATCTGGTTCTGAACGGGCAGCCGCTCGGCATATGGAGCGGGCTCGGGACATCTCCTTCAAGCGTGATGCGCTTATGCGAGCGCGCGTAATTTGGGTCGGGAATCGGAACCGCAGAAAGCAAAGAAACCGTATAAGGATGCAGCGGTTTGTTATACAGTTCGTTTGCCGGAGCGACTTCAACGATTTTGCCGAGATACATAACGGCAATTCGGTTAGAAATATGTTTGACAACCAATAGGTCATGCGCGATGAAGAGATAGGTCAAATTTAATTTCTTTTGAAGCTCTTCAAACATATTGATGATCTGCGCCTGAATTGAAACGTCAAGGGCAGAGACGGGTTCATCGCAGACGATGAATTTGGGATCAACGGCCAAAGCACGGGCGATACCGATGCGCTGCCGCTGTCCGCCTGAAAATTCGTGCGCGTAACGGGTGGTGTGTTCGCAACAAAGCCCGACGATATCCATCAGGTTCATGATTTTTTCCTGGCGCTCTTTCTTCGATGAATAGAGCTTATGAACGTCAAGCGGTTCTCCGATGATGTCTCCGATAGTCATGCGAGGATCAAGGGAAGAGTAGGGGTCCTGAAAGACCATCTGCGCTTTTTTACGTATCTCCTGAATCGATCTCTTACCTTCGATTTTCTTTCCGTTAAAGACAATCTCTCCGCCGGTAGGTTTATAAAGCCGCAGCAGCGTGCGGCCGACGGTAGTTTTTCCGCAGCCGGATTCTCCGACCAAACCAAGGGTCTCGCCTTCTTTGATAGAAAAAGAGACGTCATCAACCGCTTTCAGCGGAATCGAGCCGAAAAATCCGGTCGGGATATCAAAATACTGCTTTAAATGATTTACTTCCAGCAGTGTGTTTTCTTTAATCATTTAAATTCAGCTCCTTTATCTGGTCCGGTGTGAGGATACCTTCATCAATACTTTTTTTAATATTAAACCAGCACCTTGAGATATGTTTTTCGTTAATGACGATCTCACGGGCGTTTTCTTTGAGACAGATTTTCATTGCATTATCGCATCGGGGTGAAAACGGACAGCCTGAAGGCATATTGAGCAAATCAATCGGAGAACCTCCGATCGGCTTTAAACGCTCTCTTTTATCGGAAACGGTAGGAATAGAGCGAATCAAGCCTTTGGTATATTCGTGCTGCGGATTATAGAAAATTTCATCGGCGGTACCGCGTTCACAGAACTGTCCCGCATACATGACGATGACCTCGTCACACATATCGGCAATTACACCGAGATCATGTGTGATTAAAATGATCGCCATACCCATCTTTTTTTGGAGGTCTTTCATCAGTTCAAGAATCTGAGCCTGAATGGTTACGTCAAGCGCGGTTGTCGGTTCGTCGGCAATCAAGATATCCGGCTCACAAGCAAGCGCCATGGCAATCATAACGCGCTGGCGCATGCCTCCCGAAAACTCATGCGGATATTGATTCATTCTCTTTTTCGGTTCGCTGACGCCGACAAGAGAGAGCATCTCGACGGCTCTTTCCTTCGCCTGTTTTTGATCTCGGTTGGTATGCAGCATGATGGCTTCCATCAGTTGATTTCCGATCGAAAACACCGGATTGAGGCTGGTCATTGGGTCTTGGAAGATAATGCTGATTTTATTGCCGCGAATCGCACTCATAACCTTTTCGCCGGCGCCGACCAATTCCTGCCCTTTGAATTTTATACTGCCGTCAACAATTTTACCGGGATGCGTCAAAATCTGAAGGACAGAATAAGCAGTTACACTTTTGCCGGAACCGGATTCGCCCACGATTCCGAGTACTTTACCTTCATCCAAATTGAAAGAGACGCCGTTGACGGCTCTGACCTCACCGGAAGAGGTGTAAAATGATGTCTTTAAATTTCTTACTTCCAATAATCTCATTTTATTTACGCCGCCTTTCTCATCGATTTTTCAGTTTCGGGTCAAAGGCATCGCGCAATCCGTCTCCGAGCAGATTCAGTGAGAGCACGATCAAACAAATGAAAACAGCCGGGATGACTAAACGATAAGCGTAGCTGTAGATACCGGTCAGCGCATCGGATGCAAGCGATCCCAAACTCGGCATCGGAATCGAGACTCCGAGGCCCAGGAAACTGAGGAAGCTTTCAGTGAAAATAGCGGAAGGAATTTGTAAAGCGGTTGTAATGATGATGATGCTGATACAATTGGGCAGGATATGTTTGCGGATAATCCGGTTAGAACTCGCGCCGATGGATTTGGCTGTAAGAACGAATTCCTCCTGTTTAATCGAGAGGATTTGACCGCGGATCAAACGAGCCATGCTCACCCAATACAATAATGCAAATACGATGAAGATACTGATCATGCCGGTTCCCAATTTTGAAAGCGAGGTGCCTTGAATCACAGGTTCAAGAACTAATTTCAATACCACCGAAAGCAGAATGATCATCAGCAGATCGGGCAGAGAATAGATGATATCGACGATACGCATCATATATAAATCCAACCGACCGCCGAAATATCCCGAGATGGAGCCGTAGGTGACACCGATGATCAAAACGATGATACTGGCAAAGAAGCCGACTAACAATGAAACCCTAGCGCCGTAAACGACGCGGATGGCATAATCTCTGCCCGCGGAATCGGTTCCGAAGATGTGCGGAAATACTTTCTCACCGGCCGCAATCTTCGCTTGTTCGGTCGCACCGTATTCAAACGGCTTTAAATTAAGATAAGAGGAATCAACAGTCTGGCCTTGTATGAGGCCAAGCTGCTGCTCATAAGAATAAGGGTAAAACGTCGGTACAAAAATTACGATGATTAAGATAACCGCAAGGATAAAAAGACAGGTCATCGCGATTTTATTTTTCCAAAGACGGCGAAGGCCGTCTCTTAAAAAAGTCGTCCGCTCCCGCATTTTCACCTGCTGCAGTTTTTCCTCATCTGTCGCGGGTTCAAATTTAGACAGGTCCAGCTGAAAACTCAGAGGATTCTTTTTAAGTATTTTATCTTTCTCGTTCATATTCCAAATCCTCCTGTTTTAAGACAGTTCTACCCGTGGGTCAAATACTTTATATAAGATATCCGAGACCAACATCATCAGGATGATGAGCGCAGCAAGAAAAATCGTGGTCCCCATAATCAATGTGTAATCCCGGTTAAAGATGCTGGAGACGAAGTATTTTCCCAAACCCGGCACCGCGAAAATTTTCTCAACGACCAAGCTTCCGGTGACGATGAATGCGATCATGGGACCCGCATAAGTGATAACCGGTGTGATAGCATTGCGCAGAGCGTGTTTAAACAAGACCTTGCTGGGTTTGACGCCTTTTGCACGCGCGGTCCGGATATAGTCCTGCCCGAGCACATCGAGCATACTCGACCGGGTCAATCGTATGATATAAGCCATCGGATATAAGGAAAGAGAGATAATCGGCAAAATCAATCCTCCTGCCGACGAGCCGTTTGCGGGGAGCAAATTCAAATTCACGCAAAAAATCAATAACAAAAAGGTCGCTATGATAAAAGACGGCATCGCGACAAATGCGGTTGATAGAACCATTGTGATCTTATCAATCGTTTTATTGTGAAAAACGGCGGCGAGAGAACCCAGAACAAGACCGAATATGATCGCTAAAAAAGCCGCCGCAAGGCCTAATTTTGCGCTGACTTTAAAACCCTCCAGGATGATGCTGCTTACACTTCGGCCTCTCTGTTTGATCGAAGGGCCGAAATCAAATTTGACAACACCTTTCAGATAAGTCCAAAATTGCTCCATAATCGGTTTATCCAGACCGTATTTTGCCTCAAGCGCAGCCGTAACCTGTGGGCTTGGGGCCTTTTCACTTAAAAACGGCCCCCCCGGAATGGCATGCATTACGAAAAAGGTAATCAAAACAACCAAGATGATCGTCATAATAGCGAGCAAAATCCTTTTTAATATGTAAAAAGCTAATTTTTTGTTCATCCGATGACTCCCCCAGTCAGAAAAAATATATAAAAACAAGTATATCTCTTTTTTGATTGAAATGCAATCATTTCGCAATAAAAAAGCAGTATTAAATATTTACAAATACAGAATTTTTAGGTTTATTATTTGTTTATAATTAAAATCAACTTCTTTTGATTTCCCAATTTATAAAATTCTGCTATAAAATAAAAAGCAGTTTCGTTTTTTGACGGTGACCGGGAATATGTGATATAATAATTATATTGGGATATTTATTCCTCAAAATTTATTAGTTTTTTCACAATTGATTTTCTGTCTTATTAAAAATTTTAGGGTCTTGACTAGAACAGAGGGTTATCACGGAACAATTTCAAGAGGATGTGGTACAGATCCTGCCCTCTGTGGTTAAAACGGAATTCGGTCTCCTTCAGGTACGG
>Ga0209098_1001408_pt1 | contig 23133 bp, 19 predicted proteins | sample AD_JPNHW1_MetaG_FD_184429 | JGI IMG/M metagenome (GOLD analysis project Ga0209098, IMG submission 184429) | Active sludge microbial communities of municipal wastewater-treating anaerobic digesters from Japan - AD_JPNHW1_MetaG (SPAdes) (version 2) | ecosystem: Engineered > Bioreactor > Anaerobic...
TAACACTCTTCCTACTCTTGAAAGCGAAAATGAATATTTGAACACTTTGAAAGTTTTAGATGGAGTTAATACATTATTGGAACAGACTGTTTCGGCAACTGACGGTTTGAGAAAGGCACATCACGCACTCCTTAAAGCGATAGAGAAAAAGAAAACGCTGACTGAAAGTATTAAGGAGCTGCAATCGTATTATGATGAGATCAGGAAAATAAAAACGACCATAGAAAAAATAGAAAAAGTGAAAAAATAAATACCATGAATACAGAAAAAATCAACACCCTTGCAAAAATCCACGCAGCTCAAGATGTTATTATTGATGCGTTGGCCGATCCGCAGTTGACAAAAAATGAAATTTCTGCGCTTCAGGATTCTTCTTTAAAACTCCGAAATATGGAAAGAACTATAGTTGCTTTAGTGGGTCAAAAATTGGTTGATTCTTTAACAGCGGATACTAAAGATTTAAAAATTCTGATAAAACAAATTGAACAATCTGCTGAAAAGCTGTCAAAAGTAGCTAATGGTATTAAAAAAGCAGCCCGCGTTGTGGAAGCGCTGATAAAAATTGTTTCCGCAACAATTTCGATGGGCAAGCTATAAATTTTAAACACATAAAGCGGCTTCAGGGAAAAAGAAAAAAAACCAAAGATTGGCAATCAAAATCCCGGCATTTTTGTAAAGATATGTCAAAAACAAATTCATGTCGGATAAATTCATGAATTTATCCGACTGATATACAAATATGTAGTGTTTTTGCAGATTACGTAGTATCTCTGTCAAAATCCCCTGAGATTTGCTTTCCGGCAACTGTCTTTTTGTATTGCCGTACGTTTGTAGTTATAATCGTACACGGCTGATTCCCAGTCACCGTACATGGCATTTGGCAGCATTACAAAACGTTTCCCGAATTCATTTCGCAGGCTGTCAACCTTGTGCTCTCTTATGTTGGTGGGTTGTTTTTCAAAACCAACGACAAAATCAGATAAATTATCCCCGATCAGCAAGCTGATATGGTATGTTTCGGAGATCTGTTGTCTGTATATTTCTTTGGTCGAAGTCTTAGTTTTCAGCTTCAGGTGCTGGTTATCGGCAAAGGGAAAGCCTTTTTCTTTCAGGTTTTTCAAGGTGCCCTCGCGCTGATCTTCGGTGCGGTTGGAAACGTAAAATACCTCAGCGCCTTTACCGGCAATGAAATTCAACAGGTCAACAGCGCCGGGCAAGGCATCGGCAACACCCTTGTTGCACCAATCGTCCCACTGATCAGGGTAAGAGATGTTATCACGCACACATTTGGCTTCATAGGGGCTGTTGTCGAGCATGGTCTCGTCAATATCCACGACTATTGCGCGCTTTTTCGCCACATCTTTATTTGCAAGATCCTGTTCAAACATCAGTTTTGCCAGGTTGAACGACTGGTAATACAGGGCTTTTATCTCGGCAGAACGCTGATGATATAGTATGGCCAGTTCCATGTAATCGTTGTTCTGTACTTCTTCGGGAGCAACCGGAGCCGTGGCTTGTTCCGCATTTTTACATCCGCTTACCGCAATAAATAAAATACCGATAATAATAAGTAAATGGGGCGATTTTCTCATTTTCTGTTTTTTTGGTCTTTATTTTTAAAATTAGTGCTTTTATTCTTTCGTTTTTAAAAGTGATTATTTACCGGCTTTTACAACCTCCACCCTTTTTTCTCCCTGGTAATCAGGAATTTTTTTCAACTTTTTCAGATAATCTATGATGCCTTCGGCGGTAGTCCTGAACAAACCGCGTCCGCTATCTTTGTGTTCGTATTTATATACCGAAGACATATAATTGTTCATGACCACAGTGTATGTTTTATCCATTTCGAGCGGTTTGCCGTCGGTGGTAAAAAACTGCACATCGGCCAGTGCGCCTTTAACGGTGAGCAGGTATTTTGATTTTATTCCCGAAGGATAAATGGCGCTGCTGTCGTCAATGGTGAAGGCCGCCAGATGCAGCGCCTTCAGTTCGTATCCGGTGAGGTTAAACAATACCATCTCGTTGCCAAAGGGATCCATGGTATAAATGTCTTTTACGCTTACGCTGCCCTTGTTCAAATGGTCAATACGCACACCGCCTGGATTTGCCAGTGCAATATTTGCCCCTGCTGCCGAACGTATGCCGTCCACCATCAGGTAGCCCACCTGCTCGTAAGATGTAAAATCCGCAGTGGCCTCTGCAATGGTCTCACTAAGTGAAGGATTGTTGTTGTATTTATTCACCATATCGCGGATATCGCTGCGTTCCTTGCCTTTATTCCCTATCGTCAGCAGTTGCATGGTTTTGGTTTCCACCCGTTTATCTTTCAGGGTGAGTTTTATTAGAGTGGCAAATTTCAGTTTGCGTTCTGCCTGTGTGATAAGAATGCCATTGTGTATCTGTTCTTTATCCACGCGGGTATGCGAATGTCCGCCAATGACCAGATCCACTTTCCCGGCCGGCAGTTGTCCGGCCAGCGCCACATCCTCTTCAAAGCCCATGTGGTTAAGAAAGACAAAAACCTGGCAACTGTCGTACAGATAAAGGTATTCCTTAGCGGTGGCATAAGGTTCTTTGAAATGAAACTCTTTTACATTATCGGGATGAGAGTCGGGGATGCCGCCCTGGTTGATGTTTAAAAGCGAAACAAAGGCTATCCTGACGCCATTCTTCGTGGTAAGTATTTCGTAAGGCTTTATGCGGTAGTTTCCGCCTTCAGGCAACACTGTGTTTGAAGCGATAAAATCAAAAGTTGCTTTTTTGGTGTTTTTTGCAAAACCTTCCGGCTTTGAATCAAATTCGTGGTTTCCGACCGCCGAAACGTTGAATTTAACGGCGTTCATCAGTTCTATCATGGGCATGCCCTTTTCCACATACTGATCGTTTGCCGGATTGCCCGTCTGGTTGTCGCCGGCTGAAACAAGCAACATGTCGGGATAAAGTGTTCGCAGGCTATCCACAATGAATGCAAAATGCGGAAAATTGTCGATGACGGCATGCATGTCGTTTACGGCCAGAATTTCCACATGCTTTGTTTCGGGGATTTTTTGAGAGGTTATGCGTACGGGTTGGCAGGCCGCCATAATAACAATGAACACTACGGGGGCCAGGCGAATGATACTTTTACAAATAACAGACTGTTTCATATGCTTATTTTATTGTTTTTATGTATAGTTGATTGCCCTCGGAGAGTCTGCCATCGGGAGCCACAAAATTTCCAAAGCGGTCTTTTACTGCCGGAAAAATCTTCGGAATTTTCTTCCTGTGCAGCGCATAATAACTGAGAACGGCATCGGCAATGGTAGCTCCGCTAAACAGTTCGAGTTCGGTTCTGTTGATGCGTATTTTCAATTATTTCAATTTGTTTGCAAGATAATGATTTTACAATTATGTTGGTTTAATCTTTTTTTGAGACACCAAAATTAAATTAAGATTCCTCATTTCGCTTCGCTAAACTCAAAAAAAAATCCAGACAATAACTGTCTGGATTTTTTTCGAACTATGAGGATACTATTTCTCGTTCTCATATTTCATCTGAGCTTTCATCACATAGCTCTTATACCTCCATTTGGCATTTTCCTCAGCGGCTTTGAACAAGGCTTCCGCTTCTTCGGGGAAGGTGCTTTTCAGTGAGGTGTAACGTACCTCTCCTGCGAGGAAGTTCTGGAATTCTTCCCATTTAGGCTCTTTCGAGTCGAGGGTAAAAGGATTTTTTCCTTCGTTTTCCAGGAGAGGGTTGTAGCGGTACAGGTGCCAGTATCCGGCCTCCACGGCGCGTTCAGCTTCCTGTTGTGATTTTCCCATTCCGGCACGCAGTCCGTGGTTGATACAGGGAGCATAGGCAATGATCAACGATGGCCCCGGATAAGCTTCAGCTTCTTTCAGGGCCTTGAAATACTGAGCATAGCTTGCTCCTATAGCTACCTGTGCCACATACACATACCCATATGACATGGCCATCATGCCTAAGTCTTTTTTGCGGATACGTTTTCCGGAAGCGGCAAATTTTGCTACGGCAGCAATAGGTGTTGATTTGGAAGCCTGTCCGCCGGTATTGGAGTACACTTCGGTGTCGAGAACCAGCAAATTGACATCGTTGCCGGAGGCCAGCACATGATCGAGCCCGCCATAACCGATATCATAAGCCCAGCCGTCGCCACCGAAAATCCAGACCGATTTTTTCACCAGGTAATCTTTAAGATCCAAGATTTCTTTGGCTATTGGGTGTGACGATTTTTCGATAAGGGCCAGCACTTTTTCGGAAGCTGCTTCAGAGGCTTCAGCATTGTTCATGCCTTCGAGCCATGCCTTGAACGCTTCTTTTGTTTCGGCCGGCAAATCGGAATCCATCCCGGTTTTCATCAGTCTTTCGATACGCTCACGCATTTTTCTGACGCCGGTTTCGATGCCATAACCATATTCAGCATTGTCTTCGAACAATGAGTTGGCCCAGGCAACACCCTTCCCTGATTTTGCGATGGAATAAGGTGTAGAAGGAGCCGATCCGCCATATATGGAAGAACATCCTGTAGCATTAGCCACAATCATTCTTTCGCCAAAGAGTTGTGTGATCAATTTGATGTAGGGGGTTTCGCCACAACCGGCGCAGGCACCCGAAAATTCAAACAGCGGCTGTGCAAACTGGCTGTTTTTAAAGATTTTAAATATATCAACATTGGTTGTTTTATACCCCACCTTGTCGTGCATATACGTGAAGCGACCTATTTCGTCCTGTTGTGTGCCGAGTGGTTTCATCACCAGCGCTTTGGTCTTGGCAGGACATACATCGGCGCAGTTTTCGCATCCGGTACAATCGAGCACACTCACCTGGATACGGAACTGCAGGCCTTCCAATTCTTTACCGACAGCCTTCAATGTCTGCGTACCGGCGGGCGCATTTTTCACATCCTCATCGTTAAGCAGGAAAGGACGTATTGCGGCGTGGGGGCATACAAAGGCGCACTGGTTACACTGGATACAGTTTTCGGGTATCCATTCGGGGACGTTTACGGCAATACCTCTTTTTTCATAGCGGGTAGTGCCTGACGGGAAGGTTCCGTCTTCCCTGCCCAGGAATGCGCTCACCGGGAGGTCATCGCCTTTCTGTGCATTGATGGGGTTGAACACATTTTTAATAAAATCAGGAAGGTCATTGTTTTCTTTGGCACCATCACCGGGGAGGTTTTTCCAATCGGCAGGTACCGGCACTTCTATCACACCCTTGATGGCGTCGTCAATAGAGGCGATATTCATTTTTACCACATCTTCACCTTTACGGCCATAGGTTTTTTCAATAGCTTTTTTCATATATGTTACGGCCATGTCGAAAGGAATTACTCCCGACACCTTGAAGAAGGCGGTCTGCATGATGGTGTTGGTTCTATTTCCCAGTCCGATTTCTTCAGCTATTTTGGTGGCGTTGATGATATAGAACTTAATATTGTTAGCGGCCAGGTATTTCTTGATATGGTAGGGCAGGTGCGATTTGGTTTCTTCCACATCCCATATGCTGTTCAGGAGGAAGGTTCCGCCATTCTTCAGGCCTTTGAGCATATCGTATTTTTCGAGATAAGCCGGAACGTGGCAGGCAACAAAGTTTGGTGTATTTACCAGATAAGGCGATCTGATGGCCTTGTCGCCAAAACGCAGGTGGGATACGGTGATACCGCCTGATTTTTTGGAGTCGTAGGCAAAATAAGCCTGGCAATACTTATCTGTGGTTTCGCTGATAATTTTTATTGAATTTTTGTTGGCGCCCACTGTACCGTCGGAGCCCAGCCCATAAAATTTGGCTTCGTAGGTTCCTTCCGGAGCCACGCTGATTTCGGGTAATAAGGGCAGCGATTTAAAGGTAACATCATCGACGATACCCACGGTAAACTGGTTTTTAGGTTCGTTCATTTTCATGTTGTCGAACACCGAAAGCATCATCGCCGGGGTGGTATCTTTGGAACTTAAGCCGTAGCGTCCGCCAACGATCATGGGTGCGCCGGGTTTGTTATAGAACAGGTCGCGCACATCAAGATACAAAGGATCGCCATTGGCGCCGGGTTCTTTGGTACGGTCGAGCACGGTAACTCTTTTGGCTGTTTTAGGATACACATTCATAAAATATTTTTCCGAGAACGGGCGATACAAATGAACCGTAACAAGTCCCACCTTTTCTCCTTTAGCCACCAGGTAATCAATCACTTCTTTTATTGTTTCGGTGATGGAACCCATGGCAACAATAATATTTTCTGCGTCAGGGGCGCCATAATAGGTAAACGGATGATACTCCCTGCCGGTTATTTTCTGCATTTCCTGCATATAATGCTCAACCATATCGGGAACGGCATCGTAGAATTTGTTGGCGACTTCGCGTGACTGGAAATAAATATCAGGGTTTTGAGCAGTACCGCGTGTTACAGGATGTTCAGGGCTCAGCGCTCTTTGGCGGAATTCTTTCAATGCTTGTTTGTCAAGGAGTTTTTCCATATCTTCCATTGCGGGAGCTTCTACTTTCTGAATTTCGTGTGAAGTACGGAATCCATCGAAGAAATGCAGGAAAGGAACTCTTGATTTAAGAGCTGTGAAGTGTGCTACGCCGGCGATGTCCATAATTTCCTGTACGCTTCCGGTGGCCAGCATGGCAAAACCGGTGTTGCGTGTAGCCATCACGTCGCTGTGATCGCCAAAAATTGATAATGCCTGAGCTGCAAGGCTGCGGGCCGACACATGAAGCACGCCCGGTAATAATTCACCGGCGATTTTATACATATTCGGAATCATCAACAGCAGCCCTTGTGAAGCGGTGTATGTTGCCGCCAGTGTGCCTGCCTGTAAGGCTCCGTGCAAGGCACCTGCAGCGCCTGCTTCCGACTGCATCTCAGAAACGGTAACGGTTTCGCCGAAAATATTTTTCTTTCCCGCAGCTGCAAATTCATCAATGTTTTCTGCCATATTCGACGATGGCGTAATGGGATAAATACATGCGACTTCGGTAAACATGTAAGCAATATATGACGCAGCATAATTACCGTCGCATGTGATAAATTTTGATTTTTTTTCCATATCAAATTCTTGTTTAATTACTGTTAATATGTGTGTTAAGTAGATTTGCTTTTTTTAAGACTGCGAAATTAATGATTTATTTTGTAATTATTGGTTGTTAATTACAAAAAACCGGAGATAACAAATTAAAAATCTGCATATTTATAACAAAGAGGAAGGCACCCTGAAGGTTTATTTTTTCTCCGGAGTTGTCGTATCATTTGCAGCGTCAATGGAGTCCTGCTGCTTTAATAATTTATCAGCATTATCAAGTGCGCTGTTCCTTTCTATCTCCATCAGGGAGTCTTTTTTACTATCCTGATTATCGATTTCTTGCTGGCTCGGCCCGCAGGCAAAGATGGAGGCCAATGTTAACAACACAAAAGATATTTTTATTAGTTTCATGGTATGATTTTTTTTCTGCAAAACTAATAAATCCGCCTATAAATTCAGAAATTGTTTTGCTTCGGGAAGGAATTTTTCCTGTGAATCGAAAATTCCATGATTGTGATCGCCTGTTATTTCGATGAATTTTTTTGTACCATAAAACTTCTCATATAAACGGACGCCATGGATATACGGAACCGTTTCATCTGTCTTGCTATGAGAAAAAAGCACCGGGACCCCGATGTTCGCTAATTTTTCACCTGACGTAAAATCAAGCCTCATCAGCCATTTCATGGGCAATAATCTGTAAAATTTACCAGCCATATCGTACAAACTGAAAAAAGTGGATTCCATAACCAATGCGTGGCACTTTTTGTGCTGCGCCAGGTCCACAGCCACTGCACCGCCCATCGACCAGCCCCAGATAATTATATTTTCGTCTGAAATGCCGAGTTCCCGGATAAGGTAGTCCCATGCAGCTCGGGAATCGGTATAAATATCCTCTTCTTTTTCAATTTTTCCGCTGCTGATGCCATAACCCCGGTAATCGACAGCAAGTGCATTGCATCCCATCTCACGAAACAGGCGCATGCGTTTCTCGCCTCTTGAGATATTTCCGGCATTTCCATGAAAAAACAATACGGTATATTTCGCCGAATCTGCAGGCATCCACCATGAATGAAGTTTTTGCCCGTCTTCGGTGGTGATCCACAATTCTTTAATATTCAGATCTTCCGGCGGCGGCGTGGCGCCTTTTTGCGGATTAAAAACAATGTGTTTCTGAAACAAATAAACAAAAACACACACCAACAGATACAAAATTGCAATGATGGCTGCTATCAGCAGAATTTTTTTCATTTTTACTCCATTAAAAAAGCCTGCTACGATTTCCGGTAACAGGCTTTTATTTTACTTAATATTTTCTAAGTCAACACCCATGTGTAAGTGGTTCCGTTTATTATGATATAAACGATCAGGTCGCAATCTCCGTTGCCGTAATCTACTGTGATATTCGGATATCCGGGATTCACAATATCAAGAGTTCCTGAAGCTACTATCCAGCGCCAGATCGACATACAGAATTTGCAGAGCAGCGGGGATGTAATGTTTACGCTGAAACTGGCGCCGTTGATGTCGGTACCGCTTGCGGATCCTGTCACATAATACTCGTCATCCCATGGGTTAATATATGTATTATACCCGGCTATCCATTCGTTTTCGCGCTGCGAGGTCCAGTGAATAGTTCCTTCGGTATATGAAACACTGGCATTCTGAACATCAACAGAAAAATGCGGATGACCTGCCAGATTATGGCCAAGATTAGTAATTACCTGTGTGCCCGTAATATTATGCTCTACGCCGTTAATAGTTTCAGAAAAATTCTGAAAGGTAGAGGTCATCACAGAAGCAGAATCCACATACAGTCCGGTCATCACGGTAACTATTTGTCCTTTGCGTGTAACGCCATCGGTGCCTGTACATCCCGTGCCGTAATCCAGTGTAAGTGTTTTGGGCCATCCTCCGGAAATATATAATACCGGGCAACCCTGAATCGTATCATTGGTACTTTTGCTACCAACCTGGCTTGCTGCTTTTTGAATTTCGGAAGCCGAAAGATTAAAAGCCGTTTCAGCACGGCTGTTGTCCTGGGCAGCACGGTAGCTGTATTCTGTATCATCTTCTTTTTTCTTACAGGAAGTAGAAAAAATTACGCTGGCCGTAAAAATTACAACCAGGGCAATGCTCAAAATTTTAATTGCTTTCATGATGCTTTTTTTTTAGTTAAACAAATTTACTATTTTTATTGATAAACGCAATAACATTCCAGAATATTTGAGCTTTATGAAAATTTTACCTTATTCTGATTTTTTAAAAGATGCGTAATACAGTTCCATGAGCTCCCGGGCTGCAATGTAGGAGCTTACGGTATTGTTTGCTATGCGGCTTTCAATGTTCTTAAGTTTGTTTTCAACTTTTGTGTTTTTGTAAAAATCGGAAAACAACTGTTCTTTTATCGCATAATGCATGCGGGCGAGGGCTTGTTCCGTACGCTTACCGAAAAAATATCCGTTATTTTTTGTATAACTTCGGTATTCTTCAATGATCTTCCACAATTCTTTTATACCTGAATTTTCACGTGCCGAACAGGTTATCACTTTAGGTTCCCATCCCGAAAACGATGAAGGAAAAAGATGAAGCGCTTTCTGATATTCCATCCTTGCGATATCTGCTTTTGCCACATTATCGCCATCGGCTTTGTTTATCACAATAGCATCGGCCATTTCCATAATCCCGCGCTTTATCCCCTGAAGTTCGTCACCGGCTCCTGCCAGCATCATCAGCAGAAAAAAATCCACCATAGAATGTACCAGTACTTCCGACTGTCCCACCCCGACGGTTTCTACAAATATCACATTAAAACCTGCTGCTTCGCATAAAATGATCGACTCCCATGTTTTACGGGCAACCCCTCCCAGTGTCCCTGCCGAAGGTGACGGACGGATAAAGGCATTGGGTTCGGCCGAAAGTTCTTCCATGCGTGTTTTATCCCCCAGGATGCTGCCCTTGGTCCGGTAACTGCTTGGGTCGATAGCCAGTACTGCCAGTTTGTATTTACGTTTAGTAAGATACATCCCAAGGGCTTCTATCAAGGTGCTTTTGCCGACTCCGGGCACACCTGTAAACCCTATGCGCAGCGAATTACCCGAATGTAAAAGACAGGCTTCAAGCACCTGTTGCGCGAGTTGCTGATGCTCAGGAAGGGTACTTTCGATCAGGGTGATGGCTTTACTCAGTACGGTTATATTTCCTGAAAGAATACCGTCAACCATTTGTTGTTTTGTAAAGGCTGCAGGTTTTTTGCTGCGGATCTTTTTCACGGCATCTTCATTAACAGAAGATGGCTGTTCAATCCCTTTCTGCACCTTTAGTGCGCTTTTATCTGATTTAATATTCAAAAAAATAAGTTTTCTGTTTTACAAAAATACGGTTTTCCGATAAAACAGGCCCATTAAATCTGAAGAGGTTGATTTCTGTTGTATTTTTGTTTTGTAAAATACCCGCAACAATGAAAAAAACGCTGCATATTATTTTGTTTTCGATGTTAACTTTTTCCGGCTTTTCGCAAACCAATATTCAGAACGTTGCCGGAAACTGGCTTGGCACATTAGATGTCGGTGTGGCAAAATTGCGCCTTGGTTTAATGGTAGCTGACTCGTCCGGTATCTTGATTTCAAAACTCATGAGTCCCGACCAGGGAGCAATGAACATCAGGGTGGATAAGGCAGAATTTGCTAATGATACACTTAAAATTGTTTCCAAAGAAATTCATGCCTCATTCAAGGGGGCGGTAAATAATTCTGCAGATACGCTTAAAGGGTACTTTACGCAAGGAAGAAAATTTCCGCTTGCGCTGGCACGCGTGGAAAAACTTCCGGAAATGAACCGTCCGCAGGAGCCAAAAAGGCCATTTCCCTATATAGAAGAAGAAGTTACTTTTACAAATGAAAAAGCCGGGATTTCTTTTTCCGGAACACTAACACTTCCTTCATCGGGAGAAAATTTCACTGCTGTGGTAATGATTACTGGCTCCGGCCCGCAAAACCGCGATGAGGAATTGCTGGGTCACAAGCCCTTTCTGGTCATTGCGGATTACCTTACGCGCAACGGCTTTGCCGTACTGCGTTACGACGACCGGGGCACGGGAAAATCAAAAGGTGTTTTTTCTATAGCTACTTCGGCAGATTTTGCCGATGATGCAGAAGCCGCTTTTCTTTTTCTGCAAAACGACAAAAGGATAAATCCCAAACAAATCGGGATACTGGGGCATAGCGAAGGAGGCCTTATTGCCCCGGTGGTGGCTTCACGCAACAAAGACGCTGCATTCATTGTGATGCTTGCCGGCCCCGGTTTGAAAGGCGAAGACATCCTGCTGCTTCAGTCAGAATTGATTGCCCGCGCCGATAGCACGCCGGAAGAAGAAATCGAGACCAACACTACACTCAATAAAAAGCTATATACCATCGCAAAAAAAGAAAAAGACGACAAAAAAGCTACTGAAAAAATGCGCAAACTTATTGATGATTACTGGAAGACATTAAGTCCTGAGGCTATTAATAAAAACGGTATTGAAAAACAAGCCCTTATTCAGAGCGTTTATCAGGTAATAACGCCGTGGTTCCGGCATTTTTTAAGTTACGATCCTAAGAAAGCCCTTACAAAAGTCTCCTGCCCTGTTTTAGCTATGAATGGCAGCCAAGACCTGCAGGTTCCTCCGGCACAAAATCTTGCTGCCATTGAAAAATATCTTATCAAGGCCGGAAATAAAAATTTTACCATCAAAGAATTTAAAGGACTGAATCATTTGTTTCAGCATTGCATCACCGGATCCCCTGCGGAATATGTCGATATTGAAGAAACTTTCTCGCCCGAGGTGTTGGAATATATGACTCAGTGGTTGAAATATGTGAGTTCAAAATAATATAATCCACTTTTTTAAGCAAAAACCTGCTTTCTAATTTTTTGTTGTTTTTTGTGCACAATTACCTGTTTTTGAGTCACCTCGAAGCGTTTTACCTATATTGATATTTTAAATTTGAAATTTGTTTGGGTAAAAAAACATACTTTTGCCGCTTAATTTTTTAAAAACTAAGAACTATGAAACTTAAAACTTTAATTTTTGCGGGATTATTTCTTTTGGGAATTGCCGGAATATCAAATGCACAGACACCTCAGGTAAACAATGGCGACTTTGAAGCCTGGGATAATCCTACTACATCAAGTATTGAACCTGCTAACTGGAACTCTTTTATGACGGCCAATTCTACTTTTTGGACATCGTTTGGTAAGAAGAAACGGGTTGATCGTTCACCAGTAGTACGCCCGGGAACAACTGGAATTTGGAGTGCTCTTATCTATTCGACAGATGAAACTGTAGCGATCGCAAACGGGAATATAACTACAGGTAAAATAAATATGGGCGACACAGATCCAACAAACACAGCTAATTACAACTTTACTTCCAGATCTGAAGGTGGATTTTATCATTCTTTTACAGGCCATCCAGACTCACTGGTTGTCTGGGTAAGGTTTAAACCATTTTCTGGCGGAACAGAACAGGCAAGAATACATGCTGTTATTCATGACAACTACGATGTAAGAGATCCCGCAGATGCAAATTCAACTAGCCACATTGTAGGTAGTGCTACTTTGAATTTTACGAAAACCAATGGAATATGGGTGCGCAAAAGTATACCTTTTATATATTCAGGGCCATCTTCAACTCCACTGTATCTATTAATATCATTGACCACGAATATGACACCTGGTGGTGGTTCTGGAGGGGATAGCTTATATGTCGATGACATGGCACTGATTTACAACCCCGTATTAACAACAGGAGCTATTTCTCCAAATACTTTTATTGTTGATGCCGGCAACAGCGCTGCGATTGACGTTCCCTTTACACTAACCGGAACCATGAATGCCGGAAATAATGTAACAGCACAACTTTCTGATGCCAGCGGATCATTTGCCTCTCCGGTTATCCTGGGAACATTAGCCACCACCACATCAGGAACCATTTCGGGAACCATACCTGCCGGCACACTTACAGGCGGCGGATATCGTGTACGCGTGGTTTCTTCAGATTATGCCCTGACTGCTGCGGACAATGGCTCTGACCTTGTAATAACCAATACCACGGGGATCAGCGACATTTCAGCCGGTAGCTATAGCATATATTTTTCGGAAAACGAACTTATCAGCGACCTGAACCTTACCCAAAGTATTCATCCGAAAATTCAAGTCTTTAACCTGAGCGGGCAATTAGTAGCCGGTTTTGATTTGCAGAACAACGCGGTTAATCATTATCACATGAATATTCCTGCCGGTATTTATATGTATCGCCTGATAAACGGCGATCAGATGATCTCCGGAAAGATTGTGAAGTTTTAATCTGGCTTTTCTATTTGCAGATCGGCCTCTCTCTCTTATGTAATTAGCAGAGGGGTAGCTTTGTGATCCATATAAGTGTTTAGCTGTGTGCGCCACCATCCTGTATGCGTGGCGCGCTTGCTTTATGGGTTATAGCCTTATTAATAATCAAAGCATGAAATTGTAGTATGTCTTTGCTTTGATCTGCGGCGGCAGACTCAGCATCCATGTAGTATTTGCTATTTCACTTTTGTATTACCTCTTGAATAACTCTATCCCATTCAAAAGCAGGGCCAATGTCTGTCTTACACGTGCGGCAATTGACATGAGATAAAATTCCTGTAAAACCGGTAAAATTGCTTTCCGAGAACACATTATATCTGTCTTCCGGGTCAGCAAATTCTGCTGGTAAGCTATATTTCCCGCACAAAAACCTTATTAATTTTATCAGACTGCGGTACTGATTCTCGGTGAATTTTGCGTAGTATTCATAATCTCTGTACTTTGCAGGGAGTTGTGTGTAGAATTGAGTTTCATCAATAGTGCAGTAAATATCGCTATCACTATATGTAGTCACAAGATTGCTGCCGATCTTTTTCAGTGGGCCGATATTACTTATTTCTATTCCTATGCATTCTTTACTCATTGCCGTATTTCCGCCAACGGCTCCGGGGCCTAAATGATAGCTCCAGTATTTAGATGCAAAAAGGTTATAAATATTTCCGTTTCTCCCTAGTACAAATGGAACAGAAACATGGCCATTGGTAAGTGTGGCGATATCTCCTTTTAAATATCCCATTGTAAAATGAAGGATTATTTTTTTCTTCGCTGTCTCCTCCTCATAATAGTACGACTTATCGTGGTTAGACCGAACGCAATCAATGATTGTAATAAACTCATCCGTCCCTTTTATTTTACATTCTTCCGGTGTCAGAATGAATTCCTTTCCAACAGCATCAATTCCATTTTTATCGAAAGAGGCTTCGTGATCTGAAATACTGGTTGCTTTCATTTTGGTAATTATATAGATGGGTTCTAAAAAAATACTTTTTTATGATTTTGACCATAGAAAATTGCAGAACCCATTAATCAATTTTCAATAATCGATATAAAAATACAAAATGTTTGGAAACAAATAAACAGAACATTCAATTTTTTATTAAAATTGCAGGGGTTTAACAAAAACCAATTTTTCTGTTTTCAGCCTTTTCGCAGCCAGTTGACTATTTTTTCGCAATACGGGTTTTCGGCAGGAGGCACCACATCAACCCATTCGCCCTGCTCGCTGATCATAAATTTCTGAAAGTTCCATTTTACTTTAGCATCAGCTTTTCCGTTCAGCTCTTTTTTTGTAAGCCACTCATACAGGGGGTGCTGATTGTTCCCTTTGACGGATATCTTGGCAAACATAGGAAATGTCACATTATATTTCAGCGAACAAAAACCAGCGATTTCCTCGTTTGATTTGGGTTCCTGCCACAAAAAGTTGTTAGCAGGGAAACCCAGTATCACAAACTTTTCCGGGCCAAATTCCTGATACAGCCGTTCGAGGTCGGCATACTGAGGGGTAAATCCGCATTTTGAAGCGGTGTTCACCACAAGGAGCTTTTTTCCTTTAAATTCCGACATGCTCATTTCTTTGCCGTCAATGCTGGTTGCGTTAAAATCATAAAATGTTTTCATGTGTTTTTTTAAATAAAACAATATTATTTGATGATACGGTCGAGTTCCGCGAAAACTTTTTCTTCCCTCCCGGCAATTTTCAATAAAAGCTCAGAAAGTTCAGTATACGGTGTTGCCGGCACGCCCCTGTCCCGGAGGTTTTTTGCTCCAAGCGCTGCGAAATTTCGCCAGTTGTCACCGATCCCGGTCATTTCTACCGAAAGATCTTTCAGAACGGGTTTATTAAGGATAAGGGCTGCTTCCTGAAGGAAGGCCGCATACATAAACCGGAACCCTGCCCCTCCTGTACCGATTTCTTCGAGCGCACGGATGAACTGTCCCAGTCGTAATGATGCCTTATGCTCACCATATCTGGCATCCCAGCTTTTCAAACGGTTTGCCGTATAGCGTATTCCTTTTACACCAAAGATCGGCACGGGGATGCGGAGCATGTCGTCGCAATTTTTTTTAATTCCACGGCATATGGCTGTTTCGATATCTATTTTTTCCGGGACAGCCCTGATCCAGTACATTTTTCCCTTTGGGGGGAAGGCTCCCTGTGCAAAACGGACACGCTGTAATTCTTTATCTGTAAGGGTTTCAATATTTTCCATCACAGGGTCGCTGACATAATACCGGCCATTCTCTTTACCTATAACAACGAGGTTGTGGGCATTAAAATGGAAGCGGTATTCCGGTGGAAAATAAGTAAGATAAAAAACACCGACAAGCAGCCCGGCAGGAATTCCTTTTTCAATAAGTTCATCAAGCTTCTCTTTAGATTTAGCAGGGCTGGAAAATTTCATTCGCTCCACAGACACCCCAAGTTTTGACGTAGAACGTTTAAAAATAATTCCCGGCAAATTCCGGAATGAGAACACCGGCAGATCGTTAACCCTGATAAATGGCATATAAGAATAAAAACACCCGGAAGCAATGCCGAAAATTAGCGGTTCCGAAAGTTTTATCCCGTAAAAATTCAAAAGGTTTCTCGTGGTGCCATTTTCGCAATGCGCGGCCATTTTATGAGAAAAATCCAAAAGCATCAGACTGTTTTTAGGGTTTCGATAGAAATATTAAGTGTTTCCGCATATTTTTCAAGTTCTTCAATAGAAAGTTTATTGAATTTGCAGGGTTTCATATGTCTCCGGACTACCCATCGTGAAAACCCCGTGTATTGTGAAAGAATTTTGACATTCATAAGTCCCCTTTCCATATGATAGGCCAGGGGGCTTAATTTACTGTCAAGGACTTTTTGCCTGATTTTTTCAGATTTTGAATTTATCTGTTTCCAGGCCTGTCGTATTGCTTCATTTTTAGGATCCCATCCCACACTGAGTACTTGCGTATAATTGCCCTCATCATCAACGGCATAACACACATCGCGTAGTTTTCCAGCTTTAAGAAACGCGGCATCCTGGGGAACTTCTTTGATATTCATCGAAAATGGATTAAAAATCCTTATAAAAGTAATAAAAATTTTTGTTTCAGCGAGGTAAATCAGCACATAAAATAAATGCATATTGAATATTTTTGTACTTTAGAGGCTCTTTTTTGAATATTTCTGCCAGCAAGTATGAGTAAAGAAATCAACCAAAACCCTGAACAGAAAGCACGCGACAATATTGATAAACAACTTATTGCCTGCGGCTGGATCGTCCAGAACAAAGGCCAGATAAACCTTGGCTCCGGCACAGGTGTTGCTGTGCGTGAATTCCTTACTGATGTTGGCCCGGCTGATTATGTGCTTTTTGTGGACCGTAAACCTGTCGGGATCATTGAAGCCAAACGCGAAGAAGAAGGCGTCAGATTAACAACCGTCGAAGATCAGTCGTCAGACTATGCCCGAAGCAAACTTAAACACCTGAATAACGACCCGCTGCCTTATGTTTACGAAAGCACGGGAGAACTGACACGGTTTACCGATTATACCGATCCCAAGCCTCGCTCCCGGCCGGTTTTTACTTTTTTCAAACCGGAAACCCTCCGTGAATGGCAACGGAAATCAGCATCTCTGAGAAACAGGTTGCAAAACCTTCCGGAACTGCCTACTACCGGACTCCGCGAATGTCAGATAAAAGCCATAAACAAATTAGAAAAGTCTTTTAAAACCAACAGGCCAAAAGCATTGATACAAATGGCGACCGGTTCGGGAAAGACCTATACCGCTATCACGTTTATTTACCGTCTGCTGAAATTCTGCGACGCCAAACGTATTTTGTTTCTTGTGGACACCAAAAACCTGGGCGAACAGGCAGAGCAGGAGTTTATGGGTTTTGTGCCGCCCGACGACAACAGAAAATTTACCGAGCTGTATAATGTCCAGCGCCTGCGCTCCTCTTATGTGGCTACCGACAGCCAGGTGTGCATCAGCACGATTCAACGGCTATACTCTATATTAAAGGATGAGGAGCTCGACGAAAAGAATGAAGAAGTGAATCCCGGTGAATTTCTGTGGGAAAAACGCGAGCCGGTTCCCGTCGGATATAATGAAAAAGTACCCGTTGAGTTTTTTGATTTCGTGGTGATTGACGAATGTCATCGCAGTATTTACAACTTATGGAAACAGGTGCTCGAATATTTTGATGCGTTTCTGATCGGCCTCACCGCCACGCCGGACAACCGCACTTTTGGTTTTTTTGATCAGAATATCGTGAGCGAATATACGCATGAGCAGGCTGTGACTGACGGCGTAAACGTGGGTTTCAACGTATATCTCATCGAAACGGCTATATCTAAAAAAGGCGGCGCCATCTGGAAAGGCGAATACGTTGATTTCCGCGAAAAACTCAGCCGGAAAAAACGTTGGGAACAATTGGACGAAGACATAGCATATTCTGCAAAGAAACTGGATGATACCGTTGTGAACCCTAACCAGATCAGGGAGATCATACGCACATTCAAAGAACGGCTGCCCGAAATATTCCCTAAGCGGAAAGAAGTGCCAAAGACGCTGATATTTGCCAAAACCGACAGTCACGCTGATGACATCATCCAGATCGTGCGCGAAGAATTTGCCGAAGAAAACCGTTTCTGTAAAAAAATCACCTATAATTCAGACGATCCCAAATCGGTACTTGCGCAGTTCCGCAATGATTATTATCCGCGCATCGCCGTAACGGTGGACATGATCGCTACCGGCACCGACGTAAAACCGCTGGAAATACTGTTGTTTATGCGCGATGTAAAGAGCCGCAATTATTTTGAACAGATGAAAGGCCGCGGTACAAGGGTTATTGCTCTTGACGACCTGAAAAAAGTAACACCTTCGGCACCGTACACCAAAGACCATTTTGTAATTGTTGATGCTGTAGGTGTAACAAAATCGCTGAAAACCGATAGCCGTCCATTAGAGAAAAAGCCCGGCGTGCCTCTTAAAGACCTGCTTATGGCTATAACTGTCGGCGCCCGCGATGAAGAATTGTTTACTTCGCTGGCCAACCGTCTGATACGGCTCGACCGACAGGTCAGCGAAACGGAACGAGCAAAATTTGCCGAGAAAGCCAACGGTAAAACCATTGGTGAAGTTGCCAAAGAATTGCTTTCTGCATACAACCCCGACACACTGGATGAAATAAGCGAACATATCGTCAAAAGCAAGCCTTCGGCCACACCCGCCGAGATAGCAACGGCGCAGAAACAGGCACAGGAAGAACTTATCGAAAAGGCAGCCGCTACCTTCCACGGCGAATTGAATACGTATATTGAAAATGTCCGCAAAGCCCACGAACAGATCATTGATATCATTAACCCTGATAAACTTGAATTTGCTGGCTGGGAAGAACAATCCTCCGAATATGCCAATAAAATCATCAGCGATTTTAAAGAGTATATTGAGGCCAACAAAGACGAGATCACCGCTTTGCAGATTTTCTACGGGCAATCTTACCGGCGCCGGGAACTGACTTACAAGATGATTAAGGATTTGCTGGAATTGCTGAAAGCCGATAAGCCCGCGATGGCTCCGATGAAAGTATGGCAGGCCTACGCCGCCGTGGAACAAACCAACGGCTCGCCCAAAAACGAACTAATTGCGCTGGTGTCGCTGGTGCGCCGGGTTTGCGGACTCGACAGCACGCTGACGCCTTATGATAAAACCGTGGACAAAAACTTCCAGGACTGGGTGTGGAAAAAACATTCCGGCGCCGGTGAAAAATTTAATGAAGAACAAATGAGCTGGCTCAGGATGATAAAAGATTACGTGGCTTCATCATTTCATATTGCCAGGGATGATTTTGACCTCAGCCCTTTTAATGCTTTGGGCGGGCTTGGCAAAATGTGGCAATTATTTGGAGATAAAACCGAAGAATTAATAAGTGAATTAAATGAAGTCTTAGCAGCATGAAAAAAAATTCAAATATTGTACAAGAGCCACAAACTGAATGGGGCGGAAAATGGACAGAGAAAAAACTGGATGCTTTTGGGAAATATGTTTCAGCTTATTTGACTATTATGAAGAAATATCCCTACTGGAAAACCATATATTTCGACGGTTTTGCAGGTAGTGGGGAAAAAAAGTGTAAAAGCACATCTCAATTATACCAGCAATTAATGATTACTGAAGAAGATGAAAAACTTTATAAAGGTGCAGCAGAAAGAGTTTTAACTCTGTCAAACAATCTCTCATTCGATTTCCATTATTTTATAGATACAAAAGAGGAGTCGCTGAAAAAACTTGAAAATAAACTTTGTGAACTTCAAAAAACAAAAGAGAATCCATTTCAATATCGATCCGGAGACTGTAATAAACACATTTTAGATTTATCGAAAGCTATGAAGCAAAACAAAAACGCTTTTGCATCATTGGTTTTGCTTGATCCTTTTGGGATGCAAATTGACTGGAAATCTATTGAAACCCTTAAAGATACACGCTCAGACATTTGGATACTTATACCAACTGGCGTAATTGTAAATAGGCTGCTGGATAAACATTGCAACTTGAAACATTCGTTAAAACTTCAGTCTTTTTTCGGGTTAAGTGAAGAAGAAATAAAAGAATACTTTTATCGTAAAGAAACTCAAGCGACTTTATTTGGAGAAGAAGAAAGTATTAAAAAAGTAAAAAAACCCATACAGAAAATTGCAGATTTGTATGCCAGCCGATTAGGTACCATATGGAAATATGTCACTGAAAAGCCTTTATGTTTGGTCAACACGAAAGATGTACCCATATTTCATTTTGTATTTGCATCGAACAACGAAAGTGCATATAAAATTGCAAAACAGATTATTAAAACAGTTTAACATGGCAACCACCAAAATAGAATGGACGGAAAGCACCTGGAACCCCATCACAGGCTGTACTAAGATTTCGGCAGGCTGCAAGTTTTGCTATGCCGAAAATATGGCGAGGCGACTGAAAGCCATGGGACAGGAAAAATACAGGAATGGGTTTGAACTTACCATGCACCCTGAAGTATTGAATGAGCCCTATACCTGGAGAAAAGGAAAAATGATCTTTGTCAACTCCATGAGCGACCTTTTTCATAAAGACGTTCCTGTAAAATTCATTCAGAAAGTTTTTGCTGTAATTAAAGAAAACCCGCAGCATGTATTTCAGGTGTTGACGAAACGTGCCGATGTGCTGAGGTATTACGATAGTGAAGGTTGGCTGGAATGGCCGCACAACCTTTGGATGGGAGTGACCGTCGAAGATAAAAATCATACAAATCGTATTGAGCTGTTAAGACAAACCGGTGCGCGGGTGAAATTTTTATCGTGCGAACCACTGTTGAGTCCAATACCGGCATTAAATCTCGAAAGTATCGATTGGGTAATTGTTGGCGGCGAAAGTGGCCGCACACCCAGGCCCATGAAGGAAGAATGGGTTGTTGATATTAAGGAACAATGTCAAAAAGCGAATGTTGCTTTTTACTTTAAACAATGGGGCGGAACAAACAAAAAGAAAGCAGGAAGCATGCTCGAAGGAAAAGCATATAAAGAAATGCCATCCACGGATACATATAATTTAAATTATAAGTTTTTAAGCTAATATTGAATAATTATAAGTTTATTTCCTTATATTTGCCGATTATTAGGTTTTAACCTTATATATGCAAAATGAAAAAAGCAGTAATTACCGGTGACATTATACAATCGGGCAAATTAAAACCCGAAGAAAAAGAATGGCTCATAAAGAACATTAAGAGCGCTTTAAAAATCTGGAATAAAGATTTTCAAATGAAAAGCGAAATGTACAGAGGTGACAGCTTTCAATGTTTACTACAAGAGCCTGTTCAATCGATGAGAGTTGCGCTGATAATAAAAACCTTTATTAAGAGCTTGAACCCCTCTGAAATATTTGATATGTACAATCGGAAAAACCTGAATATTAAAACAGCTAAAATAATTTCATTAAATATGGTTGATACCCGCATCTCGATTGGGATAGGAAGTGTTGAACTGGAAATGAAATCTATTGCTACATCCGACGGAGTTGCCTTTAACATATCAGGGGCCAATCTGGATAAAATAAAATCAACCAGACAAAGCATCATCATTGGAACAGATGATGACCATAATGCAGAACTTGAAACAGAAATTATTTTACTTGATAATATTATTTCAACTGCAACTGCAATGCAATGTGAAGTCATTTATCTGAAACTTTTAGGATATACTGAAATAAAAATCGCCAATATTTTGAAAATTAAACAATCCGCAGTTAACCAAAGGTCAATTGCAGCGGGATGGAACGCCATCGAAACCTTGATAAAAAGATTTGAAACCATCTATGGATAAAATATTTTTCTTTACAACGGAACAAGGGGTTGTATTTATACAGCTGATAATGGCTCACATTATCGGGGATTTTATGTTACAAACTAACGGTACCGCTGACAAAAAAAAATGGAATAACCGGCACATACTGTTGCACATTTCCCTTATTTTTATTGTTAACCTCATTTTAACGTGGTCGTGGTTATTGGCGGTTATTGTGTCTGCTGCGCATTACATAATTGATGGTGTAAAACCATTTTTCAAAAATAAAACCGCTTCCCGCACTAAGGTGTTTTTGGCTGATCAGGCTATGCATTTTATTGTAATACTCATCGCCTGGATGATATATTGTAATATCGGAATTACCATTATTGAAAATTTATTAAATTGTATTACAAATTACAACCAGATATTAATAATTACAGGTTATCTGGTGGTGATATATCCGGCCGGATACCTTATTGGATTTGCCACCAAATCTCAAAACAAGGATGCAGCCGATGAAAATAAAATTGATAGCGGTGGTAAAATTATTGGAATATTTGAACGTATTATTATCCTCACACTGGTGTTATTAAATCAATACGAAGCCATTGGTTTTCTTATAACCGGTAAAAGCATTATTCGTTTTGCCGACAAAAATTCCCCCTTAAAAAGCGAATATGTCCTTATTGGTACCATGATGAGCTATGCAATAGCCATACTTACCGGTGTAATTATAAATTATTTGATGCAATAATATGGCGAACAGCTTGAATAATATCCCCCAACAATCTCAACTCGTTAAACTTGGCGAATATGTTATTTCTGTCAAAGGGAAAAAACCTAAGCGTGTTTCAAAAGTAAAGACTAAAGAATGTTCTGTTCCTTATGTAAACATCAAAGCATTCGAAAAAAATGTAATTGATGAATACACTGATGGTGTTGGTTGTGTTCTTTGCGAAAAGGATGATTTTTTAATGGTTTGGGACGGCTCTCGATCGGGTTTTGTCGGTAAATCAATAAAGGGGGCATTAGGGAGCACCTTGGTAAAATTGAATTTTCCAGATATCAATAATGACTATGCTTATTATTTTTTACAATCTAAGTTTATTGAATTAAATACAAGAGCAAAAGGTGTTGGTATCCCACACGTTGATCCTAACTTACTTTGGAATTATGAATTACTAATTCCACCAAAAGAAACCCAACAACTCATCGTCTCCAAAATCGAAGAACTTATAAGCGAATTAGACAAAGGCATAGAGAGCCTAAAAACCGCGCAGCAGCAATTAAAAGTGTACCGGCAGAGTTTGTTGAAATGGGCTTTTGAAGGGCGTCTTACTTCGACTACGCTCAGTAGCCGCCCAATATTCCCGTCGGTGGCTGAGCAAAACAAAGCGGTGGTTGAGCGTAGTC
>Ga0209098_1001412_pt1 | contig 23088 bp, 18 predicted proteins | sample AD_JPNHW1_MetaG_FD_184429 | JGI IMG/M metagenome (GOLD analysis project Ga0209098, IMG submission 184429) | Active sludge microbial communities of municipal wastewater-treating anaerobic digesters from Japan - AD_JPNHW1_MetaG (SPAdes) (version 2) | ecosystem: Engineered > Bioreactor > Anaerobic...
CTGGCACAGAACAAAAGCGATAAGACCCCGGTGGTGATCCATTCCGAAGGGAAAATGAAAGAGTGGACGACCATTTACAGTGAATCGATGGCGGCCAGTATAGTCCCGGTCTATCAGGACTGGCACCTGAACGAACGGTATTATGGCGAATTGCAGGGAAAAAACAAGGCCGAAACTGCCAGAGAGTATGGCAATGAACAGGTGCACCAGTGGCGTCGCAGCTATGACGTGCCGCCACCAGCCGGAGAATGCCTGAAAGATACCGCAGAACGGACCATCCCGTTTTTCCGTGAGACCATTCTTCCTCAGCTGCGGGATGGGAAAAATGTGCTGGTTTCGGCACATGGCAACAGTTTGCGTTCCATTGTGATGTACATTGAAAACCTCACAAAGGAAGGTGTGCTTGGATTGGAAATACCAACGGGAAAACCGCTTTATTATGAAATGGAAAATGGTGAGTTAATCCGAAAAGATGGTGAATGAAACTCATCTGTAATAATTTCAGTTCATCCGAACCCTTCTTAACAGCTTCCTTGAAAAATCGGTTTCGGCATCGAGGGAGGCAATCATTTGTGATAAATTAGAATTATTTTCTTCAATCCCGAATTAAGTTAAGCCAATTACAAAATGCAATGATGGTTGCATCCTTTTGCAAATTTTGACAGGTTTCTTGAACAATAGGAACACCTTTTATTCTTTCATTTCATTTATCAACACCCATAAATTGGCGTCAAATGACAGCTTTTTGACTCTTTTTGCTCTTTTCTGTTAATAACTCAATTTGATAATACACCCAAATTTGGCGTAAACTTGTATAACAATTTCAGGTTTCCGATTGGGTCTCTCCTGACCGGAATCAAAAGGGAACCCTGTGATGCTGTTTATTATGGCAAAGTCGGGGGCTGTACCCGCAGCTGTAAGTCCTTCAGAAATGTTTTGATAGTTGGCCACTGTTACCCGTCAAAGCTTGGCAAAGGCGGGTGTCCGATGATGATTCGGGGACATAATCCACCTTCGCCCAAAAGCTACAGTGGATGAAACGGGAAGGCATCAAAACAGGACAAGCCAGAAGACCTGCCTGAATTTTCGATTCGTAGCTTTCGGGTGAAAGGCAAAGAATAAAGATCCCTCCCGGGCACTTTATTTCCCTGCATTTCAGTTTTGCTACATGGTCGTGAGATTAAATAGACGTTTTGTTCGTGAAGATCGGAATCACTTCGCGGGCTATGATAATTTTCAAAAAAAGAACTAAAACAATATGGAACTATTCATTATCAAAAGAGACGGGAGTAAAGAAGTTTTTTCGGTCGATAAAATTAAAAATGCCATTGCCAAAGCATTCCTATCTGTTGGGAGCTTTGCCACACAGGATGTTCTTTGCAATATTCTGTGCCGGGTCAGCATCAGGGATGGCATCAGTGTGGAGGAAATCCAGAACCAGGTTGAAGTGGCGTTGATGGCCGAGAAATACTATGCGGTGGCAAAATCGTATATGCTTTACCGGCAACGGCACGCCGAGGATCGCGAAGTGACCGAGAAACTCAATTTTATGATGGATTATTGTAATGCCGCCAATGCCGCTACCGGTAGTAAATTTGATTCCAATGCCAATGTTGAAAATAAAAACATGGCCACCCTTATTGGTGAACTTCCAAAATCGAATTTCATCCGGCTTAACCGTCGTCTTCTGACCGACAGGATAAAGGATATGTACGGAAAAGAGCTGGCCGATAAATACGTTGAACTTCTGGAAAACCATTTTATATACAAAAACGACGAAACCAGTTTGGCCAACTATTGCGCCAGCATCACCATGTATCCCTGGCTGATTGGAGGAACATCATCGATTGGAGGAAACTCAAAGGCCCCTGGCAACCTGAAGTCGTTTTGTGGCGGCTTCATCAACATGGTTTTCATGGTGTCGAGCATGTTGAGCGGCGCCTGTGCCACCCCGGAGTTCCTGATGTATATGAACTATTTTATTGGTCTGGAATTTGGGAATGATTACTATCAAAATGCCGATAAGGTAGTTGACTTATCCAAGAAACAACGCACACTCGATAAAGTGATTACCGACTATTTTGAACAGATCGTTTACTCGATAAACCAACCCACAGGAGCCAGAAACTTTCAGGCGGTATTCTGGAATATCTCTTATTACGATCGGTTCTACTTTGAAAGCCTGTTCGAACATTTTGTTTTTCCCGATGGGAACAAACCTCACTGGGAATCGCTTAGCTGGTTGCAGAAAAGGTTTATGAAATGGTTCAACCGGGAGCGTACCCGTTCGGTGTTGACTTTCCCGGTTGAAACCATGGCGCTGCTTACCGAAAACAACGAACCGAAAGATAAGGAATGGGGCGATTTTGCGGCCGAGATGTATTCCGAAGGCCATTCATTCTTCACCTATTTGAGCGACAACGCCGATTCGTTGAGCAGTTGCTGCCGCCTTCGTAACGAAATTACCGACAATGGTTTCAGCTACACCCTTGGTGCCGGAGGGGTTTCTACCGGATCGAAAAGTGTGTTGACTATCAATCTGAACCGTTGCATCCAATATGCCGTTAAGGGGGGAATGCCTTATCAGGTATTTCTTGAAGATCTGGTCGATAAAGCACACAAAATTCAGGCGGCCTATAACGAAAACCTGAAGAACATGCAATCGAAAGGTATGCTTCCGTTGTTCGATGCCGGTTATATCAACATGGGGCGCCAATACCTCACCATTGGCGTGAACGGACTGGTTGAAGCGGCTGAGTTTTTAGGAATTGAGATCAACGATAATCCCGACTATGAGAAATTCGTTCAACAGATCCTTGGTCTGATTGAAAAGTACAATAAAAAATACCGCACCCCAGAACTGATGTTCAATTGTGAGATGATCCCGGCTGAAAATGTGGGGATTAAACATGCCAAATGGGATAGGGAGGCCGGCTATAAAGTGAACAGGGATTGTTATAACAGCTATTTCTATAAAGTGGAAGACGATTCGCTGAACCTGATTGAAAAATTCCGGTTGCATGGGCGACGGTACATCGAACACCTGACAGGCGGTTCAGCACTTCATCTCAATCTTTCAGAACATCTTAGCAAAGAACAGTATTGGCAGCTGTTGAAGGTGGCAGCGCAGGAAGGGTGTAACTATTTTACGTTCAATATTCCCAATACGGTTTGTAACGACTGTGGGCATATCGACAAACGCATGATCAGCGAATGCCCGGTTTGCAAGAGCAAAAACCTCGACTACCTGACACGAATCATCGGGTATATGAAACGGGTGAGTAATTTTTCACAGGCACGTCAACAGGAAGCATCCAAACGCCACTATGCTAAAGTATCTTAGTTTCGACATTGTTTTTCAGGAAGTCCCTGATGAAGTCACGCTGGCTATTAATATCTCGGGTTGTCCCAATCGGTGCAAAGGGTGCCATAGCCCCTATCTGATGGAAGATATTGGTGAAGCATTGAATGAGGAGGCTTTGGCCAATTTATTGGGCCGGTACACGAATGCGATTACCTGCGTTTGCTTCATGGGTGGGGATTCCGAGCCCGGGAGTGTAGAGCAGTTGTCGCTGTTTGTCAGGGAATCGAGCAATCGGCGTCTCCGGACGGCATGGTATTCGGGGAAAAACAACCTGCCTTCGGGGTGTTCGCCGGAAAGTTTCGATTACATCAAACTGGGGCCTTATGTGGAAGAACTCGGAGGGTTGGATTCTCCTGTCACGAACCAGCACTTTTATAAAATAGAGGATGGGAAAATGAAGGATCAAACAGAAGCTTTCACAAAGAAAATGCGCCAGTTTGAATTTGAAGATGTTTGTGCAGTATGAAGCGACATCCCCAACGGAGAATATTCAACGATAAAAAAAGCGCCCATTTCTGAGCGCTCGTCTGCATTTACTTTAAATAAAAAATGTGCCCTTCTAAAGTTGTATGGGTATTCCATTATAAAAATCGAGGATTTTTGAACGGAAAATAAATTCGTACTTGGCCTGGATTAAATCCGATTCTGCAATAGCCAGTTTCGATTTGGCATCGTTGTATTCAACCGAGTTAACTTTTCCAACGCTGTATTTTTCTTCAATGTAGCGGAACGATTCGGTCATTGACTTTACGGCAACCATGTTGGCACTGAATTTCTTTTGAGCCGCAACGGCATTGGTGTAAGCCTGTTCAATTTGTTTGCGCAACTCTTTTTTGGTGCTTTCAAGTTGCAGTTGATAGTTCCTGATCTGGAGCTTTGAATTTTCAATGTTGGTCCGGTTCTGGAATTTATTGAAAATAGGAATGTCTAACGACAACCCAAGATATTTGCTGGTGTTGTTTTTGAGCTGTGTGCCAAAATCATCTTCCGTTACATTCAGAACATTGTAATAAGGGTCACCAAATCCGGCACTTGCCGAAAGGCTGGGGTAGAGACCGCTTTTGGCTACTTTCAGCTGCGCTTCTGCACTTTTGAGCTGGTAATCGGCGCTCCTGATCTCGGGACGGTTCAATACCGCTTTTTCGTATACCGATGAAGCATTGGTAACCGACGATTGAGCCTTTATTTCCGGTAACTCAGGAATTTCAACATCAAAGCCCGAATAGGAATCCAGTTCAAGGAGCTGTGAAAGGTTCATTAAAGCGATTTGCAGCGAATTTTGTTTTGTGACCAGATCGAGTTCTTCGCGTGCTTCCTGAGCATAGAGTTCCAGCAAGGTGCCTTCGGCCACTTTCCCTGCATCAACCAGTTGCTTGGTCCGTTCTACCTGCTTTTGGGTTTGATCAATTTGAGCTTCAGCTGCCTTGATCAGCTCTTTAGCGAAGAGGATTTCAAGAAAGCCGGAAGCAATATTTAAGGTTACATCATCTTTCGCTTTTTGCAGGTCCTCGATACTCTTTTTGAACGTATAGTCAAGATTGACAATATTGTTATTCAACCTTCCACCGTTGAACAGGGTGGCAGAGGCTCCGATTGAAAAATCGGTAGTCGAAGTATTCAATGCCTTGTAGGTCCCGTCCGATTGTTGGGAACGGCCAAAACTGAGGCTTTGTGAGACACTCGCATTTAAATTGGGCAAGCGGTTGTTTTTGGCTTGCTTCAATTCGTTTTGCTGATATTCGGTACTAACCTCGTATTGCTTTATCGTGATGTTGTTGGCTAATGCATAATCGATGCACTTTTGGAGCGACCATTTTTCCTGGGCCTGAGCCTGGATAAACAGGGTGCCAACAAGCAATAGTGTGAAAATCTTTCTCATAATTGTTTCGTATTCTGGTTATTTACCTGCTTCTTTTGCTTTGTTTTTGAGCTCCTTCGGGTCGATTTTTTCGCCTTTGATGCGTTCTTTGGTCGATAAGCCCTGAACAACTTCAATGTTGATGCCATCCGATAGCCCAACTTTCACAAAGCGTTTTTCAAATTTCTGGGAGTCGGTTTCAACTTCGACAAACGCTGAATCTTTTTCAAATTTCAGCAGGCTTTCGGGAATAACGAGCACGCTATCGCGGCGGTCGATGACGATGCTGGCATTGGCACTGTAACCCGAACGGATGAATTGTCCCTCTTTCAGTTTCACATCGGCTTTGATCGGGAACTGAACGGCTCCGTTTTCTTCTACCCCTTTGGGTGAAAGATAGGTAAGAACGGCATTGAAGGTTTCGCTTTCGATGGCGCCGATAGTAAGAATGATGTCCATTCCTTCGTGTATTTTTCCAACTTCGGTCTCATCCACTTTCCCTTCGAAAATCATATCACCCATGTCGGCAACAACGGCAATGGTTGTTCCTGCATTAAAGGTATTGGCTTGGATTACCGAATTTCCTTCCTTGATAGGCACATCGAGGATCATTCCGTTAATGGTTGAACGGATCAGGGTATTGGTTGTTTTTGCCGATTTTTTGGTAACTCCTTTCTTGATCAGTTCAAGGTTATCTTCAGCGGAGGTGAGTTCTTCTTTTGCGGTATTGAATGCCAGTTGGGCTTTTTGGTATTCTTCATACGGAATGACTTTTTTGTCAAAGAGTTCCTTTTGCCTGTCGTAGTCGATTTTTGAGTCGTCGAAGTTCAGCTTTGCTACGTTGACCCGCGATTCGGCATTGTTCAGGTTTACCATGTCGGGGATAATGGTCACTTTGGCAATGACATCGCCATTTTTGACCATTTGCCCGGCTTCCAGATATACCTCATCGACAATACCCGATACCTGTGGCTTAATTTCAATCTCTTTACGAGGTTTTACCGAACCGGTGGCTACTGTTTTCTTTATAATTTTGTCGTACTTAGCCACTTCGGTTTTGAAAACATCAGGTTTCTTTTTGTTTTTGGAATAAAGAAAGTAGAATGTTCCCAAAAAGAGGGCAACCAATAATGTTATTCCGAAGATTTTCCAAAATTTTTTCATGACCGTTTGTAATTTATTATTTTCTATTTATTTCAAATTGAAGTTTGTTACTGGTGCTCGACTTGCGAGCTGGTATTTTTCAATATTTCAGTTTATTTTGTATTCCGTTTAGTATCATTCAGCCCTCAGTGCATCTATTGGCTTTATTTCGATGGCTCTCCGGGCAGGAATATAACCTGCAATGGCCCCTGAGATGATCAGGATCATAAGACAAGCTACCGCTACTCCGAAATTGACGCCGGGGTCTTTGATAAAAATATCCTTGTTTCCACTGGCAGCGGCCATCTCAAGGGCTTTATTGGCACCCTCAAGTAGCAGAACCCCAAAGAAGAGTCCAAAATAGCCGGCAATGGTGGTAAGGAAAACGCTCTCCATGATGATTTGAGAAATGATTTTGCGGGGAGTGGCGCCAATCGCCCTCATTACCCCAATTTCCTGGGTGCGTTCCTTGATGATTACCAGCATGATGTTGCTTACTCCAATTACTCCGGCCAGCAGTGTCCCAATTCCGACAATCCAGGTTAAGATTTGGATGCCCATGAAAAGATTGCTAAACATTTTGAACTGTTTCTCAAGGTTTACGTGGCCAATTGCCTGCACATCGTTCGGTGCAATGGAGTGTTTTTCTTTTAAGGCAGCCATTACTTTTTCTTCCACAACGCTTGCACTGATTCCTTTTTTTGCGGTAATGCCAAACATGTGAACATCGCTCCCATAATTATAGGCTGCCTGCATGGTTGTAAAAGGCAGGAAGATGCTTTCCTCGGTTCGTCCATTGATGTGGATGGTTGAAATAGGACGTATCAACCCGACAATCTGGTAATAAACTCCATTTACCCTGAGATATTGGCCAATCGGATCTTCTTCGGGTTTAAACATCTCTTCTTTCACCTTTTCGCCGATCACACAGATCTTTCTTTTCTGAGCTACGTCCACATCGTTTATCCAGCGTCCTTTTAAAATATCAATGGGATCAATCTTTGTCCAGACAGGATAGTCTCCCTTAATGTAAAAGCTGGCGTATTTATCGCCCCGCAACGTGTTGTTTCCGCCTCTCCAGCCGAAGAGCCTCGGCGCAATAACGTCGGTTTCTTCAATGTTGTTTTTGATGAATGCAATGTCTTCATTGTCGTAGCTCCAATAACGGCCCCGTCTGAAACCTTTATAGGGTTCACTGGTGCTTTCTGTCCAAAGGAAAAATGAATTGGTAGCGACCTGACCCACGCCTTCGGTAATTCCCCGTTCAAGTCCCTTTCCTGCACCGGCCATCACGATGAGCATAAAAATACCCCAGAAGACACCGAATGCCGTTAAAAGGCTGCGGAGCTTATTTTTCTTTAATGCACTGATTATTTCATTCCAACGATCGATATCAAACATGGCTTTTGATAAGTTTTGTGTTTATTGATTGTGTTTTTAATTTTTAAGATGGGGCTATTCATCGTGCAGTGCTTCGATGGGCCTGATGGATGAAGCTTTCTTGGCCGGTATGTAACCGGCAAGTGCCCCGGCCGTAACCAATAGTAGCATGGAACTAACGGCAATTCGCAGATCGACGGTTGGGTTCATAAACATCCGGAATTCTCCCTGATCACCATTGGCGCCAACGGAAGCCTGTGCCTGGTGTTCCATCATAAAGTTTACGCCCTCCATAATGCTAATTCCCAGAAACATTCCGATGTACCCGGCAAGAGCAGTGATCAGAATGGATTCAAGTAGTACCAATCCGATGATGGATCCCGGAGTGGCGCCCAAAGCTTTTCGGATTCCAATTTCTTTGGTGCGTTCTTTTACAACAATGAGCATGATGTTGCTTACACCAACAATTCCCGCAATCAACGTTCCAATACCAATAAGCCATACAAACATTTTAATGGCACTAAAGATGCTCATGGTTTGAATGTAGTCTTTCAGTGAGTTATAGGAACCTAAAGCCCTTTCGTCCTTTGGGTCGAATTTGTGCCTTTTGGCAATATCTTCCCGTATGTTTTTTTCGATCTGTTCGCTTTCATTTTTAGAAACATCGAGCGTTGAGAGTGCAATGTTATGGATATTATTGCCAGCATTGAAAAGCCGCTGGGCTGTGGTTATAGGTATTAATCCCTGACGGGTTCCTTCTCTTGGATCTTTTTCGGTATATACTCCAACGACTTTAAAAGGGACATCACCCACTTTAATGAACTGGCCAATCGGGTCGGTGTTTTTGAAAAGCGCTTTTTGGATGTCTTCCCCAATGACCATCACCTTGCGGTCGTGCTCCATGTCGATGTCGTTGATGAAACGGCCTTCTTTGATGATGAACTTTTCGATGAAGATATAATCGGGATGACATGCCTGTGTTTGATAAGTGCCGTATTCATTGCCAAAAGCATAGGTGCGGTCGCCAATCCAGTACCGGGCAGAAATCTTATCGACTTTATCCATTTTTTTGACGGCGTTAAAGTCGTCCATGGTAAGCTGAATTCTTCGTCCGGTTTTGTATCCCTGGTAAGGCATACTGGTTTCACGGCTCCATATCCACATGGCATTGATGGAGTTTCCTTCAAAATTAGAACTCACGCCGTTGCTGAGGCCATTTCCGGCACCCAGTAGCACCATCAGCATAAAAATACCCCAGGCAACCGAGAAGCCTGTTAATATTGTACGCAGTTTGTTTTTCTTGATGGTACTAAATATCTCTTGCCATTTATCTATATCAAACATTGCTTACAGTGTTGCCAGGTCCTTTGCATAACTTTTTTTGAACGAAGCCAGGTCTCCGTTTACAATCATATCGCCGATTACCCCGTCGCGCAGTTTAATGATCTTACTGGTCATAGCAGCAATATCGTGCTCGTGGGTAACGATGATAATGGTGATACCCTGGTGGTTGATTTCTTTCAGGGTGTCCATCACTTCGTAAGAGGTTTGCGTGTCGAGAGCTCCGGTTGGCTCATCGGCCAGGATTACTTTGGGTTGCGATATTAACGCCCGGGCAATGGCCACTCGTTGTTTTTGTCCTCCCGAAAGTTCGTTGGGCATGTGGTCGGCCCATTCAAGCAATCCAAACCGGTCGAGGTATTCAAGCGCCAGTTTGTTGCGTTTTTTCCGGTTAACCCCCTGGTAATACAACGGCAGGGCAACATTTTCCATGGCGTTCTTGAAAGAAATCAGGTTGAACGACTGGAAAATGAACCCCAATGTTTCATTCCGGTATATTGCAGCTTTCTTTTCGCTCATGTCTTTGATCAATTTTCCTCCCAATTCGTATGAACCCTGGTCGTAATTGTCGAGGATTCCCAGAATATTGAGCAAGGTCGATTTTCCCGATCCGGATGATCCCATGATCGATACAAATTCACCTTGTTCAACGTGAAGGGATATGCCTTTCAAAACATGTAAGCTGTTGGTGCCGGTGTAATAGGATTTGTGTAGATTCTTAATTGTTATCATGGCTATTTAAAAAGTGTCATTTTCAAATTTCAATCAAAAGTCAAAATTTCACATTCAAATACATCTTTTGAATAGATGAAATGTTGTTTTTTATCGGTAACTGTCATTTTTGGATGATTAGTATCTGTACCAAAAAATTAATTACAATCCATAAGTCGAAATGAAGGGAAATAAGTTACAGAAGAATGTGAAAATGATTGAAATTTGATGCCTTTCGGTTCTTTTGGTGATTTTTTTTTGTTGAATAGCGCTAATTCCGGCTTGTGTGCAGGTCGTGGTGGAAGGTTTTTCCGTTACTGGTGGCTATTGCCGGCAAGGTGAAGTAGAACGTAAGTCCTTGAGGTTGGTTCTTTTCGCACCACACTTTCCCGCCTAAAAGAATAACATAGTTTTTGACGTTTGAAAGTCCCAGCCCACTACCGCCTTTAATTTTTTTGAGCGTTTCACTTCCCTGTGTAAACGGATCGAAAATGATTTCATATTCATCGTCTGCAATGCCGCAACCGGTGTCGGATACGATGAACAAAAATTCGTCTTTGGTTCGGGCATATTCAATGTCGATATAACCGCGTTCGGTAAATTTCAGGGCATTATCGAAAAGATTCTGAATGATCAGTTCGAGTTTCGCGTAGTCGGTAATGATTTTATCTTCTTTCAGGTTGACATTTAAGCGCAGCTTGATGTTCTTTTTTGATTCTCGGATTTTGTGCTGGAATTTTGGTTCAAGAGATAACAGCAGGAGTTTGATCCGGAATTCTTCGCGGGTAATTCGTACCTTGCCTGTTTCAATGATCGAAAGATGGAATATCTGGTCGATCAGTTTTAGTAGCTGGTCGCTGTTTTGAGCGATATGCACTGAAAATTCCTGTTTTAAATCTTCACTGATTTCCGGGTCAACAATGAGCTCCGAAAACCCCATGATGCCATTTAGCGGAGTTCTGATTTCGTGGCTCATATTGGCAAGAAAGAGACTTTTGAGGCGATTGGCTTCTTCCGCTTTTTGTAAGGCCTGTTCCAAATTGGAGGTCCGAAGTTCAATCTCAGAATTTAGCTTCGAAATTTTTGAATGAAGTGCCGTTACTTCTTTCTTAAGCCGTATGGCATTCTTCAGATTGCTATGGCGTTGAAACAGATAAATCACTCCGACAAAAAATGCGGCAAATGCAGCAGAAAGAATAATGGTTCCTGTAATGCTTAAATTTATCATGCCAATAGAATCTGTTACCCCCATAGATTCCACTACTGTTATCATAAATCTCCTCTTTCCTAATGTAGTTCCCTAAAGTAGAAAATTTTTTTAATAGAGGAAAGTTTAAAAGTCATTTGTAACAATAGTTGTTTGTGGGGATCCCGTGAAGGGTTATTTCTATGGTTGTTTCTCCTTTTATTTTCTCCTCTTCTTTGCAGAATTGGCTGCTATTTATTTTATTTGTTCCCCCATCATTTTAAATAGATTCAGAATGGAAAATATGTTGCTTTTGGGTGCCGAAGCCATTGCACAGGGCGCCATTGATGCAGGACTCAGCGGAGTTTATGCATATCCGGGTACACCTTCTACTGAAATCACGACCTATATTCAAAATTCAAAAGAAGCCGTTCAAAAGGGAATTCGTTCCAGTTGGTCGACCAACGAGAAAACAGCCTATGAAGCAGCTATTGGGATGTCGTTTACCGGAAAAAGGAGTATGGTTTGCATGAAGCACGTGGGGCTTAATGTGGCTGCCGATGCTTTTATCAATTCTGCGGTAACGGGTGTAAACGGTGGTTTGATTCTGGTTGTCGCCGACGACCCGTCGATGCATTCTTCACAAAATGAGCAGGATTCGCGTTTTTTTGGGAAGTTTGCGATGATTCCGGTAATTGAACCTTCGACCCAGCAAGAAGCGTATGACGCAGTACGATATGGTTTTGAAATCTCGGAAAAATACAAAACCCCGGTCATGATGAGGATTCCGACCCGGTTATCCCATTCCCGTTCAGGCATTGTCCGTAAAGAGCCAATGGCACAGAATCCAGTTAAATTGCCAGATGATCCGGTGCAGTTTATGCTGCTTCCTGCTTATTCCCGGATAAAATATCATCGGTTGGTTGAATTGCAGCAAGAGTTCGAAAATGAATCGGAAAAATCGGCCCTGAATTCGTTGGAAATAAATAATCCGGAAGGTAAAGGGGTCATTGCTTTTGGGATAGGCTATAACTACCTGATGGAGAACATTGCCGGATTGCAGTCCGAATATAATATTTTGAAGATTTCTCAATATCCGATGCCCCGGAAGAAAGTTGAAGAGTTGTTCAAAAACTCCTCTAAGGTATTGGTACTTGAAGAGGGGTATCCGATTTATGAAGAGCTTTTGAGAGGCTATCTGAACGATGGGAATACTTTCCCGATTGATGGAAAACTAAATGGTGTGGTAGTTCGCGAAGGTGAACTTACTCCTGATAATGTTGCCGTTTCGCTTAGTTTGAAGAAAAGTACGGTTCAGTCGATCGATGAGATCGTGAAAGGTCGTCCGCCACAACTTTGCCAGGGTTGCAGCCACCGCGATACCTTCGATGCATTGAATGCTGCCCTTGCCGATGTGGAATACCACAAAGTTTTTGCCGATATCGGTTGTTATACCCTGGGCGCTCTGCCGCCTTACAATGCTGTACACACCTGTGTCGACATGGGTGCATCCATAACCATGGCCAAAGGCGCTGCCGATGCAGGTTTCAGCCCGGCGGTGGCGGTGATTGGCGATTCAACTTTTACCCATTCCGGGATTACCGGGTTGCTCGATGCCGTGAACGATCATTCTCCGGTTACCATCATCATTTCCGATAACTCCACTACGGCCATGACCGGAGGGCAGGATTCTGCCGGTACCGGTAAAATGGCGGAGATTTGTATTGGCGTTGGAGTTAAACCTGAGCACATCCGTGTGATAGAGCCTCTGGCTAAGAATTTTGAGGAAAATGTGGCTATTCTCCGTGAAGAGATTGCTTACAACGACGTTTCGGTAATCCTGTCGGTGCGTGAATGTATTCAAACCCAATTGAAAAGAAAAAAAACGGAGAAGAAAGATGAACCGCTGGTAAAAAATTGTAAACACGAATAAGATGAAAAAAGATATCATATTGGCAGGTGTTGGCGGACAAGGGATTTTGTCCATTGCCTCAGTAATCGATTTTGCTGCATTATCCATTGGTTATCATGTAAAACAGGCCGAAGTTCATGGAATGAGCCAGCGGGGTGGGGCTGTACAGTCGAACCTTCGCATTTCCGACAGTCCAATTTATTCCGACTTGATCCCTCTTTCAGGGGCCGACCTGATTATTTCGGTTGAACCAATGGAAAGTCTTCGTTACATTCCGTATTTAAATGACGGTGGTTGGGTTATAACCAGTAAAGATTGTTTCAAAAATATTCCCAATTATCCCGACGAGCATGAGTTGTTTTCGCAGATTGAGAAATTGCCCCACAGCATTGCCGTCGAAGCGGAGCATCTGGCCCGTGAGGCAGGTTCTGCCAAGGCATCCAATATTGTGATGCTTGGGGTGGCTGCACCTTTCCTCGGAATTTCAGTCGAAAAACTAAAAGAAGCGATTGTCTCTATTTTTTCGGAGAAAGGGCAAAAGATCATCGATATTAACCTGAAAGCTTTTGATGCGGGGCTGGCTTGTTCAAAAAAGTAGCCTAAAAATTGGAATTGGTTCAAAATGTCTTGAAAACGGGGATAACCGTTTTGAAAGCGTGTGATCATCGACGCAATATATATTGTTAATTTGAAGAGGGGAAGATACAAAATCTTCCCCTCTGTTTTTTTCCAATTTAAAACTACTATGATGAAAAAAATTTATTTTATGATTATTCTTCTTGTAACCGCCTTCTCCCTTAAGGCGCAAGTGACCGAAGAAGAGTTTCAGGCATTGAAAGCATTTTATAATGCGACGGGTGGTGACCACTGGACCGACCGTACAGGATGGGAGAACATCAATACAACAGCCACGAAAGACGACGTGACAACGAGTTGGAAGGGAATTTTGTGGATTGATGAGGGACACGTTACCGAGTTGAACTTTTATGACAACAATTTAACAGGTACCCTTCCGTCTGAAATTGGTGGATTGAAGCATTTGAATAGCCTGGCATTAAACTATAATGACATGTCGGGGCCACTGCCATCGACGCTGAAGCAGCTTACGATGATGAAGATTTTTGCAATGGCCGGTAATAACCTGAATATTCCATTCCCTTCGGAGTTTATCGAGAGTTGGCCCGATTTGTTGGTCTTGGATCTCAACAGATGTGGGATAACCGGTACGGTTCCCGATATTTTTGACAAGGTACCAAATCTAAATGATCTTGAGATTTTTGGTAATAATCTCGAAGGAGAACTCCCCCCTTCACTTAATAATTTGAACCTTCATGAATTTCATTGCGATAATAATAAATTGGATGGTTCACTGCCCCAGCTGACCAATACAACAGATATTTACCGTCTCTCTTTTTCGAACAATAATTTCACTGGTACAATTCCGGAACATTATGGCGATTTTGTTCTTCAATATTTTCAAATAGACTACAACCAGTTGTTTGGTGCCATTCCCGAGAAGCTTTTTGCTACGCCCATTTATTTGTTGACCATTCAAGGTAACTACTTTACTTTTGCCGATATAGAGCCGGTTTTTGGAAAAATCAATGAGTCGGAAAATAAATATTACGCACCCGCAAAGAATCTGCCGCTACTTGACGATGCCGTTTCTGTAAATGAGGGCCAAACGTTAACCCTCGATGCCTCCGCTCTCTCTGTTTATGGGCTGGGTGGAAGCAACAATCTTTATAAGTGGTTCTATAATAATGCGGAAGTTTATTCAGGAAGTAGCCCGGTTTACTCGGTTCCTTTTGTTGAAATGGCAAATGCAGGAACCTATCGGTTTGAGGTAACCAATTCGGTCGTAACTGATTTGACCTTGAAATCGCAGAATCTTGTTGTGACCGTAAAAAAAGGGAATCATAACCCGACCGATATTACTCTCAGCAAAACTACTGTGGTAGAAAATTTTGAAGGTTTGGTTGGTGCTTTTTCTGCTGTTGATCCGGATGAAGGCGATACCCATACTTTTTCATTGATTCAGGGAGACGGTACAACCGATAAAGACAATTCTCTTTTTACGATCACCGGCAATCAATTGTTCCTTAATAATTCAGTCGACTATGAATCTGTTAAAACATTGAATATTAATGTTGCCGTAAACGATGGTAAAGGTGGGCTAATGACAAAGGCGTTTACAATTGAAGTGACCAATGAGAACGAAGCTCCCCGGTTTTTGGGACAGGTAACCAATGCTTCGATTGACGAAAATGCACCAAATGGGGCCTATGTTTTTTCGATTACGGTAAGTGATCCTGAAAATGATGCACTGATATATTCCATTAAGCAGGGAGATGAAAATGGCGCTTTCAAAATTGTTGATCGTACGCTGGTTGTAGCCGACGGTTCGAAACTTGATTACGAGACAAAAAATGAATATTTTCTGGTTGTAACCGTAAGTGATGGCAAATTGTCGTTGGATATTTCGATTACGGTTACATTAAATAATGTAATAGAGTACTATGTTATTACTGCAGGTCGAGAACCTCAAGAGGGTGGTACGGTGAGTAATCTTTCTGCTAGTTATTTGTCCGGAGATCCAGTTACCGTTGTTGCTACCCCCGCAACGGGTTATGAATTTGTAAACTGGACTGAAGATGGAACAGAGGTTTCTACCTCGGCCAATTATACGTTTGTTGTTACGTCAGACCGGAATCTGGTTGCCAACTTCAGACAGAAGGTGGTGAATGTTACGTTGTGGCTTTCAGCAAAACCCGCCGAAAGCGGGACCGTGAGTGGCGAAGGAACCGTTCCTCTGGGTTCTTCGGTAACCGCCATTGCAACACCCGCCACTGGATACGAATTTGTGAACTGGACCGATGATGGGGTTGAGGTTTCTACCTCGGCCAATTATACGTTTATCGTTACGTCAGACTTGGAACTGGTTGCCAACTTCAGACAGAAGGTGGTGAATGTTACGTTGTCGCTATCAGCCAATCCAGCAGCAGGCGGGACGGTGAGTGGCGCCGGAGCCGTACTGAAGGATTCTTCGGTAACCGCCATTGCAACACCCGCCAGTGGATACGAATTTGTGAACTGGACTGATGATGGGGTTGAGGTTTCTACCTCGGCCAATTATACGTTTGTTGTTACGTCAGACCGGAATCTGGTTGCCAACTTCAGACAGAAGGTGGTGAATGTTACTTTGTGGCTTTCAGCAAAACCCGCCGAAAGCGGGACCGTGAGTGGCGCCGGAACCGTACTGAAGGGTTCTTCGGTAACTGCCATCGCAACGCCCGCCAGTGGCTATGAATTTGTGAACTGGACTGAAAATGGGACAGAGGTTTCTACCTCGGCTAACTATACATTCGTTGTTGCGTCAGACCGAAATCTGGTTGCCAACTTCAAACTGAAGGAGGTGAATGTTGCGTTGTCGTTATCTGCCAATCCCGCAACAGGCGGGACGATAAGTGGCGCCGGAACCGTACTGAAGGGTTCTTCGGTAACTGCCATAGCAACGCCCGCCAGTGGCTATGAATTTGTGAACTGGACTGAAGATGGAACGGAGGTTTCTACTTCGGCCAATTATACGTTTGTTGTTACGTCAGACCGGAATCTGGTTGCCAACTTCAAACAAAAGGTGGTGAATGTTATTTTGTCGCTATCAGCCAATCCCGCAACAGGCGGGACGATAAGTGGCGCCGGAACCGTACTGAAGGGTTCTTCGGTAACTGCCATCGCAACACCCGCTAGTGGATATGAATTTGTGAACTGGACCGAAAATGGAACAGAGGTTTCTGCCTCGGCTAATTATACATTCGTCGTTACGTCAGACCGTAATCTGGTTGCCAACTTCAAGCTGAAGGTTGTGAATGTTACTTTGTCGCTTTCAGCAAACCCAACCGCAGGCGGGACGGTGAGTGGCGCGGGAACCGTACTTAAGGGTTCTTCGGTAACTGCCATCGCAACACCCGCTAGTGGATATGAATTTGTGAACTGGACCGAAAATGGAACAGAGGTTTCTGCCTCGGCTAATTATACTTTTGTCGTTCATTCAGACCGGAATCTGACGGCCAACTTTCAACAAACAACCGGGATCACCGAGCAGGAATATCCGGCGGTGAATGTCTTTCCGAATCCGGCAACCAGTTATTTTGTTGTAGATGGAATAAAAGCAGGTTCCGAAATCATTATGACGACCCTTTCGGGGGCAGTCGTAAACCACCAGATGGCCGGGAGCGGTGTGACCAGAATCGATATTGGAAAATATAGAAAAGGAGTATATTTTGTTATTGTACAAAACAACAATCAGAAAATTGTCAGAAAATTGGTGATTGAGTAATTCTTTAGGATTATGAATGGAAAAGGGAGCCTTTTGAGCTCCCTTTTTCTATGGTTATTTTTACGTATTACTACCTGATTTGTATCAGTTCGTTTTCGCCGATCTCAAGCGCTGCAAGGTTTTCAGGGATCATGTTATGATGCCTTTGGGGCAGCGATTTTTCGAGCCCTTTGCGAACGTTGTCTTTCTTTACCAGCGGTTTTGCTTTCAGGTAAGCGCCCAAAACAATCATGTTGAATATTTTAGGTTGGTTTCTTTCGGCCGCAATCCGGGTTGCTTCAATTTTGTAAACGCGGATGTCGGTACGGGTTGGCTCGTGGATTATCCCGTTGGGATCATAAATTAAAACCCCGCCCGGTTTCACGGCATTTTCAAATTTATCGAGTGATTGCTGGTTCAGAATGATTGCCGTGTCGTAGTGGCTCAGCACTGGCGAAGAGATCCGGTCGTCGCTGATGATCACAGTTACATTGGCTGTTCCGCCGCGCATCTCTGGTCCGTACGAAGGAAACCATGACACTTCGTGGTCTTGCATCATCCCTGAATAAGCCAGGATTTTTCCCATCGAAAGGACCCCTTGTCCTCCGAAGCCTGCAATGATAATTTCTTCTGTCATGGTTCTATTTCTTTAGTTTTTGGACTACAAAATTATTTACATCGTCGCGGGTGCTGTCTTTCAGGTCGCCCAGCGGGTAGAACGGGAACATGTTCTCTTCCATCCACTTGTTTGCAGCAACCGGGTCGATCTTCCAGCCGGAGTTACAGGTTGAAACCACTTCTACAAACGAAGTACCAATGTTTTTGGCCGAGTTTTCGAATGCTTTCCGGATGGCTTTCTTGCATTTGCGAACATTGGCCGGAGTGTGTACACTTTGGCGGGTAACATACGCCGCACCGGGAAGTTGAGCCAACAGCTCGGTGATCTTCAGCGGGTAACCATTTAATTCAACGTCACGGCCACGAGGGGTTGTGGAGGTAACCTGTCCAACCAGTGTTGTTGGCGCCATTTGTCCTCCGGTCATCCCATAGATGGCGTTGTTGATGAAGATCATCACAATGTTTTCGCCGCGGTTTACTGCATGGAACGTTTCTCCGGTGCCGATGGCAGCCAGGTCGCCGTCGCCCTGATAGGTAAAGACATACTTGTCGGGATTGGTGCGTTTGTAACCGGTTGCCAGTGCCGGGGCTTTGCCGTGCGCTGCTTCCAGAAAGTCGATGTTCAGATAGTCGTACATAAACACCGAGCAACCAACCGGCGATATCCCGATGGTTTTATCCTGAATGCCCATCTCTTCGATTACTTCGGCCACCAGTTTGTGAACAACCCCGTGACTGCAACCATAGCAATAGTGCATGGTTTTGTCGGTCAGTACTTTTGATTTACCGTAAACCTTGTTTTCCGGTTTAATGATATCTTGTAATTGGATTTCTGCCATGATTTATCCTCCGATTAGAGTTGATTGAAGAACTTCGGCAACTTCGGTTGGGTTGGAAATAATTCCTCCCATGTGGCCGTGATATTCCACTTTGGTTTTTCCGTTAACCGCAAGGCGAACGTCTTCTACCATTTGTCCTGAATTCATTTCGACACAGAGGAATCCTTTTACCCGGTCTGCCAGTTCGCTAATGATTTTTGTGGGGAAAGGGAATAAGGTTATCGGCCTTAATAAACCAACCTTGATTCCTTTTTCACGAAGCACCTGAATGGCTTTTTGGCTTAGGCGTGCAGAAAGACCGAAAGCCACAATGATGTATTCGGCATCGTCGCATCCGATCATTTCGTAACGGACCTCTTCTTCGCGCATTTTCTGGTATTTGGCCTGGATCCGGTAATTGTTTTTTTCCTGTACGTCGGCAACCAGTTCCAGCGAGGTTTTAATATATCTTTCGCGATACGGTTTTTTCCCGTTTGCAGCCCAGCTTCCGTTCAGCTTTTCAATTTCCGCTTCGGTCCAGCGGGGTTTATAGTCGCTTAGCTCAACTTTTTCCATCATCTGGCCAATTACACCGTCGGCAAGGATCAGTGCAGGGTTTTTGTATTTGAATGCCAGTTCGAAACCCAGGTCGACAAAGTCGTTCATCTCCTGGACCGATGCCGGAGCCAGTACGATGAGGTGAAAGTCGCCGTGACCGCCTCCTTTGGTTGCTTGAAAATAGTCGGACTGAGAAGGTTGGATGGTTCCCAGTCCCGGGCCTCCGCGCTGTACATTTACAATCAGAGCAGGTAATTCAGCTCCGGCCAGGTACGAAAGACCTTCGGACATGAGGCTGATACCAGGGCTTGAAGACGAAGTCATTACTTTCTTCCCTGAGGAAGCAGCTCCATAAAGCATGTTGATGGATGCTCCTTCGCTTTCGGCCTGAAGAACCACCATGCCGGTTTCTTCCCAGGGACGGCGGGCCATTAATGTTTCCAAAATTTCAGATTGAGGGGTAATGGGGTAACCAAAATATCCGTCGCATCCACAACGTATTGCAGCTTCGGCTATTACCTCGTTCCCTTTCATTAAACGTAATTCTCCCATTTTATGGATCATTTTAAAGTTTTGTAATTACTTTCCTGCTGTTCAGGAATTAACCCGGTAAACCGTTAAACAACTATCGGGGCATACAACACCACAATTGCTGCAACCGATACAGGCTTCAGGATGAATCATGTACGCATAATTGTATCCTTTGCTGTTTACCTCTTTGTGGAGGCTTAAAACATCGTAGGGACAAGCGACAACACAAAGTTTACAACCTTTGCATTTTTCTTTGTCAACTACTACCGCTCCTCTTGCTTTCGCCATCTTATTTGTGATTTATAAATTTTATTTACTATTTCTTGTTTCTGGATGCTCGATACTGGATGCTCGATACTGGATGCTCGATACTGGATGCTCGATACTGGATGCTGGATACTCGATGCTCGATGCTCGAAAAAATTCCAAATTCCAATCCCGATTTCGGAACAAATTCCAAAATGGCAACATCCTTCAGTTATTCAATCCTTCAATCCTTCAGTTTTTCAGTCCTTCAGTTTTTCACTCTTTCACCACCGGATGATCGATATGAAACTGCTTCAATCTTTGTTCCAGATCAGCAAACTGATTTCTGTTTACCGGAGCCACACATGCCCTCAACCCTTCCTGTTTGCTTCCGGTACTTAACAACGTAATGGCGCTGATTCCGTAACTCATCATCTCCATGAGCAGTTCTCCAGCTTTCATTCCCGGATAGCTCAAAGTAAAATAAAAACCATCAGCAATTTCCTGATCAATGTCTTTATCATACAATATTTTGAAGCCATTCGTGGTGAAAAGTTTTTTCATGATATGGGCTTTTTCGCCATACTCACTTACTTCACCCACAAAATCGAAAATTCCTTCGTTTGCAGCCTTGAGCATGGCGGCCATGCCAAACTGAACAGAATGCGTTACCCCGGAGGAAAGTGCGTAGAGTGCACGATAGATGACCGTGTTCCCAAACCCTTTCATCTGGAACCGTTTTTCCAGGTTCGGATAATGGCGGTTATATAATTTTTCCGACATCACCACGACCGAAATCCGTTGTCCTGCATACGAAAATATTTTCGAGGCTGAGATAAATAACACAAAATTGTCGGTATAGTTCGCTACGGAAGCCTGAAAAGGAGGTACACCCGGTTTTAAAATGCCTTTCCTGAAATCCATACCGAAATAGGCAAGGTCTTCCATTACAATTACGTCGTATTTATCAGCCAGTTCTGCAATTATTTTCAGTTCCTCGTTGGTGAGGCAAACCCAGGTTGGATTGTTGGGATTGGAATAAATGATGGAATGAATGTTTCCTTTTGAAAAATAGGATTCCAGTTTTTCCCGCAGTTTTTCACCCCGGAAGTTGTAAACATCGAACGATTCGAACTTGCTGCCAATCATCATAAACTGTTGTTTCTGTACCGGGAAGCCGGGATCGATGAAAAGGGCGGAATCTTTCGTTTCGTCGCAGCACGATGCCACCTGAAACAGGGCATACGTGCCCTGCATGGAACCTGTTGCCGGAACACAGTTTTCGGGTTTTACTTCAATGTTGATGAAGTTTTTCACAAAACGGGCCGCTTCGGTTTTAAGTTCCGGAATTCCGTTGATGTTGGGATAAAGGGATGCCATTCCTTTATTGAGCGCTTCAATTTCGGCATCGATCCCGATTTTTGAAGCAGGAAGGCCCGGAACACCCATCTCCATCCTAACAAACTTTTCGCCGGTTTCTTCTTCAATCATGTCGACCACCTGAACCACTTCCCGGATGGAAGCTTTGTTCATGTCGGAAATGTTCAGCTTTGAAAGATTCTTTCTGACAATTTCTGGGTTAATTAATGTGTGCTGGCTCATAAATCTTGAATATTAAATAGGTGTGGGAAGGACGGTTTTAGATTACATCGTATATTTTCTTTTCGCCCCTGACGTATTCGCCAAGAATGGTCAGACTGGTTACGCTTTTCAGCACCTTGTGGATGGCGTGTTCGTAATTGTCGTTGTTTTCCCATTCAATGTCCACATGGAACGTATATTCATCGGGTTTGCCAATGATGGGTACCGATTGTATTTTGGTCATGTTGATCTCATTTTCGGCAAAAATGTTGAGCACTCGTGCCAATGATCCATAGAAATGGCCAACTTCGAAGCAGATAGAGGCTTTGTTCGACTCTTCCGAAAGCTGGTTGTTGTGTTTCGAAAGGATTAGGAAGCGGGTATAATTCCGTTTGTTGGTTTCAATCCCCTTGTCCAGAATTTCGAGGCCATAAATTTGAGCGGTACGTTCGTTGCTGATGCAGGCAACGTCCATCAGTTTGTTTTTGGCAATATTTTTTGCTGCACCGGCGGTGTCAAAATTATCGTCGAGCGAAATTTCGCCAAAAGTTCCGTCGATGTATTCGGCACATTGTTTTAATGCCACCGGATGGGAGTGGATCTCTTTGATATCGCACTTTTTAACCCCGGGCATTGCCAGCAGGTTCATTTGGATCTTCAGGTAGATTTCACCAATAATGCGGAGGTGAAAATCCCGGATCAGCCCGTAGTTTTCGAGCAGACTTCCGGCGATGGCATTTTCAATAGCCATGACAGCAATATCGGCTTCGTCGGAGTCGACCATCTGGCATACTTTCCGGAATGTTCGGCATTCGATGATTTTGATTTTTTCGTCGGAAAAGAACCGTTGGGCCGCATCTTCATGAAACGAACCGATCACTCCTTGTATGGCAACTTTTTTCACTTTTTCCATTTGTTGAATGCCCATAATTAACTGATTAAAAAAAAGAACCCGGGTTTTTTGATCCCGGGTTCAGATAATATCGTATGTTATCACTCCTCCGGGAATAATTGGTCAATAATGATAAAACTAAAGTGACGGAATCGGAGAGTCATAACGCTTCATTAATATTTTGTTCAAATTCAAAAATTTATCCTCCTGAAAAGTGTTTTCAAATTTTCAGGGCGGGAAAATAATAAAAAACAGAAGAACAATAAAATAAATGCAATTTATTTGATTATTCTTTAGCTAATGTTAAAGAAATTGCATGTTTCAAACCGAGTATAAATCATTGGAATTTAGTAGATCTATGTTGTTTTTCTGCAATATCTCAATTCCTTTTTGAACATTGGTCGGTCTGATTACAATGTTCGCCGTATCGCCGGTTGAGAAGGCATACATGTACTCGATGGCTACCCCTTCGTTGTCGAGGATTTCCAGAATGTTGGACAGTGAGCCCGGCTCATTGGCACATTTCAGGCAGATTACGTCGGTCAATCTTACCGAAAAATTGTTTTCTTTCAGGATTTCCAACGCTTTCTTCGGATCGGAGACAATTACCCTAAGGATACCAAAATCGCTG
>Ga0209098_1001414_pt1 | contig 23046 bp, 11 predicted proteins | sample AD_JPNHW1_MetaG_FD_184429 | JGI IMG/M metagenome (GOLD analysis project Ga0209098, IMG submission 184429) | Active sludge microbial communities of municipal wastewater-treating anaerobic digesters from Japan - AD_JPNHW1_MetaG (SPAdes) (version 2) | ecosystem: Engineered > Bioreactor > Anaerobic...
GCCGGACCCGTCCGCCTCACCCTCCCGCTGGAAACCCTCGATACCGCCCGCGCCGACCTCTCCGACCTCCGCCTCCTCGGACCCGACGGCGCCGAGCTCCCCTTCGCCATCGTCCGCCGCGATACCCCGCGTCCCACCATCGAGCGCATCCCGCTCCAGGGCCGCCTCGAGGGCAACATCACCATCGTCGAGTTCGGCCTCGCCAAACTCGCCCCCATCCAGCGCATCCGTCTCGACACCCCGGCCGCCGCCTTCGTGAAGGCAGCCACCGTCGAGATCGAGACCGAGACCGGCCGCTGGCAACGCGTCGTCGACTCCGCCCTCGTTTTCCGGATGCAGGGCGGCATGGAGCAGCTCGCCGTCGACCTGCGCGGCGCCCAGGCCCGCACCGTCCGCGTCTCCCTCGACAACGGTGACAGCGCCACGATCCCGATCACCGCCGTCGTCGTCGAGACCGGCGGCGCCGAGCCCGAGCCGCTCGTCGACGCACCCGTTACCATCGTCGCCACCGAACAGGAGGCCGGCGCCACGCGCCTCACCCTCGACCTCGGCCACCGCCACCTCGCCCTCGGCGAACTCGTCCTCTCCGCCCGCGAAACCGTCTTCCAGCGTCCAGCCCGTCTCGTCGCCCAGCGCGCCGCCGACGAGGAGGTCGTCGAGGACACGCTCGCCTCCGGCACCTACGCCCGCCTCGTCTTCCCCGGCGACCGCAGCTACGCCCAGCTCGCCCTGCCCGTCGACACCATTGCCCCCGCCGCCCGCATCGAGCTCGTGCTCGACAACGCCGACAGCCCGCCGCTCTCCGACATCCGCCTCACCGCCCGTCTCCGCCATGTGGACATCGGCTTCGCCGCCCCTGCCGCCGGCACCTACACCCTCCTCTCCGGCGCCCCCGCCGCCACCGCGCCCCGCTACGACGTCGCCACATTCGCCTCCGACTGGGGTCGCCTCCCCTCCACCACGGCCGCCGCCGCGCCCCGCGCCACCAACCCCGGCTTTCGTCCCGCGCAACTCCCGGCGGAGATCCCCGAGTTCGGCGGCCCGATCGACGCCGCGAAATGGAGCCAGCAACGCGCTGTCCGCATCACCGAGCCCGGCGCCCAGATTCTGGAGCTCGACGCCGCCGCGCTCGCCCGTGCCCGCGCCGACCTCGCCGACATCCGCCTCGTGCGCGACGGCCGCCAGGTGCCCTACCTCCTCGAACGCACCTCGCGCGTCCGCACCGCACCGCTTGCACTCGCCCCTGCGCCGGACACCAAGCGCCCCACCGTCGGCCGTTGGGAGCTCGAGCTCCCCGTCGCCGGCATGCCGGTGCAGAGCCTGCGCCTCGCCGTGGCTGAGCCGCTCTTCGCGCGCACCGTCATCGTCGGCGAGATCCTCCCCGACTCCAACGGCCGCGCCTGGCCGCGTATCCTCGGCAGCGCGAGCATCCAGCGCACCGCGCCCTCCGAGCCGTCCGTCTTCACCATCCCGCTCTCGACGCGTCCGCAGACGGGCAAGCTCTTCGTCGAGATCGACCACGGCGACAACGCGCCGTTCGCCCCCGTGAAAGCGGAGGCGCTCTACCCCGTCCGCCGCCTTCGTTTCCGCGCCGGCCAGGCCGCCGAGTGCACCCTCCTCTACGGCAACCCCGCCGCCTCGGCCCCGCGCTACGATCTCCAGCTCGCCGCCCCGCGTCTGCTCTCCGCCACGCAGCACACCGCCAGCCTCGACGCCGCCGGCGGTACGGGCGGCGCGCGCGCGATGCTCGACTTCGGCGGTCCAGTCGTCCGCTACATCTTCTGGGGCGCGCTCGCGCTCGTCGTCGTCTTCCTCGTCTGGCTCGTCGCCAAGCTCCTCCCGAAACCTCCCGCGGCCTGAGCCGCACGCACGCCTCGGACCACATTTCGCACCGGCCGCGGCGTGCCGAGATTTCGCATTCTTCCGGCTTCCATTCTGCTACGGAGGCGTAAGAATTAGCAGCAATGCAGACTTCAGAACCCACACTGCAAGCCCCCGAGTTCTTCAACTTCGCCACCGACGTCATCGATCAGTGGGCCAAGAAACGCCCCGATGCGCCCGCCCTCTGGTGGGTCGATGCCGGAACCCGGGCCGAACATAAATACACCTTCCGCGAGATCTCGGCCCTCAGCTGCCAGGCCGCCAACTTTCTCCGCGCTTCCGGCGTCAAACGCGGCGACCGCGTCCTCGTGATGCTCCCGCGCCTCCCGCAGTGGTGGATCTCCATGCTCGGCCTGATCCGCCTCGGCGCCGTCCCCGTCCCCGCCACGCTCCTGCTCTCCCCGCGCGAAGTCCACTACCGCATCGAGACCGCGCAGGTCGCCGCCGTCATCACCTCCGGCGACGGCATCTCCAAAGTCGGCGATTTCAGCGGCATCAGCCTCATCGTCGAGAGCGCCGCGGTCGGCTGGGTCGATTTCGACGGCGGCATCCGCACCGCCTCCAACGTCTTCGTCGACGAGCCCCTCCGCGCCGACGATCCCGGCATCGTCTACTTCACCAGCGCCACCGCCGGTGAACCGAAGATGGTCCTGCACACGCAGGCCAGCTACGCCATGGGCCACCGCCTCACCGGCAAGCTCTGGCTCGACCTCGGCCCCGACGACGTCCACTGGAACATCTCCGACCTCGGCTGGGGCAAGGCCGCCTGGTCCAGCTTCTACGGCCCGTGGCAGATGGGCGCCTGCGTCTTCGCCCTCGACGTCCACGGCAAGTTCGACCCCGCCCTCACCCTCGACATGCTCGAGTGCTTCCCGATCTCCACGTGGTGCGCTCCGCCGACGGCCCTGCGCCTCATCGTCCGCGAGGACCTCTCGAAGCGGCATTTCCCGAAACTGCGCCACTGCGTCACCGCCGGCGAGCCGCTCAACCCCGAGGTCATCAAGATCTGGAAACAGGCCACCGGCCTCGACATCTACGAGGCCTACGGCCAGACGGAGACCGTCGTCCAGATCGGCAACTTCCGCTCGTTGAAGTTCCCCATCCGCCCCGGCTCGATGGGCAAGGCCACCCCGGGCATGAACGTCTGCCTCATCGACGACGACGGCCACGAGGTCCCGCCCGACACCGAGGGCGAGATCGCCATCCGCGTTAAGCCCACCCGCCCCCTCGGCCTCTTCAAGGAATACTGGAAGAACCCCGAGGAGACCTCCGACAAGTTCCGCGGCGACTTCTATCTCACCGGCGACCGCGCCCGCCGCGATGCCGACGGCTACTTCTGGTTCGTCGGCCGCCGCGACGACGTCATCAAGAGCTCCGGCTACCGCATCGGCCCCTTCGAGGTTGAGAGTGCGCTCATCGAACATCCGTGCGTCCTCGACGTCGCCATCGTCGGCAAGCCCGACCAGGCCCGCGGTCAGATCGTGAAGGCCTTCATCGTCCTCCGCCCCGGCTACCAGCCCAGCGAGGATCTGAAGGAGGAGCTCCAGCAGCACTGCAAACGCGCGATCGCGCCCTTCAAGTACCCGCGCGAGATCGAGTTCGTCGACGAGCTGCCGAAGAACGCCAGCGGCAAGATCCGCCGCGTCGACCTCCGCGCCCGCGACAAACAGAAGCACTGAACGCCGTAGCTGGACGGCGAAGTCGTTCAGCCCATCAGTCTCATCGCATTCCGAGGCGGAACCTTCACCGGTTCCGCCTCTTTCTTTTCCCCCGCGCCGTCACCCACGCCCCATGGCACTGACGCGACAAAAGATAACGAAGGGAACAAAGTGAAGGCCGGCAGAGGGGGAAACGGCGCTCGGCACTTCCAAGTCCTTGAAGCCATCCGGGTAGATGCTGCGCAACCGTCGGAGGCACTACGCCGCTCCGCTTCGTTCTCTTCGTTGCCTTCTGTCGTCTGTTATCCGCCTTCCGTCTCCTAAATTCTGTATTCTAGCTTCTACCTTCTCCCTCCCTACTCCGCCTTCTTCTCCGCCGGCTGCTTGAAGATGTCCTCCAGCATCAGCCCCGTCAGCCGCTTGATCCCGGAAAGCAGATACCACAGCGCGAAGAGCGTCACCGCCATGCTCGGCAGCACGTTCACCGGCCAGCTCAGCGCCAGCATCCGGCCCATCTCCGCTTTGAACGCCGCCGTGTTCGGCGGGCTCTTCAAGACGACCTGCGCCAGCACGAAGTTCGTCACCGCGCTCAGGAAGAACGAGCCGGCCAGCAGCCACGTCGCCCGCACCAGCAACCGGTCAAAGGCCGCCTGCGCGCCCCGCTCGGCCAGCACCGCCGCCACGCGCGCGGTATCCAGCACCTTGTCGCTATAGAGAAGAGTGCGCACCAGCGGCGTCGAGGTCCACAGCGAGCCCACCACCGCCACGCCGAAGAGCAGCGGCACCGCCGCCTCCTTCACCGCGATCCAGATCGCCGGCACCTCATACAGCCCCAGCCCGCCCGTGAGCAGCGTCGAGATGAAGCCCACCACCGAGAAGAAATTCCACTTCCGCCGCACGACCAGGTCGTACCCGCCGTAGAGGACGGGGAAGGCCAGCGCGACGATCAGCGCCCACTTCGCCCCCAGACCCGGGCTCTGCCAGAACAGCACCTTCGCCGGCTCGCTGAACTTGATCAGGATGAACGACGGCAACGCCACGTTGCAGATCAGGTTGAGCAGGATGTTCTCCTGCTTCTCGGTCGTCGGCGCGCTCGGTGCGGCGGTCGTTTCGGCGGTGTCGCTCATGTTTCCGCGCCATTGAGCCCAACCCCGTCCCCACCGCCAGCCCGATCTGGCACCGCTCGGACGCACGCCGCGTTCTCCGCAACGCGAGCGCGGAACTCACAATAGGACGCGACTTCAGGCCGTCCCGGCCGACATCGTTCGCGCAACCCACCGCGCCAACCTCAGCTCACGGCGCCTTCGGCTCCGCTCCGTGCTTGGTCGTGTTCACCGCCCCGATTCGCTCCGGGCGAACACAACTAACTGGGTTACGCTCTGTGCTTTTCATACTCCATATGGATCAAAATCCTGGCCGACTCAGAACCTGAAACATCTCCTGCTTCGGCTAAAGTCTCGGCATGCCAGCTCTTGAGCAGCGATAGAGAATCATCACGCGAGACCTGTCGGCCAGCATAGCTTACGTGAAGCGACAACTCGCTGGAGAGGAGAAACAACAGATGAATGGCAGCCGCCGCTTGCTCTTCAGGGAGCGTCGCAATCAAAACCGAGTAGCGGATCGAATCAAAGTCAGCTTCGTCAGGATAAACTGGCGTCCCGCGAGATAGAAAGTCACAGGAAGCGATGGCTTCGCTCTGCCATGGGTGCACCTGATCCTTCCGCATCATCTCGGCGAAATCATCGATGAACGTGAATCCGAGCTTCTCCATCTTGGGCTGGACGGACTTCCAAGACAGCATACGCGGGCTAACTAGATCGAAGGCCTCTTTCTCATGAACTTTGCGTAGGTCGATCATTCTTTGCCTAACAGTGTTATTCCCCGCACCACGTTTCACGACCCGGGTGCGGAGGATTGGTTGGTTGAAGGGGTAGGAAAGGCTCGGGGTGGAATTTCTCGGCGAACGCCAAGCCCCACATTCCCGCGCGGCGGGGGTCACGGCCGGCCAGCGTAGTGCCGGTCTCACCGCGATCAAGGCCAATGCCGACACGCGACAGGAGCTCCGCCCCGCGGGGACCGTTTCCTCTACTCGCTACCCACTACTCACTCCTCGCTACTCCGCACGACTCCGCGTCCACTCCGCGCTACTTCAGTCACAGCGCTCCGGCCGCAGCGTTCGCGCCGCGCCGTTCACGCCTTCACCGTGACGAGCTCGCACGACACCGCGCGCTTCGCCGCCGGATCGTATCGAATCAACGCACCGGAAAGCCGCACATCGCCCGACGCGATCTCGAAGCGCCGCGGCATCCCGTCCAGAAAACGCCCGAGCACCGCCTGGATGTCGCGCCCGAGCACCGACTCGTACGGACCGCACATCCCGGCGTCGGTCAGGTACGCCGTGCCCTTCGGCAGCACCGTCGCATCCGCCGTCGCCACATGCGTGTGCGTGCCAACCACCGCGAGCGCGCGCCCGTCAAGGTACCAGCCCATCGCGATCTTCTCCGACGTCGCCTCCATGTGCACCTCGGCGAACACCGCATCGCAGTCCGCCTCCGAAGCCTTCAGCACCCGGTCCGCCGCGAGGAACGGGCAGTCGCCCTTCATCGCGATGAAATTGCGTCCGATGACCGTGAACACGCCGAGCCGGAAGCCGTTCTTCTCGACCACCACGCGCTCCAGTCCCGGGCACGCCGCAGGCAGGTTCGCCGGCCGGCACACGCGGTCGAGCGTCTTGATCTCCGCCTCGAACCCCTTCTGGTCCCACACGTGGTCGCCGAGCGTGACGACGTCGACGCCGTTGGCCAACAGGTCGCGCGCGATCGTCCCGGTGATTCCGGCACCGGCGGCGGTGTTCTCGGCATTGGCGATGACGAAGTCCAACTGCCACTGCTCGCGCAGCGCCGGGATCTGCTTGGTCACGAGTTCGCGGCCGGGCCGCCCCACGATGTCGCCGAGGAAGAGGATGGAGATCACGCGCCCATTCCGCCCGCCGCCCGCCCCGAGCGCAAGCCGCCGCTCCGGCTTCCCCGCGAGCGGCCCGTAGCGCTGTTCGTGAGAACAGCGATCCGTCCCCTGGGAATAGCCGAGCTCGCAAACGGCGCCACATCTCAATCTCGACCTCTCCCGTCGCGCTGCCCGCGAAGGCAGCGATCCGCCGCCGCCACCCGTTCCGCCCACGCCACGCTACATCGTCCCTGGCGCTGCCCGCCCGAGCAGCGACCCCTTCGCCCGCGATCAGCGGGCGCCGTCACCCACCGTCCCTGCGGCGATCAGCCGCAGGACACCTCCAAGCTTCCGCCCATTGGCGGAAGCCCATCAGCCGAAGGTTCTTCCGCACGGGAGAATGGTACCCCACTCTCCGACTTCCGCTTCCTCATGGCGCGCGGAGCTGCCCGCGAGAGCAGATCGCCTCCCCCGCCCGCCCGTCGGCTCCTGCGCCCGCTCGTCGCCCCGACCGTTGCCGCACGCCCCATTCCTGCCCACCCTGCACGCACAACCGCCCGCTCGCCGCCACCGGCCCCGTTTTCACCGAAACCGCACCGTCGCTTCACACTGTCCGCACGGACTTCGGGCATACTCTCCGCTCGCCGCTTCGCCAGCTCCCGCCGTCGCAACCTCTCTTCCCGATGGACTCAGCTTCCACCCGCTCTGCCACACTCCCGGCGCAACACCCGCACCGCCGTCGTCTCTGCGTCCTGGCTCTGCTCGCGCTCTGCGCGGCCACTGCCGCCACGCTCGCTCACTCCCGCGCCCAGACCCGCACCCAGCTCGCCGACCTCGAACGCCAGCTCGTACTCGCCCGCGATTCGCGCAACACGGCCGCCGTCGGCGAGATCGCCCGCCGAATCGTGCGCCTCGACTCCACCCCCGACCGCCTCCTCGCCGTCTCCGAAAGTCTCCTGCAGGCCCGCCGCTTCGGCGACCTCGAGGCCGCACTCGCCACCGCCCAACGCCGCGCCCCCCAACACGCCGCCGCCATCCTCCGCCTGCGCGCCCGCGCCGAGGCCGCGCGTCCAAACTTCGCCGCCAGCATCGCACTCTGGGACGAGTATCTCGCCGTCCCCGATCTCGCGCCCGCCGACCGCATCACCGCCCTCGACGACTTCTCCGTGCTCTTGGCCGCCCGCGAGGAGTGGTCCCGCGCGCGCAGCCGCATCGACGAGCGCCTCGCCCTTGCCGATGCCCCGGCCGCGCGCCTCCTCCGCGCACACATCGCGGTCCGCCAACGCGACTGGGCCACAGCCCGCGCCGATTTTCTGGACTTGAAGACCGGCGCGGCGTCAGCGCCCGGCGTGCGCGATCACCTGCCCGCCTGGGAACGGATCGAACGCTCCCTGCCGCAGCTCCAGGCCTGCGATACGGCACTCGCGGCCTCCTCCGCCCCCCTGCGCCACCGCCTCGAGCGCGCCCTCCTGTGCGCCCGGCTCGGGCTCTGGCAAAACGCCGGCGACGACCTCGCCCGCGCCGCCAAGGACGCTCCCGGCGCACGCCTGCCCGGGCTTCTCGCCCGCACGCTCGGGCTTCCGCCCACGTTCGCCCAGACTCGCCCGCCGGAAGACGCCGAACCGTTGGCATCGGTTCCCTGGCTCGTCGCCTCGACGCCCCTCGCCAACTACCTCGACACACAGCAGGACATCCAACCGCTCTGGCAGCAGCTCATCGACGTCGAAGCGCAGCTGCTCGAAGCGAACAGCGCCGCCGCAGCCGACCTCCGTGCCGCGCGCGCCGGACTGATCCGCGAGCTCGGTTTCGCCGAGATCGCCGCACAGGAGGCTCACGACATTCTCAAGAAGAACCCCGCCCACATCGCGACGCGCGAGGTGCTGATCGCCGCACTGCTCGCGTGCGGCGAGGTGACCGAAGCGGCCAGCGCGCTCGAGCAAACCAGCGCGCTGCTCGAGGAGACCGACGCCGCAACACCCGAGTTTGAGCGCCTCTCGGGATTGGTCCGCCAAGCGCAGGGCCGTCACGCGGAAGCCGTCGAGGCGTTCGGCGCCTATCTCGCACGGCAGCCAGAGCGCGCCGACATCCACCGAGCCCGGGCCGCAAGCCTGCGTCGGCTCCAGCGCTTCGCCGAAGCAGCACAGGACCTCGCCGAGGCCGAGCGTCTCGAAGCCGCCGCCGCCCAAGGAGGTGCCCAGTGAAACGCCTCCGCCTCGCCGGATTCCTCGGCTTCGCCCTCACGCTCACCGCCACGCTCCTGCTCGCCGGCTGCCCGGCCGAACGCACGTCTCCGCCAGCCGTCGACACCGCCGCCACGCCACCCCCGCTTGCCTCCGCCGGAGGGATCACCGCGCGCCTGCTCGACCCCGAGCAGGCCGACGCCGCTGCCACGCAGCAGCCCCAACGGCCCCTGAGCAACGACGACGCCGTCGTCGTCTACTTTCCACGGCCGATGATCTCCGCCTCCGATATCGACCGGCCCGGCCCACTTCCTCCCGTGGCGCTCTCGCCCGCGCTGCCGTCGCGTTTCCGCTGGCGCAGCCCAACCGAGGGAGAGCTCACCGTCACCGGAACTCCGGCACCAGCTACCGCCTACACGCTCCGCCTCCGCCCCGGCCTGCGCGACGAGGCCGGCGCCGCGGTCGAGGCGCCGGCCTGGGGACTGCGCTGGCCCGAGGAGCTCTTCGTGGTGCGCGTCCCGTGGACCCCGTATTCCGGACTGATCCCCGCACAGCCGAAAGTTGCCCTCCAGTTCAGCCACCCCGTCGCCGCCGCCGAGGTCGCCCGCACCGTCCTCTGGCGCGACGAGGCCGGCCGCACCGTCGCCAGCGACGTCGACCTCGGACCGAACACCGACCCGAGCTCCTGCGTCCGTATTTCCGCTACGCCGCGCAGCCCGCTGCCGCCCGGCCACCGCTACGAGCTGCTGGTCGAGGGCACGCGCTGCGCCGTCGACAGCAGCCCGCTGGCCTACGTCCACGTCTTCCCTCTCGGCCGCACCGAGGCGCTCCAGATCGACTGGGTCGCCGGCCTCAACCAGCCCCGGCACGGCGCCTTCGTCGAGGTCGGCTTCAACCAGCCGATCGACGCGGCCTCCGTCTCCCTCGCCGACATCGCCATCGAGCCCGCGGTCTCCGCCACCCGCCTCGAAGTCGACTGGGGCACGGTCCGGGTGTTCGGCGACTTCGACACCGCCCGCCGCTACCGCGTGCAGGTCTCGACAAACATCCGCAGCCGACGGGGCTTCCAGCTTCCGGAGACATCCCGCTGGGCCGCCCATTTCGGCGACAAGCGCCCCGCCGTGGTCCTTCCCCGCAGCATCGTCACCACCACCGCGCGCCAGGGGCTCTCGCTCGACCTCGTCCAGGTCAACACCGGCCCGCTCCACTGGCAGCTCGCGCGCGTCGCCCCGGAGTCGCTCAAGGCCGTCCGTACGCGCCTCGACGAGTACCGCCACCGCGACGGGATGCGCCGCGATCCCGACACCGGCGGCTGGCAGAAGGCGACCACCGAGTTGCTCGTTCCGTCCCTGCGCCTGCCGGTCGTCGCCAGCGGAGATTTCCCCGCCGTCGGCAACGACCGCGAGGAGCCGCGCACAGTGAAGACCGCCCCGGACGAACTGCCCGAAGGCGCCTACCTCTTCGAGATCTCCGGTCCGACAGCCGACGGGCGCACCGCCGGCAACCGCGCCCTCGTCTTCCTCAACCGCGAGTTCATCGTCTGGAAGTCGACCCGCGCGGCCCTTCTCGCGCAGCTCTTCGACGTCGTGACCGGCAACCCTGTGCCACAGGCCCGCGTGCAGATCCTCGCCGACGACGGCGCCGAGCTCGGCCGGGCCGAGACCGACGCCACCGGGCTGGCGACACTGCCTCCGATCCTTGGCGACACCACGCCCGACCTTGTGCTCATCGAGCGGCGCGACGCCGTTTCCGCCCACTTCGCCGAGTTCGCCGGCAGCATCCCGCGCATCTACCGCCAGGCCCCGCAGGAAACCGGCGATACGCCGCGCCAATGGATCTTCTCCGACCGCGGCATCTACCGCCCCGGCGAGACGCTCCACGCCAAGGGTATCGTGCGCGAACTGCGCGACGGGAAGCTCGTCGTCCCCGAGGCCGGGCGCCGCGTGGAATGGCAGCTTGTCCGCAACACCCAGGACGAGCCGGTGCTCACCGGCGAAACCACGCTCACCGCCACCGGCTCCTGGGAAGCCGAGATCGCCCTGCCCGCGTCGCTACCGACCGGCCACTACGTCCTCCGCGCGCTGGGCGCCAGCTGCGAGGTGAAACTCGACGAGTTCCGCGCACCTCCCTTCGCGGTCGAGACCGTCGAGGCTTCCTCGGCCGAGCCGGACGTGAGCCGCGTGCGCGTTCTCTCCCGCTATTTCCACGGTGCGCCCAACGCTCGCGCCGCCGTCCGCTGGCGCGCCGTCTGGTCGCCCTTCACGCCCGAGCCGGCTGAAGGCGTCGGCCTGCCCGACCGCTGGCTCTCCGCCCGGGACTACTGCTCACCCTCGCGCGAGCTGCGCGCCCCGCACGGCGCCGGCGCCGAGTCCGCCGCGAACGATTCCACCGACCGCGTCTTTGAGGGCACCGCCACGCTCGACACCGACGGCGCCGCCGAGCTCTCCAGCCGGATGCCGTTTGCTCCCGCGCTCAACCTCGCCGCCGCCAGCGTGCAATGGGAGATCGCCGTCGTCGCGCCCGACGGCCAGACCGTGGATACCGAGCGGTTCCAGGTCGTCCCCGTCGCCGCCGCGCAACCAGTCGTCGCCCTCGACGCCCCGGCCTCGGGAAACGCCGTCGACGTCTTCGCCACCGCCATCGGTATGGACGGCGCGCAGGCCGCCGGCACCCCGATCGAGATCGAGCTCTACCGTGTGACAGAGAAATCCGTGCGCGAGAATCTCTCGCGCCACGTTGCCCGCTACCGCAACACTCCGCTGTTAACCCTCGTCGCCACGCGCTCGGCCAAGGCGCCGTTCCGCGAGACGATCCAGGTTCCGGACACCGGCCGCCACGTGGCCGTCGTCCGCCTGGTCGGCAGCCCGCACACGCCGCTCGCCAGCTGCGACACTTCCGTGGCCGGCACCGCCCCGGCGGAGTTCGCCCAGTGGGACGACTCCAGCTTCGAGGCGCGGCCCGACCGCACGGAATACCCCGTCGGCGCCACGGCGCGCATCGAGCTCCGCGCACCCTTCGCCGGCATGGCATGGGTGACCGTCGAGACCGACCGCCTCCTCTTCAGCAACCTCGTCCGCCTGCCCGGCAACGCCGCCAGCGTCGAGATTCCGGTGACAGCCGCGATGCACCCCGGCGCCCGCGTCCTGGTCCATCTCTTCCGCCCCGAGTCGCTCGGGCTCCCAGCCGAGCGCCGCTCGGAATGCGCCCTGCGCATCGTCCGACCCGAGACCGAGCTCCACATCGCGGTCGAACCGGCCGTGGCGAAGGTCGAGCCGGGCAACACCGTCTCCGGCTCCGTCGTCGTGACCGCCGAGGGCCAGCCCGCGGCCGACGCCGAGGTCACGCTCTTCGCTGTCGACGAGGCCGTGCTCCAGTACGGCCGCTGGTCGCTCGGCGACGCCACGGAGGTCTTCTTTCCCGCCGTGCCGCACTCGATCGAGACACGCAGCAGCCTCCGCCAGTTCGGCCCAAGCCGCCCCGACGACCCGCTCTTCCAGAAAGGCTTCATCCTCGGCGACGGCTCAGGCCATACCGCCGCGATCCGACGGCGTTTCGCCGCACTGGCGTTCTGGCAGGGTGTCCTGAGGACGGATGCGGCGGGCCGCGCCGCGTTCTCGTTCGCCGCGCCCGACAACCTCACCGCGTACCGCATCGTCGCCGTCGTCCACCGCGGCGTCGAGCAGTTCGGCCACGGCTCGAAACTCGTCGAGGTCGCCCGCCGCCTCCAGGCCGAGCCCGCCCTCCCGCGTTTCGTCCGCTCCGGCGATGTCGTCGATCTGCGCGTTCTCCTCCGCCAGAACGAATGGTCGTCGCTCCCCGTCCACGCCGAGTGCACGGTCGACGGCGCATCGATCTCCGGCGCCGCGTTTACAGAGCCCGTTCTCCGCAAGGCGCTGCCCGAGCCCGTTATATTCACCGCCGCGGTGAGCCCCGACGCCGAGTCGCTCAAGGTCGGTTTCCGCGTACAGGCCCGCGATGTGGCCGATGCGCGCGACGCCGTTGAGCTCGCCGTGCCCGTGAAACCAGCGCGGATCGTCCGCCGCGAGTCCATCGCAGGCGCGCTCCCCGCCACCGGTGCGCTGCCGGAGTCCACCGTTCCAGACAATTGGCGACACGCCACAGGCACTGCCGACCTCGTCGTCTCCACCTCGCCCTGGCTCCCGGTCCTCGACGCCCTCCCGCGCCTTCTCGACTACCCGCACGGCTGCGACGAGCAGATCTCCGCTCGCGTGCTCGCCTACGCGCTCATGGCCGACCTGCTCGACACGCTGCCCGACGGCGCCGAGCGCTCGGCCGAGTACCGCCGCCGTGTAGAAACCGGCCTCGCCATCCTCGCCCGCGCCCAACTGCCCGAGGGCGATATGCCGTACTGGCCGGGCAGCCAGCTCGCCAATCCGTTCGTCACGATCCAGACCGCCTGGGCCGCCGCCGAGGCCGAGCGCTCCGGATTCCGCGTCTCGTCCAGCCTCGCGGAAGGCCTCGCCCAAGCCCTCCGCCGCATCGTGCGCCGCGAGGATCGCATGCGCGTCGATCCCGGCCTGCGCGCCTTCGCCCTCATGGTCGCGGCCACGCTCACCCCGGATCGGAAGTACCGCGCCGAGGCGCTCGACACCTACCAGCAACGCGACGCCCTCGGCGACGACGGCCGCGCCTTCCTCGCGCTCGCGCTCCACCGCTTTGGCATCATGCCCGAGGAGAAACGCCAGCTTCTCGCCGAACTCGGAAACGCCGGCACCGCGGAGCCCTTCGCCGCCGCCTCGTTCGCCTCGCCAGCGCGCACGACAGCGCTGCGTCTCCTCGCCCACACGGAGATCGCCGGCGCCGACCGCACCGACGCCGACCGCGCAGAACAGCGTCGCCATTTCGACGAGCTCCTTGCCGGTTCCACGAACTTCTCGACACAGGAGAACCTCTGGCTGCTGCTCGCCTTCCGCGCCTTCCTGCGCGCCGAGGGCGACTCCGCCCCGCAACTCGCCGCCGTGCCCGATCCGCGGATGCAACGCTCCGCCGACGGCCGCGCCGCAGGCTGGTACGGCGTACCACTCGCCGAGTTGCCGCCGCTGCTCGCCTGCGCACCCGCGCCCGGCACCACCGGCGGCAGCTACCTGCTGCGCGCCACCTACCGGCTCGACGAGCCCGAGCGCCGCGAGGACCGCGGCTTCCGCCTCGAACGCATCGTTCGCAACCTCACCGACTCCGGCCGCGACGGTTCGGCCGCGGCACCGTTCGCCCTCGGCGACGAGCTGCTGGTCACCTTCCGTGTCTTCACCGAACGGAGCCAGGCCTACGTGGCGATGGAGGAGTCGTTGCCCGCCGCCTTCGAGACCGTCGACCCCGAGTACCTCCGGCTCACGTTGCGCGAGAAGCTCGACGCCGACGCCGGCGAGAACCGCGCTTCGCTCTCCCACTGGGAGAAACGCGACGACCGCACGCTCTGGTACTTCGACACGGTCGGCGCCGGCACGCTCGCCCACAGCGTCGTCGTGCGCGTGACGGCCAGCGGCCGCTTCCAGTGGCCCGGCGCGTTCGTGTCGCCGATGTACGACGGCCGTTTCTCCGGCACGAGCGAGGGCACGACGATCGAGGTGCGACCATGATCCTCGTGAGCAAACCAGACATCCCCGCTCGCCACCCACTCCCCGCTCCTTCCACCGCTCAAAACTCTCCCTGCGATCTTTGCGTTCTCTGCGGCTAACCTTCCGTACTCAGTCTCCTCCTCCGCCTCTCCTCAACCTCTGTGACCTGACCCAACTTCCGTTTCCGTTCCGAACCGATGCCGCCCGCTCCGTCACGCTCCCGACTCCGCCGCCTCGCGCGCACCGCCGCCCACGCCGTCGGCTGGGCCTGCGCCGGCGGCGCGCTCCTGGCTCTCGGCGGCTATGTCGCCACGTTCTGCATTCCGCTGCCGCGCGCGCTGCTCCGGCCTCCCGAGACCACACTCACGCTCGAGGACCGCACGGGACGCGAGATCGCCGTCGTCGCCACGGACCGCGCGCGGCAGGCCGAGGCGATCCCGCTCGCGGAGATGGGCCGCTGGCTGCCGCAGGTCACCGTCGCCCTCGAGGACCGGAAGTTCTGGAGCCACCGTGGCATCGACGCTTGGGCGCTCGGCGGCGCGTTCTGCCGCAACCTCCGCCACGGCCGCGCGATCTCCGGCGCCTCGACCATCGCCCAGCAGCTCATCAAAAACACCCGGCCGCGCACGGGCTGGCGTTTCTACGACAAGGCCTACGAGGCGCTCGCCGCCGTGCGCCTGCTGCGCACTTGGCCACGCGAACGCATCCTCGCCGAGTACCTCAACCGCATCGACTACGGCAACCGCCGCATCGGTCCACGCGCCGCAGCCCGCGCCTACTTCGGCAAGGAGCCGGCCGACCTCACGCTCGCCGAGGCCGTCTTCCTCGCCGGCCTGCCCCAGGCGCCGACCCGCTACAACCCGTGGCTGCGCCCCGCCAACGCGAGCAACCGCTACCGCCGCTCGCTCGCCGCGCTCGCGCAGCGCTGCATCCTTGATTCATCGACACTCGCGGCCCTCGGCTCCGAGCCGCCGGAAGTCACGCGCTCCGAGTTTCCCGGCGAAGCGCCCCACTTCGTCGACGCCATCGTCGCCCGCTGGCCGGAGCTGCGCGGGCATGTCCGCACCACGCTCGATCTCGCGCTCCAGCGCGACGTGGCCTCGCTCGTGCGCAACCACGTCGCCCGGCTCCGAGGCCGCGGCGTGGGGCAGGCAGCCGTCGTCGTGATCGACAACCGCGCCGGCGCCGTGCGCGCCCTCGTCGGCTCGGCCGACTACGCCGGCCCGAACGGCGAGATCGACGGCGCGTTGCTGCCGCGCAGCGGCGGCTCGGTGCTGAAGCCGTTCCTCTACGCCGAGGCGATCGAGCGGCGCCTGCTCACCGCGTCCACCGTCCTGCCCGACACGCCCGACGCCATCCGCGCCGAGTACGTCGACTACGACCCGCGCAATTTCGACGAGCGCCACCTCGGCCCGGTGCGCGTGCGCGAGGCGCTCGCCGGTTCGCTCAACGTGCCGGCCGTTCTCACACTCAGCCGCGTGGGAGCGCGAACGTTCTTCGACCGTCTCGGAACCTGGGGTTTCGTCTTCCCCCGCGGACTCGACGCCTACGGTGCCGGTCTGATCCTCGGCAACGCCGAGCCGCGACTGCTCGATCTCGCCGCCGCGTTCGCCGGCATCGCCGCCGAGGGCCGCGTGCCCACCTGGCGGCTGCTCGACGCCGAGCCAACACATTGCCGTTTCACCGTCTCGCCCGACACCGCCGCCATCGTCGCCGACATGCTCTGCGACGACGACGCCCGCCGCCGCGCCTTCGGCCGCGGTTCGCCGCTGGCCGCGCCCGTGCGCGTGCCCACCAAGACGGGTACCAGCTCGGGCTTCCGCGACGCGTGGACCGTCGGATCGACGGCGCAGCACACGGTCGCCGTGTGGGCGGGAAACTTCGACGGCCGCCCGATGGACGGCATCGCCTCCGTCGAGGCTGCGGCGCCGTTGTGGCGCGCCGTGGTCGACCTGATCCTTGAGGACGACACCGGCGTGCCGGAGCCGCGCGAAAGCCCGACGCTCACCTGCCGCAATGTCTGCCGCCTGACCGGCCGGATACCCGCCGGCGCCAGTCCCGGCATCATGCGCGAATGGTTCCTGCGCGGCACCGAGCCGACGGAGTCCGCCGCCGTCTGGCTCCGCCGCGCGACCGACGGGCTGACCGTCCTCACGCTCCCGCCCGAGTACACCGCATGGAGCGCAAGCGAGGAGAACCACCTCGGCGCGCAGGTGGCGACGCCGGACCGGCTGGAGATCCGCGAGCCGGTCGCCGGCGCCGAGTACACGCTCGATCCGGCTCTGCCGCGCGCCCAGCAGGTGCTGCGGCTCGAAGCGACGTTGCCCGAGGGCAAAGTGGCGACCTGGACAGTCGACGGTCACGAGATCGCGGCACAGCCCGGCGGCGTTTTCCTCTGGCCGCTGGAGCCCGGTGAACGCGTCGCAAAGGTCGCCGCCGGCGGGCGCAGCACCGAGGTTCGGTTCCGCGTGCGTTGAACGCCGCATGTCCGCCGACACCGATGTGCGCTTGCGGTAGGGCGCTGTCTTGCAGCGCCTTCTCGCGCAGCATCCAAGCAACACGCGGCTCGGGTCCGGCCGGCTGTCGCTGTCGGTCCGTTACCTCCGTAGCTCCGCGCCCCGCTCCGCGGTCAAACGCACCGTGCGGCGCGTCGCCGGAATTCCCCAGGGGTGCAGCCGGCGAGCTTTCGGAACGCGCGGTTGAAACCGGTGAGATCGGAAAAGCCGAGGCGGAACGCGATCGCCTCGATCCCCATGTTGCCCTCGCGGAGCCAGGCCTGCGCGAGTTCGAGCCGCACACCATCCAGCAGTCGACGAAAGCTTGTGCCGTCCGTCTGCAAGCGTCGCTCGAGCGTGCGCGTGCTCATGCCGAGCGTCTGCGCCACCGCACGGAGCGAGACCGCGCCGGCCGGCAGCATCGCGACCAGAGCGCGCCCAGCGGCCGCCTGCGTCGGTTTGCCCGCATCGAGCGCGCCCAACGCCGCCTCGGCTTCGCGTTGTGCGGCCGCGGCCAGCGAGGGGTTGGCGGACCGCACCGGCAGCGCCGCGACCTCCGGCGCGAACTCGAGCGAGTTGGTCTTCGCCAGAAACCGGACCGGGCACCCGAACACCTCGGCATAGGCCGCCCGATAGCCCGGGTCGCGGTAGGTGAATGATGCGGACTGGGGGCACAACGGCTGTCCGGTGAGGAACCGCAGCGCGCCGACGGCGTTGGCCAGGCTCAGCTCCACTCCTTGACGCCACACGTCGGCATCCGGCGGGACCTCCATGTCGAACCGCAGCACCAGACGGCCGCGGCCGCGCTCCATGGCCCAGAAACCGTCGTCCGACAACAGCCGCTGGAAGCGGCAGAGGTGCCCGAGCGCCTCGCCAACACTGCGGCTGATCACGGCGAGGTGCCCCACCAGCCCGTACATCGCAGGATGGCTGCGCCCGGCGATGTGCAGGGCGAGCGCGGGGTCGCCGGAGGCGCGCAACGCTGCACGCCAGAGCTCGCGCATCCGCCGGGCGGGCACGCGCCGGTCCGGGTCGTCCAGCTGCGCCGGTTCGAAGCCGCAGTCGCGGGCGAGCGATGCCGGCGCAACACCCAAGACCTCGCAGTGCGCGAGGATTACCTTGGCGAGAGAACAACTCACCGTGCGGCCGGTGCCCATGGGGCGACTGTGGAAACGGTGGCGGCATCGGCAAGGAGATTGGCGGCATCGTCCCTACCCCGCCGGCGGCGGAACGGGCAGAATGGCGGCCATGCTCAATCGTATTCATCCTCTTGCTCTTGCTTCGGTGGCGCTGTTCCTAGGCGCCTGCACTGCCGCCCGACCGCCCGCCCCGAGCGGGTTCCTCGGCGGAAACGCGGGCACAGCGCCGCTGAACTCCTCTTCCGCGGATGATGCGGCGGCGCGGCAAGCCGCGCTGGCGGCCACCGGGATCGCGATCGATTCGGTGGTGTTCGTCGGCGAGGCGACCGATGCGCCATTGAACGAGGCAGAGCGCGAGCGATTGGCGGGGAAGCTCCGGACGCTGCTCCAGGCCGAGTTCGGGCGGCGGCGGACGTTGGTCGAGGCCCCCGGCGCCGGAGTGCTGCGGCTCAGGGCGGCGGTGACGCGTTTGTGCATGACACAGCCGGTGGTCAATGCCGCATCGGAGCTTCTGCTCTTCGTCCCGGTGGTCCGCGGCGGCATCGCCGTGGAGTTCGAGCTGGTCGACACCGACGGCCGCAGGGTTGCGTCGCTGACGGCGGCCCGCAACGGGAGCCTTGTGCAGACGTTCTCCGCGTTGCGTCGCACGGGCCATGCGGAGGCGGCCTTCGCATCTCTGGCCAGGGACTTTGCCGACTCGATTGGCTGGCCGGTCGTGGAGGACAAGAGCCGATGCCACACCTGCTCAGCCGACGCGGAACCGCGGTGCGACTACGCCGCCACGAAGGTGGCGAAACGCGAGTAGCCGGTGACTCGGTTCCGCGTGCGGCGAGCACCGCACGCGCCGTGCATACCGCGCTTACGGTAGGGGCGCTGTCCAGCAGCGCCCATTTCGCGCAGCGATCCGGCCGACACACGCCTTTCTCCCGGAAGGGCGTCGCAAGTCGACGCCCCTGCGGTCGGACACCGCAGTAAGCGGGCGGGCTGCTCGCCCCACGTCTCGCCGCACTCCGCCCTTGCCGAGCCGGGGGCGAGCGCCAAGGTTGGCCCTCCCTGAACGACGCCACCATGACTGCTCAGACCGCCTCCGCCCACTCCCACGTTCACACTCCCCGCGAGATGAAAGGCGCCGATTGCGTCGCCGAGTGCCTGATTCGCGAGGGCGTCGAAGTCATCTTCGCCTACCCCGGCGGCACCTCGCTGGAGATGCACCAGGCGTTCACCCGGACGGACAAATTCCGCGTCATCCTCCCGCGCCACGAGCAGGGCGGCGGATTCGCCGCCAACGCCTACGCCCGCACCAGCGGCAAGGCCGGCGTCTGCATGGCCACCAGCGGCCCCGGCGCCACCAACCTCGTCTCCGCCATCGCCGATGCCTACATGGACAGCATCCCGCTCGTGGCGATCACCGGCCAGGTGTTCTCGAAGTACATCGGGAAAAGCGCGTTCCAGGAAACCGACTTCTACGGGCTCACGCTGCCCATCGTGAAACATAGTTTCCTCGTGATGGATGTGAACGATCTGCCGCGGATCTTCCGCGAGGCGTTCCACATCGCCACTACCGGACGGCCCGGTCCCGTCGTCATCGACATCCCGAAGGACGTGCAGCAGGCGAAGTTCACGCCCGTCTGGCCCGTCGAGATGCAGCTCCCGGCCTACAAGCCGGAGAAACGCGCCACCGACGAGCAGCTCGGCGCCGTGCTCCAGCTCGTCGCCGAGTCGAAGAAACCGCTCCTCTACATCGGCGGCGGCGTGATCTCCGCCGAGGCGAGCGCCGACCTGCGCGCCTTCGCCGAGCGCAACCAGATCCCGGTGACGACCACGCTCATGGGGCTGGGCGCGTTCCCCGAATCCCATCCCCTCTCGCTCAAGTGGCTGGGCATGCACGGTACCGTCGCCGGCAACTTCGCCGCCGACCAGTGCGACCTCCTTCTGTGCATCGGCGCCCGCTTCGACGACCGCGTCGCCGGCGACACCAAGGCCTTCGCGCACCACGCCAAGATCGTCCACATCGACATCGACGCTTCCGAGCACAACAAGAACAAGCGCGTCCAACTGCCAATCGTCAGCGACGCGAGATTCGCCCTCGCGCGCCTCAACGCCCTCCAGGCCGAGCACGCCCCCGCCGCGCCCGACACCTCCGAGTGGCGCGCCCAGTGCGCGGCGTGGAAGAAGGAATACCCGTTCGCCTACGACAAGAGCCCGCACATCCTCCCGCAGGAGGCCATCCGCACGCTCCACGAGCTCACCAAGGGCGACGCAATCGTCGTCACCGGCGTGGGCCAGCACCAGATGTGGACGGCGCAGTTCTACGATTTCGAGCAGCCCCGCCGCTTCATCAGCTCGCTCGGTCTCGGCGCGATGGGCTTCGGTTACCCCGCCGCCCTCGGCGCCAAGGTCGCCCGCCCCGACAAGCAGGTCGTCGACATCGACGGCGACGGCTCGTTCACGATGAATATCCAGGAGTTGGCGACCGCAGCCATCGAGAAGATCGGCGCCAAGGTCATGATCCTGAACAACCAGCACCTCGGCATGGTCGTGCAGTGGGAGGATCGTTTCTACAACGGCGTCCGCGGCAACACCATCCTCGGCGACAAGACCAACATCGGCGGTCCCGAGAACCTCACCGGCCTCTACCCCGACTTCGTGAAGATCGCCGAAGGCTTCGGTGTGAAGGGCCGCCGCGTCGTGAACAAGTCCGAGCTGCGCGCCGCCATCCAGGAGATGCTCGACCACGACGGCCCCTTCCTCCTCGACGTCGTTGTGCCGTACACGGAACACGTGCTGCCCATGATCCCCGCCGGCAAGACGGTGAAGGACATGATCATCAAATAAGTTTCCGCCTCCGCCGGAAACTTCACGCCATGCCGCTCGAAAAAATCAAAGCCGACCTGCTCCGCTCCTACGAACAGGACGGCGGCATCAACCACCTCGACGGCTCCAACCTGCCGTCCGAGGCGGCCGTCGACGCGCTGGCCCGCGGGTTCATGCACCTGCTCTTCCCCGGTTTCTTCGAGAGCCAGGTCCCCTCGCGCAACGAGGTTGCCGACGTCGTCGGCGCGCTCCTGGCCAAGCTCGAGCGCAGCCTGCGCACCGAGATCGCCAAGAGCCTCGCCTTTGCCGGCCACGCCGACCCGAAGGGCGCCGCCAAGGAGGAGGCCATCAACCTGCTCCGGGAGATCCCTGCGCTGCGGAAGCTCATCCAGACCGACGTCGAGGCCGCCTACAACGGCGACCCCGCCGCCCGCAGCCACGACGAGATCATCCTCGCCTACCCCTGCGTATTGGTGATCTCCCTCCAGCGCATCGCCCACATCCTCTACCAGCGCAAGGTCCCGCTGCTGCCGCGCATGCTCACCGAGTACGCGCACGAGCGCACCGGCGCCGACATCCATCCCGGCGCGCAGATCGGCGCCCACTTCTTCATCGACCACTGCACCGGCGTCGTCATCGGCGAGACCGCCCGCATCGGCGAACACGTGAAGCTCTACCAGAGCGTCACGCTCGGCGCGAAGTCGTTCGCCCTCGATCCGCAGGGCAACCCGGTCAAGGGCGTGAAGCGCCACCCCGACGTCGAGGACCACGTCACCATCTACGCCGGCGCCACCATCCTCGGCGGCGATACCTGCATAGGCGCGCACTCGATCATCGGCTCCAACGTCTGGCTGATGAACTCGGTCCCGCCGCACAGTCTCGTCACCTACGAAGGCGCCAACCTCTCGGCCCGCCACCGCCGCAAGCACGAAGCGCTCGAGGTCGAGATCGCGTTCACCAGCGGCGACAACTACGAGATCTGAGCCTCGCGCCTGCGCATTGCGGCGCTTCCGGTTTGCCGGCGTAAATCGGCCGCCACCGGCGCGCGCCCCTCGTTTCGCGGGCGCCGGCCCTCCCGGGGCGTACCCGCCTCCCGGGGAAAATGCCGATCCGATCAGGCGCAATCCGGCCGCCTCCTTTGACAGCTTCGGAGCGCGGCGGTAGAGGTGCCCGTGAGCTTCCGCGCACCCTCGCCTCACGACCGACACGTCAGCGTATGAACTCTTCCGAACGCCATCCGTTTCTCCAGGGCTTGAGCAGCCACCGCGGCGCTCCACCCACGGTCCTTGTCATCTTCGGCGCCTCGGGCGACCTCACCGCCCGCAAGCTCCTGCCGGCCCTCTACAACCTGGCCGCCGACAACCTCCTGCCGGCCGACTTCCACCTCATCGGGTTCGGCCGCTCGCCGCTGCCCGACGACGAGTTCCGCCGAGGCGCAGCCGCCTCCGTGCGCGAGTTCTCCCGACGCACACCGGTAGGCGGCATCTGGGATCGCATCGCCGCGCACACTCGCTATCTCGCCGGCGGCTACGACGAGCCCGGCGCTTTCGTCCGCTTGCGCGAGCTGATCGAGAGCATCGAGCGCGACACCGGGCGCGGGATGCAGGTGCTGTGCTACGTCTCCACGCCGCCAACCGTCTTCCGCCCGATCCTCGAAAACCTCGGCGCCTGCGGGCTGGCTGCACGCCGCCGCGGCACCCCGCTGGCCACCAAGGTCGTCGTCGAGAAACCCTTCGGCCGCGACCTCGCCACCGCACGCGCCCTCAACCGCTCCATCGCCGGCGTGCTGGAGGAGCGGCAGATGTTCCGCATCGACCACTACCTCGGCAAGGAGACCGTGCAGGATCTGCTGGTGCAGCGTTTCGCCAACGCGATCTTCGAGCCGCTCTGGAACCGCAACTACGTCGAGTGCGTGCAGCTCACCGTGGCCGAGGAGGCCGGCGTCGGCGCGCGCAGCGGCTACTACGAGCAGAGCGGCTGCCTGCGCGACATGATCCAGAACCACACGATGCAGCTTCTCGCGCTCACGGCGATGGAACCGCCCGTCTCGCTCGAGGCCGAGTCCGTCCGCGATGAGAAGGTGAAGGTTCTCAGGGCGATCCGCCCCCTGCGCACCGGCCCGGGCGGCGACGCCATGCGCGCCCAGTACGCGGAAGGCCTGGCCGGCGGGAAGGAGGCGCCCGGTTATCTCCGGGAAAACGGCGTCGCCCCGGGTTCGACCACGGAGACCTACGCGGGCCTGCGGCTCTTCATCGACAACTGGCGCTGGGCCGGCGTGCCGTTCTATCTCCGCTCCGGCAAGCGACTGGCCCGCCGCGTCACCGAGATCGCGGTACGCTTCAGGCGCCCGCCCGGGGCGC
>Ga0209098_1001416_pt1 | contig 23027 bp, 17 predicted proteins | sample AD_JPNHW1_MetaG_FD_184429 | JGI IMG/M metagenome (GOLD analysis project Ga0209098, IMG submission 184429) | Active sludge microbial communities of municipal wastewater-treating anaerobic digesters from Japan - AD_JPNHW1_MetaG (SPAdes) (version 2) | ecosystem: Engineered > Bioreactor > Anaerobic...
TGGGGTTGTATATAATTATGATTTTTATGATGACAGTACAATTGCTTTATTATATTCCAACATTAACACGCCCAGGGATCTATTTTTATACAGTGAACCAGAGAGAAGTATGATAAATGGATCAGAGAAGATCATTCAGAATCATATTGAAGCACAATTTATTGCAGGTACGACTGGAAACTCATCAGCCTATATATTAAAAGATACAATTTCTAAGATAAAAGGAATTATTTTATATATACATCCTGATTTACACTCCAATTTTTCTCCAAGATGGGATGCTTTGCTTATGAATCTCTGTAAGAACGGATATATGATTATAGCTCCCAACTATCCCATGTCTTCAGGATTTGGGAAGTCTTTTTTTAATTCAACAATACTTCAGGCGTATACTGATGTTGTTTTTTGGAAAGAATCTATACAAACAAATTATTCTGAATTTCCATTGTATTGCCTTTCAGTTAGTTCTGGGAATATTCTTATGGAGGCATTATTGTTAGCAGAACCTGAAAACATTAAAGGAGCTGTATCTCTTTTCGGTTTGCCTGGTGCTAATGATGTTTCTAAATGCAATGTTCCGACTTTATATATTCTAGGTAAAAATGATATCATCGTTGATTTTACCAAAAGGTTATCAGAACTAAATAATTATAATAAGGGATCTTTATTTTCTATTGTTAGTTATTCAAATGAAGGACATGGCTTAAGGCAAAAAAAGAATATAGAAGATGCATTAAAAAAGATAATAAATCATTTCTGTATGAATTAGTTAAGCTAGTATCCGTTCCTTGAGGTATATTTTAGTGAAAATTATGGTATTTTATACAACCAGACAATATTGTTTATTAAGAAAATTTTGTAATTTGTAGAAAAGAGTCAGTTAATTATTCGTGATTATTTTAGTTAGAATATGCTTTAAAATATAAACAATCTAATTAAATATATGTGAACAGTATCTTAAGTCAATCATTCAGGATAACTATAATATTTATACTTTTTATTTTATGTGGACTTTCATTAATCAGGTACATTAATTTCGAAATAAGCCCAAATTCAAAGTCTTCTTTAATAACTGTAAACTTTAACTGGCCCGGAACAGAACCAAGGGTAATAGAACAGGAAGTTACATCAAAGCTCGAAGCTCTTTTTGCCCAGGTAAAGGGGATCAGGGAGATCAGCTCGACATCCGGGAATGAAAAAGGTACGATCCTGATCTCTCTTGATAAAAACAGCGACAAAGATGCAATCCGTTTTGAAGTCAGTTCGCTGATACGACAAACCTGGTCCGGTATGCCTGCTGCTGCAACATATCCTGTAATAAGCCTGAATCAAACCGGTCAGGAAAGACAACGCCCGCTTCTTACATATAACCTTAATGCTCCTGCTTCAGCTTCTGTTGTTCAGAAGTATGCAGATGATCATATTAAGCCATTCCTGGCGCAGATCAAAGGGATTGACAGGGTGGAGGTATTTGGTTCCTCCCCGCCCGAATGGATAATTGAATATGACGAAAAGGAAACTGCAGCCTGCAGCATTACTATGGAAGAGATCGGTCAGGCTGTAACCAGGTCAATCAGAAAGGTTCATCTTGGGACAGCCAGTGATCCTTACATCCCGGTGATGCTCCGGTCAGATAATTCTGAATCATTTGATATACATGGCATTGCAGTGGGGAAAAAAGGAGGCCGGATAGTATATCTGAATGACATAGCTACTCTTAAGCATGAAGAAAGCCAGCCTCAGAACCTTTACAGAATTAACGGACTGAATACAATTACGATTCTTGTTTATGCAGGCAGCGATGAAAACAACCTTGTTGTAGCAGATAAGACAAGAAGTACTATAAAGGATCTGACTGAAAAATTACCTGCAGGATATGAATTTTTGTTAAGCGATGATTCTACTGAGTTTATATACAATGAGCTCATAAATATTGTACTTCGCTCGGTATTTACCCTGCTTATCTTAACCGGATTTGTGATTCTTGTTACAAGAAAATGGAAACACGCATTAATGCTGCTGATAATGCTTGCCGGTAACCTGAGCATAGCTGTGATATTTTATTACCTGCTTAAAATTGAAGTGCATCTTTATGCTCTTGCCGGGATAACAGTATCACTTGGACTTATGACTGATAACGTTATCATTATGAGCGACCATATCCGTACAAGGGGTAACAGGAAAGCTTTTCTTGCCATACTCGCCGGTACCTTTGCTACAATCTCGGCGCTTGTGGTGATCTTCTTTTTAAAGGAAGAGATAAAAGTCAATCTCATCGACTTTGCTCTGGTTATAATTATAAATCAGTCGGTATCCCTTGTCACTGCTCTTTTTGTGGTTCCTGCTTTAATGGAGAAACTAAGGCTTAACAAGGAAAATTCCGGAAATCACGGATCACTTAAACGTAACAGGAGCACTGTGAGGTTTACAAGGAAGTATTTTAGACTGATAAATCTTCTCCGGAAACGAAAGACGATTGTGATAATTCTGCTTCTTCTGGGTTTCGGATTGCCCTTATACCTTCTGCCCGAAAAAGCAGAAGAAGGGAAGTGGTATGCGACATTTTATAATGCCTCTTTAGGCGCAGAGTGGTATAAGAGTAATGTTCGCCCCTGGCTGGATAAGGTTACCGGAGGCGCATTAAGACTGTTTACAGAAAAAGTGTATGATGGTTCATATTTCAGGACTCCCGAGGAGACTTCTCTATTTATAACAGCAAGCTTCCCGAGAGGCTCTACTCTGAAACAGGCTGACGATATTATCTCCGGAATGGAAATATACCTGAGAGAATTTAAAGGGATTAAACTTTTCCAGTCGTCTGTAAGTGCAAGAAATGCCTCATTAACAGTGTATTTCAGGAAAGAGTCTCTTCAAAGTTCCTTTCCGCTTGTTCTTAAAGGAGATGTTATATCGAAGGCGGTTGAACTTGGAGGAGCAGACTGGTCAGTTTTTGGCTTTGGTGATGGCTTCTCAAACAGTTTATATGAGGGCGCCGGTACTTATTCCGTCAGAATGCTGGGATATAACTACGACCGGCTGCTTAATCTGGCAGAGACACTGAAGGATAGCCTTTCAAAAAACCCCCGTATAAGCCAGGTGTATATCCTGTCGGAACGCAGCTGGTACAAACCTGATAATACTGAGTTTGTTGTGCATTTTTCAGGAGAAAATCCAAATCTGGCTAAAATGGGAATGTCAGGGATTTATAGCTCATTAAATGAATGGTCTCTTGTAAGACCGGCATTTGCTGATATTGTAACTGAAAGAGGAGTTGAAAATGTAAGACTCAGACCTGATAGTCTCCAGGAAACGGACCTGTGGTCGCTGGTCAGAAAACCTTTCAGGAATGATTCGGCTTTTTATAAGTTATACGATTTCTCGGAAATCGGGAAGGAGACCACCTCTGCAGTAATAAGTAAAAAGGATCAGCAGTACCAGGTTTATCTTCAATTCGATTATGTTGGTTCCGATAAGTTTGCCAGGAGATATATAAATGAGAAAGTAGAAAACTTTAAACCGGTTGTACCAGTCGGTTATACTGTTGTTTCTGATACAGGAGGATTTTTCTGGTGGGGCCAGGAGGATAAGAGACAATACCTTCTTCTTCTGCTGATAGTGATAATGATATTTTTTACCTGTGCAGTATTATTTGAGTCTCTCCTGCAACCTCTGGCAGTAATAACGATAATCCCGATAGGATATATCGGCATTTTTCTTACTTTCTACCTGTTCGGGCTGAATTTCGATCAGGGTGGTTTTGCCGCCCTGGTCATGCTGAGTGGTCTTACTGTAAATGCGGCCATATATATTCTTAATGATTATAATGTTCTCCGCAGGCAGCACAAAGACAGGAATACCGATAGTATTGCACTCTATCTTAAGGCATTTAATTATAAAATTATTCCTATATTGCTTACAATAGTATCTACTGTTCTTGGATTTGTCCCTTTTCTGATTGGAGAAAAACAGCCATTCTGGTTTGCACTGGCAGCAGGTACTATCGGAGGACTGATCTTTTCGCTGATTGGAATTTTTTTCTATCTGCCTGTTTTTTTGGGATTTGGAATCAGAAAGAATAAAATTTTAAGAAACAAATGACAATGTGATGAATACCAGATATATGAGACTATTAATGCCAGTAATGTTCATGATTTCGGCAGGCACATTTTATTCCTGTAACAATAGCAGCGCTTCTGAGGAACAATATTCTGAATATGAGGATTCCTCTTTGACAAGAACAGAGCAAAAGGTGTCAGTGATGCTATTAAAATATTCCGGGTTCAGCAAGGAGATTATAAGTAACGGGAAGCTGTCTGCATTGAAAAAAGCGGATCTTAAGTTCCGGACTTCGGAAGTAGTAACTGAGATATATGTTAAAAACGGGGACAGGGTTGCATGCAATCAGGTGATTGCTAAGCTGGATGATTTCATTCTTAAGAATACTCTTAAACAAAATGCCGGCCAGGTTGGCAGAGCGCGTATTGAAATGCAGGACGCTTTGCTGAGCCAGGGATATGATCTGCGCGACAGCGCGAAGATACCTGCAAGAACAATGAATACCGCGAGGATCCGAAGCGGCTATGATCAGGCGCTTGCAAACCTCGAACTTTCTGAATATAATCTCAATGCTGCCGTAATTAAGGCCCCATTCGATGGAATAATTGCAGATCTTCTTCTTAAGCAGGGCAATATTTCTTCTACTTCAGAAAAATTCTGTACTTTAATTGACGACAACCTGTTCGAAGCTGAATTCCCGGTGCTTGAAAGTGAACTGGTTTCTGTAAAACCCGGCCAGAGAGTAAGAATAAAACCATTTTCATCTAACGAAGTTTATATTGAGGGGAAAATTGCAAGGATAAATCCTGTTGTTGACAGGAATGGTATGGTAAAAGTCTGGGCGTTATGTATTAATGAGGATAAGGATCTTTTTGAAGGCATGAATGTCAGAATTGTTCTCGAGGAGACTGTTCCTCATCAGCTTGTTGTACCAAAACAGGCCGTAGTGCTCAGGAGCGGGAAACAGGTTGTTTTCACATATTCTTCAGGCAGGGCAAAATGGGTTTATGTTAAAACAGGGCTGGAGAATCTTACTTCATTCACAATAATTGAAGGATTACAGCCCGGCGACTCTGTAATATATGAAGGTAATTTTAATCTAGCTCATGATTCTGAAGTTGTAATTAATTAAAACAGTGGTCCGCTTCCTGATATACCGTCCTATTGCCGTGTGCATGGTTTTTATTGCCGCGGTGGTTATGGGTATTGTTGCATACCGTACGCTCCCGGTATCGCTTATGCCTGATATTCCGATCCCTGTGGTCACAGTTAATATATCGTACAGGAACAGTTCTGCAAGGGAACTTGAGAATGCCGTTGTTAAACCTGTTAGGGTGCAACTTATGCAGGTTTCTCATCTGAATGATATTAAAAGCGAAACGCGCGATGGGCAGTCTCTTATCACTTTACGCTTTGATTATGGCACAAATATCAACTATGCCTTCATTGAAGTAAATGAGAAGATTGACGGGGCTATGAATGTATTACCGCGGGATTTGGAACGGCCAAGGGTAATTAAAGCCAGCGCTTCAGATATACCGGTTTTCTACCTGAACCTGAGCCCGGGTGAAACTGATTCTGCATCATTATTAAGTGAGCAGGAGAGAAACCTGAGGTTCATCGAACTTAGTGAATTTGCCGGATCTGTTATCCGAAGGCGTATAGAGCAGCTTCCTGAAGTTGCTATGGTTGACATGAGCGGTATGGTGAGCCCTCAGCTTACTATTGAACCTGATATCCGAAAAATGCAGAGCCTGGGTCTGACAATTTCCAGCATAGAGGATGCTTTGTCACGGAATAATGTTAACGCCGGTAGCATCCTTGTCAGAGATGGCTATTACCAGTATAATGTTATGTTTTCATCTTCATTAAGGAACAGTGAAGATGTGAAAAATATAATACTCAATGTTTCGGGGAAAATATTGAAGCTTAAAGATATCGCGGAAGTTACTGTTGTCCCGAGGGAACAGACAGGGATGTTTGAAGCAGACGGGAAACCTGCAATAACAATGGCTGTAATAAAGCAGGCCGATGCCCGGCTGGCAGATATGAAGGATAAGATAAAAGCGCTTGTCAGGCAGTTTGAGACAGATTATGCCGGTGTGCACTTCGATGTGAGCCAGGACCAGACACAACTGCTCGACTATTCAATCTCTAATCTGAAACAGAATCTTGGACAGGGATTACTGCTGGTGATACTTGTCGTTTTTATTTTTCTGAAAGACCTCCGTCTGCCATTACTGATAGGGTTTTCACTGATGGTTTCAGTAATAATTTCTCTGCTGTTTTTCAGTCTTATGAATCTGTCAATTAACATATTATCACTGGCCGGACTTATCCTTGCAGTTGGAAACATGATGGACAACTCAATAGTAGTCACTGATAATATCAGTCAGTACCGCGAGAGGAATTACCCGGTTGATGATGCCTGTGTTGCCGGTACAGGAGAGGTGATGATACCACAGTTAAGCTCGATGCTTGTAAATATAGCTGTTTTTCTGCCACTGATTTTCCTTAGCGGCATTGCCGGCGCCATAATGTATGATGAGGCAATAGCTGTAGCCATAGGTTTGTCGGTATCATACCTGGTGGGAATAACATTTATGCCGGTTATTTACAGGATGGCTTACAGAAGGGCAGATTTAGCCGGAACAAGGCTTAGTCTGTTGAAAGAAAAAATCTTCGGGAAGTCCGGTTTAAAGCTGAATAAGATTATTGATATCGAAAATATTTATCTGAAAGGACTTGATTTTACTTTCAGATATAAAAAACTTAACATTCTGTTTTATATTTTGATGATCCCGCTCGGTATCCTCATTCTGATTCTGATTGAAAAGGAAAAAATGCCGGTTTTGACGCAAAATGAGGTTATTCTGAATATTGAATGGAACGAAAATATAAATGTAACTGAAAACAGATCCAGGGTTAACACTCTTCTTGGTATTCTCAAATCAGAGACTGTCCAGAGCAATTCCTTTATCGGGCCACAGCAGTTCGTGCTGGGTCATAATAAATATCTGAGTTCCTCGGAAGCTGTCATTTATATTAAATCCGATATTCCCGATAAAATAGCATTAACAGAAAGAAAAGCAAAGGACTTCCTGAGCAAAAATTTCCCTGAATCGAGGATTGGTTTTGAACCCCCTGTCTCCATTTTCGAAAAGTTGTTTTCCTCAGGCGAGCCTCCTCTTGTGGCTGAACTTACAATGAAGAATCCGGGCCTTGAGCCTGATCCTGCCATTATGTTAAGTGCAGCCGTAAAGCTGGATAGCTTTAAATTGAAGGGATCAGGCAACAGGATACCTCTTCAGGATCAGCTTGTACTGGTGGCAGATATGGAGAAACTACTGATTTATGATGTCTCTTATGAGGTACTTTTAAAGGAGCTACGGACAATGTTGAAAGAGAATACCGCGGGAACCTTGCGTTCTTTTTCTCAGTTTATGCCGATTGTTATTTCGGATAACAGCCTGAATTTAAATGCTTTTTTAGAAACGGGCAGTGTTATTAACAATAATAATGAAAATATCCCTGTCAGGGATCTGGTTTCCAGAGCAGGCAGCAGGGATTTCAAGACAATAACGGCAGGCAAGAATGGTGAATTCGTACCACTTGTTTTTATGCCCGAAGCAAATGAAAAAGACAGGTATATGGAACAAATAAAAGAGACTGTGAATAAGTCAGGATCGTTGGACGTTCGTTTCTCAGGTTCTCTCTTTTCAAATATGGTTTTGCTTAAAGAAATCGGAGTTCTGCTTGTAATATCAGTCTTGTTGCTGTATTTTATCCTCGCGGCCCAGTTTGAATCACTGTCACAACCCCTCCTGGTTCTGATGGAGCTGCCGATAGATATTGCCGGCGCCCTTGTGGTTCTTTATATCTCAGGTCAGTCGCTTAACCTGATGTCGGCAATGGGAATGGTTATTATGAGCGGTATAATAATTACCGATTCAATCCTGAAGCTTGATGTAATTAATCATCTCCGAAAGGAAGGTTATTCATTAATTGATGCAATCAGAACAGGAGGTCACCGGCGGCTGAGGGCAATTATCATGACAAGCCTGACCAGCATACTTGCAATGTTGCCTCTGCTGTTCACAAACGATATGGGCAGCGAACTTCAGAAGCCGTTTTCCTATGCGTTGATCGGGGGTATGGTAGTCGGAACCTTTGTGAGTCTCTACCTCGTGCCCCTGACATACTGGTTTATTTACCGGAAAGAAGGCATAATTAAGAATTAATTAATTGTTAAGCGATTGATATTGAAAATATTGAAAAGCATTTTTCTGACAATTTTGCTTCCCTTATTTATAGCGATAATTCTCCGGGTGTTTTTCCTGGAGATTTACAAAATTCCTTCATCTTCAATGGAGCCAACACTTTTACCTGGAGATATAATTCTTGTAAGCAAAATGAGCTATGGGGCAAGGTTTTTGAGATTAGGGAGACTTCTTAATATAAACAGGAGAGAATATCTCAGGCTCCCGGGCTGGAACAGGATAAGGAAAGGAGATGTATTTGTTTTCAACTGGCCAAAATACAGTTCTGTTATTGATTCAGCATCTGATATTTACGGTAGTGCAGTTGTCAAGAGATGCTACGGAATGCCGGGGGACAGTGTGGTAATTAAAAATGAAAAATCAGGAATTAGTAATGGAAGGTCAATGAGTGTTGAACCAGGATATAATGATTATGGCGATGTCCTGTTCCCGCATGATAGTTCACTTAAATGGACAATTGATAATTATGGGCCTTTATTTGTTCCTGAAAAGGGTAAATCATTGAATCTTTCTGAGAAAAACGAACAATGGTATAAGGAAGTATTGCTCTTTGAGAATAATAAAGACCGGATTACGGATTCTCCGGGCAAAAAAACAGGTTATACTAGGACACAGCATATTTTTACTGATAACTATTATTTCATGACAGGGGATAATTTCTATAATTCACAGGATTCAAGGTATTGGGGGTTTGTTCCTGAGGGAAATATAATAGGGAAAGCTGTCTTTGTACTTTTTTCATCTGATCCTCAGAAATCGGGTTTTAGTAAGATAAGATGGAACCGCTTTTTTCATAAAATAGAAACTCATTCAATTGAATTCCATAAATCAACTGACAAACAATGACAACTTAATGATGCAAAGCGAGTGACAATGAATGACATCCGAATGACGCTCAACAGATAACCTGTAAATTTCATTGCCAGCTGTTCCATTTTCTTACCAGTTATTCCGTTTTAGTGACAGCTGTTCCGGGAACTATTGTTTTTAGTCAAACAGCAGTTTATTTTTATTACAGAATTGTAAGTAAGCCTTCGGTGAACCGCATATTTTTTTAAGGCAAAGGGTCGATTATCTTGTGACCCAAAAAACAATGTTAGACCATTCAAAGTTCACAGAACTTCTGGAACGGCAGAAGGGATCGGGATTAAGTGTAAGAGGGTTTTGCTCCAATGAAGGCATAGCGCCATCAACATTCTATTACTGGCAGAAGAAACTTAGAGCTGGGTCAAGCGGGCATCGGTTTATCCCTCTGGTAGTCCAGACCCAGAAATTAGCTGCCCACACATCACCGGGGCAACCAGTTGGCACCGGGACTGATAGCGCTCCGCTGGAAATATGTTATCCTAACGGGACCACTCTTCGGATAAAGCAAAATCTGGACCTCTGCGGATTACGTTCACTTGTTTCCCTGTTAGACTGATAATATGTTCCATCTTCACAACTCACAGAAGTATTATTTATATCCTCTTCCGGTGGATATGCGAAAGAGCTTTTACACCCTTAGTGGTGTTGTAAACTCGCTTATGAACCAGAATGTCCGTGACGGAGGTGTTTTCATCTTCGTGAACCGCCATCAGAATGTGATGAAAATACTGCACATGGAATATGCAGGGCTTGTAATCTATCATAAGAGATTAGAATCAGGCCGGTTTAAACTGCCGGCTTTTGATGAAAATACCACTTCTCTAACCATAAACTGGCAGGATTTAATAACCATGGTGCAGAGTGTAAAAATAAGAAGTGTAAAGTCGCGTAAAATTGTTAATAAAAATCTGTTATTCAGTTAGTTATTAACAATATGTCAGTTTGTTCCCAGTGTTTGTTTTGTTATCTTTGACAAGACAAAAACGCTGGAAGAACCGTGACTGACAAAACTGATAAAGATACCCTAATAGAGACCCTCCTCCAGGAGCGAGATGAACTTTATCAGGAGCTTTCCAAACTTAGACAATCCAGTGGAGGTGCCCTGGAGCATTATGAGACCATTATAAAGGACAGAGACAACAAGATCAGGCAATTAGATGGTACTGTCAGCCAACTGGATAAAAAGATCAAAGATCTTGATGATAAGATCATAAACTTTGAAGACAAGATCAAACAATTAACAGATCAGCTTGCCTGGTATCGCCGCAAGTTCTGGAAAGCAAGCAGTGAGAAGTACATACCTCAGGATCCTTCTCAGCGAAGGCTTGATTTTGAAGGTCTGGATATCCTTCCCCAGGAGGAAGAGGCGATAAAGGAAGCAGCAAAAGAGATCGTATCTTACGAGCGCAGGAAGCCTGAAAAAGATAAGAAGCAACCGGTTCGTCTTCCTCTTCCGGAGGACCTTCGCCGTGAAGAAGAAGTGATTGAGCCTGAAGGTATAGATGAATACTGGATCCGCATCGGGGAGGAAGTGACCGAGTTACTTGAGCATAAGCCAGGAGAGCTATATGTTCGTCGTATTATCCGTCCGAAATATGCCTTGAGAAAGAATCTTCAGCAATTGGAAAAGAGTGAAGAAAGCGGACAAAAAAATATTAAGATCGCAGTACTCCCACTTCTGCCCCTGCCACGGAGTAATGCCGGAGCCAGTTTACTGGCAGAATTATTGACAAGTAAATATGTCTATCACCTTCCTTTTCACCGCTCAATCGCGATGTTTAAGATGGCAGGAGTATCAATACCGGCATCTACAGTTAATGGATGGTTCACCGGAAGCAGCGACTTACTCAGGGCATTGTATCTCAGGCTCAAGGATATTGTACTCTCCACTGACTACATACAGGTTGATGAAAGTACGGTTCCGGTTATCAACGATGAAAAGCACCGGGCAGTAAAATCCTACCTCTGGGTAGTGAGATCGGTAATGGAGAACCTGATGTTTTTTCATTACGATAAGGGTTCAAGGGCCCAGAAGGTGGTGATAGAACTTCTTCGTAATTACCAGGGAACTGTACAGACAGATGGTTATGAGGCCTATTCAATATATGAAAACAAGAAGGGTGTTTTGTTGCTGGGCTGTTGGGCACATGCACGCAGGAAGTTTACCGAAGCATTGAAAGAAGATGAATCCGGTGCGAGTTATGCCTTGGAACAGATCGGTATGCTGTACAACGTAGAAGCTATGGCCACAGATCAGGAACTGGATTATGAAAAGCGGGCAGAGCTTCGCTGCAGACTTGCTTATCCCATTTTGTGTGCCTTTGAAAAATGGATTGTAAACTATTATCCAAAAGCTTTATCCCAAGGCAGAATGTATAAAGCATTGACATATACCTATTCGTTGTTCCAACGCCTGTCAAGATATCATCTGGATGGTCGGTATCAGATTGATAATAACCTGGTAGAAAATGCAATCCGACCCTTGGCCCTTGGACGGAAAAACTATTTGTTCTGTGGCAATCATGATGCAGCAGAAAATGCAGCCATAATGTACTCACTGCTGGGTTGTTGTAAATCCTGCGATGTCAATCCCCGGGAGTGGCTTACAGACGTGCTGACTAAGATACCGTATTACAATAACGATTATAGCCGGGACCTCGCCGAACTTCTGCCTCATAACTGGAAAACAACCCAGATCTCAAAATGACTCCAATAAAATCCAACAATCTTGGAATTTGTTGGAATTTGCTGGAAAAATGACCTCGTTGTCTACAATACTTCAAAGAACTCCAATAGTTATTAGACTTTTGTAAAACTATGCGGGAAAATAGGTCGAGCTTGACTTATTATCAACATGTACCTGGCCGAATGCTTACAATTGTAATTCATCCTGTATGATTCTGGCATTAAGACAGATATTTGAAAAGGCAGACAAAAGGAAGATATTCCGCGATATCTGTTCAGAATATATTCCGGTGTTACTTTTGTCTCTTCTTTTCATAGTTCCGTTAACCGATTCATCGAAAATGTTTAATGGTATTGTATCGGCAAAGAAGTATTACTTCTACCTGTTCATGCTGATAATCATAGTGTATAACTCCATATTATTCATATACGAGAAGAGATTTAACAGTATTGTATTAAACAAAATAGATATAGTCTTTCTGCTGTATGCAGGCTGGAACCTGGTAAGTGCAATAATAACAAACGATTCTTATATTAATGATAAGACCGGTGAGCTTGTAATGCTTGTTGCATATTATTTCATAATAAAAGCATATTTGTCAGATAAGAATAAGCATGCTATATTTTTTAATACTACCTCTTTTGTGCTTATAAGTGTTGCTCTTATTGAATCGGCGATAGGACTTCTGCAGATTTACGGTATGATACCAACAAATAATCCATATTTTAGGATTACAGGAACATTTAATAATCCTGCTCCTTATGCATTAATGCTTTCAGTAGCTTTTGCCTATGCTCTGGCTTCATGTTTCTTTAATTGGCATATTCATAGATATGTTAAGTATGTTTCATATCTGACCTCCTTTCTTATTATTAATGTGATACCATTCACACTAAATAGAGCCTCTTGGATAGGTATTATTGTAAGTACAATACTGACACTATTATATTTCTTACATACATCTGGCTATTTATCAAGATTATTTAGTTGGACAAAAATATGCATAGCCTTAATACTCTTTATATCGGCGGGAATAGGACTTACAAATCTTTACAATCTTAAGAAAGACTCGTCATCTGGTCGTTTATTAATTTGGAAAGTAAGTACTACTATTTTTAAGGATCATACATTAACAGGTATAGGATATGGTCGTTTTCGTTCTGTGTATAATCCATATCAGGCCGATTATTTGAAAAAATCATCCAATGAAACTGATAAGTTTGTTGCAGGCAATACTTGGTTAGCATTTAATGATTATATTGAAACTCTAGTGGAAACTGGAATATTAGGACTTATTTTTCTTTTGAGTCTTATATATTCAATCTTTACCAGTTTTAAAATTAAGCGTGACCTTTTGTTTCATTATATATGTCCAATCATAGTGCTTCTTATTCTTTCAATCGTTTCCTTTCCCATTAATGCAATTGGCAGTAAAATATTATTCTTTTATTTTTTAGCTTCATTTAGCTGTTTAACAAAAACCAATGATGGTCGATTCTTTCTATTGGGCATTATCAAATTTGAATTTGTTATTGCACTATTAGCTAGTATCATTATATCACTTATAAATATAAATAAGCTAGAAAAGTATGATGTTTTTTCATTCGCATCTAATTCATTATCCGCTGGCAGATATGATATTGCTGAAGATTATTTCCATAAAATTAATAGCTCATTACGTTATGAATCTTATTTTTCATATCTGTATGCGGATTGTTTATTTAAAAATAAAAAGTATAACGAGGCTCTAGAAGTCGCAAACATAGCATCTGTAGCCTATCCTGATCCCGAATTATTTACTCTAATAGGCAACCTACATACTGTTATCGGTAATTATAATAGTGCTTCAGAATATTATAATAAGTCAAATTTTATGGTTCCAAGCAGGATAGTACCAAAATATTATTTGGCAAAATTCTATTATGCAAGGAATGAATTTTCTAAAGCAGATTCACTAGCAAAAGTAATCCTAAGAATGAAGGTTAAAGTAAAATCAGATTCTACTGTATCAATTCAAAAAGAGATTGGAATCTTATATAGAAAGAATAAGCAACCGGTTGTTAATGCCAGACAGGGGCAATAGATGACCTGTCATTTGTTAAATTAATAAAATGAAAAATGAAAACACTTAAATGGATTTCACTTTTTGTAGTTGCACTATTCATTTTTACTATTAATGTAAATCTGAATACTGATGGTAATAAAATTATAAGTATTGGATTGGCCACTTCCCAGCAAACTGCCAAAGCTGATGCTTATTGTTATTATCATACTATGTTTGAGGATTGCATGTGTATGTATGGTGGAGTGCCTTGTGGAGGAGTTTGTCCTCAAGGAACAACACTTGACATTTGTAATGGTGCTTAAGAGTATTTACTTAATTTTACCACCAAATTTGCGTGACATCATGTAAATACTAATTTTTCAATAGCTGCATTAATATAATAATACATATTCCATTTAATGCAGCTATTTATAATCTTAAATCTGAAAGACCATGTTAATACGAAACTATCTCATTTGTAGTATTTTTTGTTTATTCCTTTGTAATTGCAAAAGTGAGAATAATTATAAAAATAGATATACTCTTAAAAAATCGGATGAAAGTATTGTTATAAATCTAAACAGTAATTCGACTAATAAGTCAGTTTGTATACAATATCTCCTAGCTAATGATTCAAACTATCTTGCAATTCTAAGAAACAAGTATAGAGCTATCGAATTATTTAATCTTGATTCCAAGAAACTATCTAGAGTGACAGAAATAAAAAAGGAGGGGCCAAACGCATTCTCCACTTCGTATGGATTTGTGATGAAAAATATTGATACAATGTATGTTATTGGTGTTTCTCCTCAAGAAGTCGGCGTTTTTACAGGAAATGGTGAAATCACAAGAAGAATCCCTTATGGAAAAGATTCATATGGAAGACGTGTGAATCCTTCTCTTTCAGGCTTAGGATCTAGACCAATTATTTATGGTGATTCTCTCTTTTTAGTGCCGGCTGTAACTGCTGGTGAATCTTCAGGCATTTTTAATTCCTCCAATCAAGAACATTCCTCAGTAAGTATTTCTATAAATCTTAACACTTTTGAAAGCAGGGCATCTACATTAAAAGTTCCTCAGGAATTCATAGGGAAAGATATCACAGGAATAAATGTTTGGCGTGAAATAGGTAATAAAAACTGTTTTATTTACTCTTTTAGTCTTAGTGACGAATTATTTATTACTTATGATCATATAAATTTTAAAAAAATACCCATTGAAACTAATTACAAATTTCAGCTTAGAGAAGATTTGTCAAAATATTCATCAAGAGGATTTAATGCTGCAATGGAGTACATTTTTTCAAAAGATGAAGTAATCAATATTCTTTATGACAAATTTAGGAGTTGTTATTATATTGTTGTTAATAAGCGCATTAGTAATTTTCCTAAAGAAGTTGATTATCGATTATATGGAGTTTATCCAAGTTTCTTTATTATAATTCTAGATAAGAATTTTAAACATGAAGGAGAGGTATATTTTCCTGAAGATTTATATAATTGTAAGATGATGTTCATTACTAAAGAAGGATTATACATTTCAGAAGATAACATTAATAATCCATCATTCAATGAGGATATAATGAGGTTCAGATTATTTACATTGGAAAAACTTTAGCCGAATGAAGAATATTGTTTTTGAGATTTTGTTATTAACTTTCACAATTGGTTGTGATAATGGTAATTTAACAATTATCCTTCAGGATTATTTTAAATTATATAATAAGGATTTACATAATTACAAAATTATTTGCATTGTTCCTGCAGAAGGATGTTCAAGTTGCATAGATCCTTCTATTGATTATTCAAAGAATGCCAAAAAGGATTTCATTTTAGTTATTTCATCGGCTTACAAAAAGACATTAGATGAACTTATTAAGTCAAAAAATCTTGATAGTGCAAATTTAATTTTAGATTCAGATAATCTTGCTGTTAGTCGAGGATTAGTTTCTTTTTCTTCACCATGTTTTTACTTTTTAAAAAAGGGGAAGGTTATAAAAATAATTGATCTAAATCTTACATATGATAAAGTCAGTTTTTTAAAGGAGATCGATAAGTTTTTAATTGAATAGTGCAATACTATTCCTGATATAATGGGTTCGTTGGGCGTTGAATTTGAATATCCTATGAAATGTGCTTTTGTTTACATAAAAAAACTACTTTTTAGTTTCTTATTACAATGTCTAATAATTTAATAAAGAACCTGATAAATACACTTCTGGTATTTATGATATTGGGCTTTATTATTACATTTCGTTTTTTCGTCCTTGATATTTACCGGATTCAATCAAATTCTATGAATCCGACTCTAATATCAGGAGATTATGTTGTTGTAAGTAAGATAGCCTATAACCCCCGGATTATTAATATTTGGAAATTAATATTTTCAAGACAAGTAGAGTTCATCTGGTTTAAGGGTTTAACTCAGGTGGAGAAAGATGATATAATCGTTTTTAACTATCCTCAATATGAATATCTTGCTGATTCTGTAAAGTTTATTTACGGTACTACTTTTATTAAACGTTGTATTGGAATTCCTGGGAGCACCATTAGGATCACAAGAATTGGATCGCAATATGATGGATCATATAACAATTACAATAATATCTTTCCTTACGATACTGCTTTACAATGGAGTGTTGGTAATTTCGGTCCTCTGTACGTACCTTGTAAAGACGATCTATTAGAACTTAAACCTGAAAATGTACGACATTACAGAAATGTCTTATTATATGAAAATAGTATAATTCAAATATTAAATGATTCGGTGTTTTTAAATAGCGTCTTTATCTCTAAGTACTGTTTGAAATACAATTACTATTTTATGCTTGGGGATAACTTTTACCAAAGTAAAGATTCCCGGTATTGGGGCTTTTTACCTGAAACACATATAATTGGAAAAGCAACCAGAATTTTATTTTCAATCGATCATAATGCGAAATATTTTAAAAAGGTCCGATGGAACAGGATACTACGTAAGATAGAATCAAATACACCTGAATATATTCTGACAGATAAATAACAATTAGTATGTTAGGTAAGAATTCATTTCTGCTCATTCTTTTTTTGCAATTTGTAAGTTGCATGTCCAATGAAAAATATGCTCCTGGTCAGGAAAATGCAATCTGGGCAGAAAGCGTATTTCTAAAGGGATATCATCCTTCAGATTTTTCCAGGCTCACAGATGCAGATCTGATAAACCTTGCTTCAACACTTCAAAGTAACAATATAAGATATGCTTACCTCTTCGCCGGACCCTTTGGGAAAGACGGTCTTCTCCCTGCCTATGCTTTTTCTGATACAGCAGTGCAGAGTGTTAAAACACTTCAGTCACTATATCCTGGAATTGTTATTTTACCATGGGTAGGCGGAATTCAGAATAAAACTGTCTTTCTCAATGATTCTCTGTGGGTAAAGAATGCCCTGGACGACAGCAAAAGATTGATAAATACACTTAATGTGCCCGGTCTGCATTTCGATTTTGAGTTTATTATTGAAGGAGATGAGTTCCTCGACAGAACTGAGGTAAAAGGAGGGTCAGGCGATATTAAAGCCTACGGTAGAAATGTGAATGAATTTCACAGGCTATTCCGGGAACTTATGCCGGAGGCTTTTGTTTCTTCAGTTGTGGTTTCAACCTCACCCGGCACAAAACCATGGAAAAGAAAAACTTCAATGGCTGAACTCACAGAACTGATAAAGTACATCGATCAGCTATCCTTTCTTTATTATGATACCAACCTTGGTACTCAAAAAGAGTTTGAGGAAAATTGTTCTGCCCTGCTTCACGATATTAAAAAGCTTAAGGAAATATCCCCGTCAGTTCAATACCTTGTATCGATCGGAACTTTCATAAATGCTCCTGAATTGCGAAAATACAGGAACATGAAAATAGAGAATATACCTAACTCGTTAAAAACAATCCGTTCATGTGAGAGGAAAATTTCAGAGACAAGAAAAATTCTCGACGGCATATCAATATTTTGTAACTGGGAAACTGATGAGAATGAGTGGAGGGACATAAGAAAGTATTGGACTGGGATTAAATAAGACCAGTATATGAGAATACACATTAGGCTTATTTTAGCCGTTTTTGTTATTGAAGTATTTTTTACTTCCTGTCTATCTTTTTCAGGCAAAATTAAAGAATGTGATTCACTGCAGGTGAATTACCTCCTGGCGTCAAGCGAAGCAGCTGATAAATACCTAATTACATCTGATGACAGAATAGTATTCTCTGTTAATGAATCGGATTATTTTAAGTTGAAAGTATTTATAGCCGGGAAGGTAAGTGATGCGTTGCCAGGCAATGAGAACGTCTTTAATCCCTTTCATACAGATGAGGGGATCTGCGCTTTACAGGATTTTGAGGGAGATGAGGCCTTTATTCCTCTGAATGGACATCTCAGGAATGCTCTTGCAGATCGGATTGTAAGAAATATTTTCACTTTGTCATCGGAAAAGCTTGTTATTGAAATGAAGAATGAGAAAGTCCTTTTTCTTTATGATCCTACTCTGAAAAATCTAAAAACCATAATGACAGGTTTTGGTAAAATCAATGGACTTGCAGCCAATGATAATTGTATTGTTATCAGTTCCGACAATAACCTGAACCTTTACGATTATAATTCAGGTCGGTTATTCCCGGTTGCTGGCAATCTGGTAGGTGAGAAACTTAATCCTTTCCTGTCAGGTACATCATTATTTTTCGTAAATAATGATGTATCGGAGTATTACTCGGTTTATACATTAGATATCAGCAACACTCTGGAGATTAAACCGGCAGAGATTTTCAGCAGGCCACATGATATCCGTATGCCGAAAGTAAAAGGTGACAATCTTTATTATGTTGAGATAATTAATAGTGAATACCTTTTGAAACGGACAAATTTTTCAACAAAGGAATCTGAAACATTAATATCAGAAGGTGTAGTATATAATTTCGACTTTTATAATGACACTCTTATTTCCTACATCTATTCGGATCTTAATACTCCCAAAAGCCTCTGTTTATATAATACCTTAAAAAAGAGCAGTTTGAATATTTCAGGCACTTCTGTTACTCAAAATATTGGCGCATCATTTATACAGTCCTCAGGAGCTGTATCAGGCGCCTGGTATTTAGCGGATACGCTTAAACCGGTTAAGGGTATAATCCTGTACATACATCCCGGTTTCCATTCCGACTTCTCCCCCCGGTGGGATTATCTCCTTATGAATCTGTGTGCCAATGGATATAGTATATTGGCTCCAAATTATCCAGGTTCATGCGGTTTCGGGAAGAGTTTCACCAGTCTATCTGAGGAGGATGCTGTTAGTGATCTTATAGGATGGAAGGAATATATACAACAGGAATATAAGGACAAACCGGTCTATTGCCTTTCTGCCAGCTCGGGCAATATGCTGATGGAGCGCTTGCTTACAGATAATTACAAGGGTGTCAGAGCTGGTATATCATTATTTGGAGTCCCGGGAAGTGATTATGATTATAAATGCAAGATCCCTTCATTATATATCCTTGGAGAAAATGATCCGGTTGTAAATTATAATGCACGGTATTCCCGGCTGGCTTCCATGCAGGGTGGCAATAAGCTTAAGCTTATAAGCTATTCTGATGAAGGTCACTGGTTCCGGAAGAAGAAAAATTCAGGAGATGCGATAGGAGAGATTCTCAGATTTTTCTGCCGGAACTAAAATGACTTCATAATGACTGAAGCCTGGCATCCGATGGCAGCAAAATTTCACACTTTCAAAATTGTATAAGTCATTTGGTTTAATTGGGTATATTTGTAATGTTATGAATCGTAGTGAAATAAATAGTAATATAGTAAAATATCTGAGTTCTTATGACCCGGTACGAATAGGAATATTTGGTTTTTGCCAGAAATGAAGAAACATTTACCAGTGATATAGATATTCTCGTAAGATTCAGAAATTCAATTTCATTACTTGTTCTGGCCAGAATTAAGCGGGAACTTTCCGAGATACTTGGCAAAGATGTTGATTTAATTACTGAATCTTCTATCAGGAATGAGAGATTAAGAAAGTCAATTTATAACGATCTGAAAATCATCTTTGGTGGATATAGTATGGAAGACGGCATCAGAAAACATTCCATCTCTTAAGAATATGCTACAGAATCTTAACTGAAAAGAGTAACCTTTTTTCTTAATAGGTTATGGACACTGTCTTCCCGCTGCCGCGGGAATCGGAATGACAATTGTTTCAGATGGTGTGGATTTAAGAGGCAACGGCGATTTGCACATTTAAGCAAATTCCTTCTGCTTCCGGGATATTTCGTCTTTAATACTCATGGTCAAAGATAATTGAAGACTAATGCAAAAACGTGTTAATTGTTTCTTACATTTGTTTAGGTAGGTCAATAATAGTGATGTGATTGTTAGCAATAAAATTGGAGAAAGTTTGAAATTGGTTCATATTTGATGTAAATTTGCATCAAAACATAATAAAATGGCCAGGCAAAGTATTTCGTTTACCAAACCAAATGATGAGTGGTTAAAGGAGCAATTGGGAAACCAGGAGTATTCAAGCAAAAGTGAGCTCATAAATGATCTGATCAGGCAGGCAAGGAAACAGCAGGCTCAGATAGACTGGATACGGGCAAAGTTGGATAAATCTGAAAGAACCGGTTTTACGAATAGTACCAAAGAACAGATTTTAAACCAATCTAAGTCCTCGCATTATGGCAAAATACAAACTAAGTAATGAAGCAAGAGAAGATTTAATTCGAATACATCATTACGGAGTGGAAAGGTTTGGAATGTCACAAGCCGACGAATATTTTGATACTTTTTTTGACTATTTTGATATAATTGCTCAAAGACCTTTTTCATTCGAATCAGTAGATTATATAAAAAAAGGATATCGACGCTGTGTTTGCGGATCTGACAGTATTTATTACAGAATTAATAATGATATAGTTGAGATAATGGCTATTATCGGAAGACAAGATATATGTAATATCCTCTGATTTTCTGATAAAAATACCACTGCCTACAGGTTGGTATATTCAATAGGCTTCCTTACCACAATTATTTTGCCGCCCATGCTGGTTATAATTTCTTCTGTTTTAGTTGGCTCAATCCATGAATGCCGTGTTGCAACAGGATTACGCAATAGTGTTAAGATTATCAGCTATCCTTATGAAGGTCACTGGTTCAGGAAGAAGAAAAATGTTGAAGATGCAACAGGCGAAATTCTCAGATTCTTCTGCCGCAACATGGCAGACAATCATTGATGTCCTGTTGCATCTGGAAACAAAATGTATGTGTAATGCAAAATTGAGCGCAATTAATCGAATAATTTCAGTATAATGAAACAATTTACATACTGGTTGCCTATCAGATTCCTGACGAAAAAGTCAGGATAAGAGAATTTGAAAACCTCTTAAAGATCAATGACAATTATGAGAAAATAGTTATTTCAGCTGATGAGTTTTTAAAAGATTATAAAGGTATCAGGCATTTGCACATTACTCAGTTTCTTTCAGGCAAGAGCAAATCCTGAATTAATAACTTTTCTCCTCAATAAGTCACTGTCATTCCGGGCGTAGCGAGGAAATCCAAACGATAATATCAGAAAAAATCTAAAGTCACCGTCATTACTTCGGCAGCGTAAACAGAAACTCAGTACCTCCTCCGGCTCTTTTTCTTACAAGAATATCACCCTTGTGAAGGAGTACTGCATTCTTTACTATGGCAAGCCCCAGTCCTGTGCCTCCGCTTTTCCTTGATCTGCCGGAATCGATGCGGTAAAACCGCTCAAATACCCTACCCAGATGCTCCTCCGGGATACCAATACCATTATCGGAAAGTGAAAAATGATAGAACTTTTTATCCTCATTGTAAATCAGTATCCTGATTGTGGTATTGTCGCCAGCATAATTTACAGAGTTCTCAATAAGGTTCTGGAAAATTGAAAGAATAAGTGATTTGTTGCCTTTAACAGTGACATCATTCTCGATGTCAATATCTATATTTATGTTCCTGGCTTCAATTGCAGCTTTGAAATTCTCTGCCACCTCCCTGATTATCTTCTTAACCTTTACTTTTTCCACTTCATAAGTCGTCCCGGCCTCCTCGATCTTATTCAGAACAACTATATCATTAATCAGCCCGGTAAGCCTGTCAGCCTGGGCGAGGGCCTTTTCAAGGAAATATTTCTTCTTCTTTTCCTCCATTGACGGGTCATTCAGCAAGGTCTCGATGTAACCTTTTACTGAGGAAACAGGTGTCTTGAGTTCGTGCGCAATGTTCGATGTCATCTGCTGTTTTATAAGCTTGCTCTTTGAAAGCTTGGAAACATCGCTCAGAATGACTTCAAAGCTTTTGTCGTTGAAGATGACACACTGAACCCTGAAAAATCTTCCGTCCTTTGTAACCTGGTATTCCAGTTTGGGAAGGTCTCCGGAGATATTTTCAACTACGGTATTTTTTTCAATGAAATCAATTACATCACTAAACTCCGGTATTTCGAAAAAGTTGGATGTAAATATCTTAAGATCACCGGAGATCATATTCATCAGCTGAATAAAATGATCGTTATTAAGGATTATTGACCGGTCTTTTGAAAAGAAGGCTACACCTTCATTCAGCGCGTCGAGATGGCTGAAGAGTTTTTCCTTTTCGTTGGCCAGGTCATTTTTTGTCTGCAGCAGATTATTATAGATTGTAAGTATTTCTTCACCAATAAATCCAATCTCATTTTTCGGGAACTTCGAATCAAAGTCGAAGTGCTCATTCCTGCCCACATGCTGTGCAAAGTCGCGAAGCTTTGTTATCGATTCACTGAACTTATTTGTGAATAGTAGCATTACAAGCCATATCACAATAAAGGCAACAAAGATAATAAGCAGAAAATCCTTCCTCGCTGCCAGGAAGTTCTCAATAGATACATCATAGACAAGTGCAGCGCGGATATAATGCCCTGAAAGGTATTCCGAGTAATAATAATAAGGTTTTCCTGTTGAACCTGATTTTCTGATCGCTGTTCCGAAATCCGCTTCTGCTGCCTGAGCAATCTCAGGCCGTGACTTATGGTTCTCCATTGCTGACCAGTCGGGAATTGAGCTGTCA
>Ga0209098_1001419_pt1 | contig 23013 bp, 8 predicted proteins | sample AD_JPNHW1_MetaG_FD_184429 | JGI IMG/M metagenome (GOLD analysis project Ga0209098, IMG submission 184429) | Active sludge microbial communities of municipal wastewater-treating anaerobic digesters from Japan - AD_JPNHW1_MetaG (SPAdes) (version 2) | ecosystem: Engineered > Bioreactor > Anaerobic >...
AAGATAGCTAGAAATGGTAAAGATGATCTATAAAAGTTATCTCTATTGACCTAATAGCCAAACGGATTCGTTAGGATTTTGAGAATGGAATTTATTAAACTCAGCAATAGCAAGATTTTTATCACTAAACTGATTAATGGAAACTCTGTACATATTTACACCTTGAATAATCTCAACTTTATAACCTTTTTGCGTAAATTTTTCTGAGAGTTTTTGAGCATTCTCAATTTTTTCAAAGCTACCAACAATTAGATAGTACATTTTACTATCCTGTTTCTTTGGTTCTTCGTAGGAAAGAGCAGTTTTTTTGACATTATTACTTAAAATCTCCTTTTCAACCTTTGATCTAATTGAATCTTTTTTGTTTAACGAAGAATCAATTGAAGCAATAACTTGCTTTTGTGAAGGGGTGGAGCTATTCAATGTATCCTTAATGATCGCTGTAGCTTTATTGCTATTGTTGATAGGTTTCCAGAAGTGTAAATCGGGAATAAAGATGAATATTGCTACAATTGCAGCAATTCCTAAAATAGATGAAAGTATAATAGCAACTTTGGTTGCTGAGGATTTCTTGGGTTGTTTGTATTCTGTTGATGCTAAAGGTTGCTCTTTTTTAATTGGAGTTGTTTTGGCCGATAGGGTTTTACTTACCGTTACTTCATTCAATCCGTAGGTTTCAATTGCAGCATCGGTACTTTTAGCTTGATCAAATTGAAAATTCCCTTTACTATCCTTGCTTAAAGTTCCTATATTCTCGAAAGTAAACGATTCCCCTTGGTTTAGGGAGTTGATTATACTGCCTATAAACTCCGTGAGTTTGCTGCTTGCTTCAGAATGTGAGATTCCAAGTTTTTCGCAGAGATAGTTCTCGATAGCCTCATCGTTAAAACTTCTGGTGGGATCAAAGGTTATTACCTGTTTTGGAGGAATAAAACTAAGACCATCGGATGATGGGCGAGCGGGTTCGTACTTCTGTATAAAGCTACCAATTCCGGGTAGACTAATGAAGTTGTTGTTTGCTAAAAGCTCCCTGATAATGAGATTTATTTCCAAGACTAAGTGTTTTTAGGGTTCGAGCAAAATTAACAAATTTCAATTAGCCATAACTATTAAAGTACTTTTTATACTCTAACTCCCATTACAACCACATCATCAATTCGGGGGGAGTCACCATGCCAATCGAGAAGCGTTTTGTGAAGTTTATCTCGTTGCTCGGCCATTGGCATTTTGTGGATCTCGAGTAGCAAATCCTTTAGGTTTTTGATCATAAACTTACGTTGATCAGGACCACCAAACTGATCGGCATAACCATCGGAGAAGGTGTAGATGCAATCTCCGGGTTGTAGTTGAACGGTATTGGTTGTAAATGGCTCGTTTGCCCTCAAGTGAATACCGATAGGCATTTTATCGCCCTTGATATGATTCAACTCCTCGCCACGAATATGGATAAGTGGGTTATTGGCGCCAGAGAATTCAAGTATGTTTGTAACCTCATCAATTACGTAAATAGTTATATCCATACCATCCTTGCTACCGCCTACCTCGCCGGTTTGGTGGAGAGAGTTAATAACCGAACTTCTAAGCTGGTTTAGAATATCGCCTGAGTGCATTTCGCCTCCTTTACTAATAATCTGGCTAACAAACGACATCCCCAGCATACTCATAAACCCACCGGGAACTCCGTGACCAGTACAATCGGCAACAACACAAATCTTTTTGGTGCCAACTTTTGTAATCCAGTAGAAGTCGCCGCTAACAATATCGCGGGGTAGGTAAAGTATAAAGTACTCGTTAAAAACTCGTTGTATTTGTTCGTCTGGAGTTAGAATAGCATTTTGAATGCGGCTTGCATAGTGGATACTACTCTTAATCTCCTCGTTCTGGATTGAAATCTTTTCATTTTGTATTTCAATTTCATCCTTTTGCCTTACAACCTCTGCGGTACGTTCTTTTACAATTTGTTCAAGGCGTTCTTTTTCAGCAATTAGCCTACGGGCGTTCCAGCGTAGGAGTTGTAAAATACATAGAATAAATACAATAGCATAGAAGATGTAAGCAATAATGGTACGATACCATGGTGGAGCTATTGAAAATTTATACTCACCAACTGAACTTTCAACCCCATAAACGTTACGAGCCTTAACTTTAAAAGTGTAGCTACCTTCAGTTAAGTTAGTGTATACCGCTTTCGGTTCCTTGTTCCAAATTGACCAACTTTCATCTGAACCCTCGAGGAACACGCTAAATTCAGTTGCTTCTTCTTTTTCAAAGAATGGAGCACTAAATTCAAAAACCATTCGGTTAAAGCGGTAAGGGAAACGAATAATTTGATCAGAATTTTGTGTTAACGAAACAATATTTCGGTTGTTTAGATCTTTTTGACAATATGCTCCATTAAAAAGAACAGAATCCTTTGAGGTAACCTTTCGAACCAATGCTTTGTAAGGGAGGTTATAGTTTCTCTTAACTCTTGGATTAAAAGAGTAAAGCTCCTTTAAAATTCCAAACCAGAGTGTACCATCAGGATCAGCCCAAATCGTACTAATCCATTTTTTTGGAAGATATTTAAATGGAATGGATATATTTATTGATTTGTCAAGGCTATCCTTAACAATTGATTCAGCCCACGAATATGTAACATCAACATATCGACTAAAGGCATAACCTTGAGTAGTTTTTGCAATTTTATGTATTCCTTTCCCTTGTGAAGGATCAAGTCCTTTAAAAACGGTACAAGGATTAAACCGATTAGCATTATAATCGAATAGGAATAAACCACTACTTGTTGTAACAATTAAACTATCGCCAAAATTGTATAGTTCAACATTACTAGAATTAGGTAGTCCTTCTTTTTCTCCGAATCTTTTAAACTCTTGAGAGGGGCCATTGTCTTTTATTTGTATAACACCCTTATTATCAGTGCTTGCCCAGATATACCCTTTTGAGTCTTCTATTAGGTATTTAATGGCATCCTTAATCTCATCTTTTAAAACCCATGAAGCATCCCAATAGCCATTTTTATAATCAATATGTGTTAGTCCTCCTGTAATACCAACATAAATTCTTGAAGGATTAGATTTAAGCTGAACAAACTTCCAACAAACAAAATCAATTTTTTTATTTGGATCTTTTATTTCCTGTATTTTATTATCTAAAACTTCAAACAAGCCCGGTTGGGCACCAGCTAAAAGTCTTTCTTGTTTTGTAACAGGATCAACAAATAATTGAAACGAAAAAACATTTTTATCTTCAGAATCATTTACAAGTACAAAATGGGGAAACCCTATTTCATTATTTTCAAGATAAAAAACGCCCATGCTGGTTGCAATGTAGAGTTTGCTTTTAAATCGAACAATATCTAGCACACTTCCTTTGAAACCACTTTTTTCGTCAAACTTTCGGAATGCTGATTGTATTTCGACTTTAGAAATCCCTAAATCTTCAGCAAGCCACAAAGATGAATTATTATTCTCAAAAAAGGAGTAAACCCAACTATCCTGTAACCCAATATCTTTATTAAATATTTCAGAGGGAACACCCAACTCGTTAAAGGTTAAAAAGGTAGGTTGATCGGTGCCATAAGTACTGATACCAATTAGATGATTACTTAATATCTGTCCTTGGGTTGGAGGAGCACCTCCCAATACTTTTTTAAGGTAATTATTTGTGAAATCTTTACTCTCTCCCGTTTCCTGATTGTAAAAGTATAGACCTTCAGTAGAAACAATTAAGGTTTGAGATTCTGACAAGGGAACAATCGAAAAGATATTTTTATGCTCATAAAAAGATCCCCCTTTTGCGAGAGTTATTGTATCATCATGAAATTCTCTTAACCCCTTTAAAAAACTGCCAATATACATTCTATTATTAACAACAAAAGTCCACAGGTTGGCCCAAATTGCTTGATCCCCTAAATCTTTTGATGTTAATGTTTTACCATCATAAATAACAATGTACTGTCGTGAGCAGAAATATACTTTATTCTTGAAAAAGTGTGTTTTGTAAATATCTTGAATCTTATTCTTAACAATAGAGTCTGTAAGTAAGTTTAATAAAGATTTATACTCTAAAAGTCCATTAGTTTTATTTGGTGCTAGGTAACCAAAATCGCCAACGGTTCCAACGTAAATAGTTCCTTTATCATCTTTAGCAAAGGATCGTACCATGGCATTTTTATCAACAGGAATAGATCTCCAAGAAACACCATCATACTCAAGGATACCCTTATCGCTGTTTGCAACATAAATTAAACCACGGTCATCCTGAATAACTGCCCAGTTCTGAGCAACACCATTATACTCCTCGGGAGTGAAATTGTGAACAACAGGGTGACCAAACTGATTCAGCTGGCCAAACGACAGAATGCTTGCTAATACTAATGTTGAGAATATACTAATTGATTTCATATCAAATCGTAATATGAACAATCCCTAAAAATAGGGATTTTTTTTTAAAGGGCATTAGTAAATTTAAATAAGTTCAACTTTTAAGGTTAAATAGATTAAATTTTTATTATATGGGGAATAAAAGAAACCCCGTCAGCGTTTTTAACTGACGAGGTAAGTGTATGTTTTAATTAAAAGTGTTAAATATTTTATTTACCAGGTAACAATTGGTTTCCAAGTAGATCCTGTATAAATATATAATCCTGCTGCAGGAGAAGGACCGCTTAACCTAACTATATCACCTTCGCTGGGAGAGGAGGGATAACTTGATACGCTTTGAAGGTTTAGCATGTAGTTCATGGTTACTTTATGCGTGCTAAAATCGCCACCAATTAATGGGTTGGATCCGCTTGAGTTGTTAATGTAGAGTTTGTTTGAACCAGTTTCGCTGTATCCTGCTTCATTACCAATAAAAACATTATAGTTTCCAGTTGCATCATTCCCCGCACCCGCTCCAACAAAAACGTTAAAACTACCATCGGCACTATTTAAACCTGCGTATGATCCTAGAATAACATTGTTGTTTCCAGACGTTTTATTATTTGCTGCATTGACACCAAAAATAGAGTTGTTACTTCCATCTGTAAGTTTTTCACCTGACATATGACCAACATAGGTATTCCCCCAGCCAAGGGTATTGTAGTAACCTGAATTTCTACCGATGTATGTATTTCCGCTCTTATCCAAGTTCAATCTTCCAGCATCATTCCCAATAAAAATATCATTTGTACCAGTGGTGTTTGCGTAGCCGGCTCCTTGTCCAATAAAATTATTACTCCAACCTGTTGTATTACTTAAACCGCTTTCGTCTCCTATAAAAACGTTACTAGCACCATCGGTATTGCTTTTCCCGCTCTGATAACCTACAAATACGTTTAATGAACCACTTGTATTATTCATTCCACTCTGGTAACCGCTAATTACATTATATCCTCCATAGGTATTACTCAATCCGCTTTGATAACCCGAGAAAACATTGTAACTCCCAGATGTTGTTTGTTTTCCTGATTGATACCCGAAGAATGAGTTATACAGACCAGATGTTATATTAATACCACTTTCAAATCCAATGAAATAATTATTTGGTGTAAGTTCAATTAGCTGATTTGCAGTTGTTGATTTACCTTGATTGGTAAGTCCCCCAACAGCAAAACCGCCTCGAGCACCTTTTGTCAAATTTTGTTTTACGTAAATTCTTGCACTATCAGGGGTTATGCTAAGATAGTTGGCACTGCCTTTTGATTGGTTTGTAAGCCCACCAACCGCAAAACCGCCTCGAGCACCCTTTGTAATTAGGCCATCCTCAACATTAACCTGAACGCCTCCTTGGTATACACCAAATACTACATTTCCATCCTTGTTTTTAACCTCAAAAATAGCATCGTCGGGACCGGCAGTGGTGCTGCTGGTAATGGTATGGGCTGATGACCAATTTCCTCCAATCGCATACTGTGCGTAAGGAACAGATTGTAATTGACTTAGCCCTAATGAGGCATAACCGCCCCCATCGTTCTTATCTACTTCAACCTTAATCCAGATATTACCATCCACCCACTGAACATTGCTTAAGCTTGTTTGATCCTGTGGAGAACCACCTCCTATGGTTAAATTAACAACACCTTGTGCATTGGTTGTTGTTGTATGTATTTCTTTATAATACACCGGTGTTCCGGTGTTATCGGTTAAAGTTATACGTACTAAAACATTTTGGCTAGCTAGGGGTTGACTCGCTGAATTACGAATTACTGCTTGGTAGTTAAACCCTGTTGGAACCTGTGACGTTCCAGTCTGAGTTATAGTTAGTAACGCTATGGCTACTAGTATAAAAGGTAGAATTCTTTTTTTCATAGGTGGTATTTTAAGTAAAATATTATTTATTCAGCAAGTTATATTTAAGAATAACAATTAACAAATAAAAAAGTTCCGACCAGCTTTGATCGTCCTCTTTTAGCATGAATTGTCTTCTATTTAGATTCTAATTTAAACTTTTTAAACTCAGCTTTTAGAGCATCAATCTGATCAACCTTTGCTCTTAATAATTCGTTTTCTTGTTTAAGATCATCAATTAGTTTCTGTTGTTCTTGAATAGCTTTTACAAGTACTGGAATAATTCCATTATAGTTTAGCGTTAATGTTTTTAATGGATCATTACTTTCGGCTACTAATTCTTTCATTACTAATTTAACATCCTGTGCAATAAACCCAAGGTTAAGATTCTGATCAGAGCTGTTTTTCCAAATAAAACTAACGGGTTTAAGTTTTAGAATGTCTGCCAGACCATATGATAAAGGAGAAATCCTATCCTTTAACCGCGCATCAGAGAGAGGGGTGATGTTATGGCAAATTACATTTTTCCAAGCATTGGTTGCGGTACCAAGGTCATATGAGTTGTCTAGGGTTGGATAAAAATTTCCCTTCAGCATAGTATTGCCATTTTTGTAAATGGTTAGCGCATTACTTGGGGTTATTACCAAATCAGGATTCAAGATAGCTGTTCCGTTGGCTACAATAAATAAAGGGTCAACATCATTCCATACGTTTGAAACAGCACCAAGAGGTTCGTTGTACTGCCCAATAACAAAAGATTTAAAAGAGTTATTGGTTAACCCGTAACCAAGTGCAAAAGTATAATCAGCCAATGTAGTTGAACCGCCACCCATTGCAAAAGAGTAATTCCCATTAGCAGCACTATTATAGCCCATTGCATAAGAGTAATTCCCATTAGCCTCGGTATATGTTTTACCAACAGTTGTTGCAGCCCACTTGCCACCACCTAAAGCGAAAGAGTATGTTCCTGTAGCTTTTGAATTTGGTCCAAACGCTATTGAATTATCACCCGAAGCAATTCCACGAAACGCCATGGCATTTTTGCCTAATGCTGAACCTCCATTAATTGCTAAAGAGTAGTCTCCTATTGCATTAGAATAGTAACCTAATGCTGTACTGTTTTGTCCTATTGCAGTTGAACTTGTTCCAATGGAGAAGGAGTTTAACGATGTTGCTTTTGCACCAAGTCCAATTGCAAAAGCATTGGCGCCAGATGCGGTAGTATTTAAGGATGTTAAAATGTTACCAGTTGTATCACGTCCAACAGAACCAAAAGCAAAACTTCCGGGACCAGAGGCTTCGGATCCGGTTCCAAAGGCAAATGAGTTATTCCCTAATGCTTTTGCTGCCTCTCCAAGAGCAAATGAATTTACCTTTGATGCTATTGCCTGTATACCAATTGCGGTTGAATTAACGCCTTTTGCTATTGCTTTGTACCCCATGGCCTGAGAGAATGCCCCTTTTGCCATAGATTCATATCCAGATGAAAAGGAGTTAACCCCAACACTATCGGGGTGTGGGATATATACTTGTCCAACTAAAAATGCATTTTTAAGTGGATACCAAAGTAATCGTGGTTGACTCGGGTTAATTATATAGCTGTTTTTAGTTTCAATATTGAAGAAATTTGTACTGATACCTGTTAAATTACTCTTCATCCCGCTAATGGCAAACCCACCACGAGTTCCCTTCGGAATGTTTGAATCGTCAATGTAAATTCTTGCACTATCGGGGGCAATAAACATTAGGTTTCGGGAGGATACCCCTTTCGATTGATTGGTTAAGCCACCGATGGCAAACCCACCGCGCACCCCTTTAGCAGTAGGGTTTTCCTTTACATAAAGCCTAGCACTATCGGGGGTGATACGGAAATACTCCTGTTGACCCTTGGATTGGTTGGTTAATCCGCCAATGGCAAACCCCCCACGAACCCCTTTAATCTGGTTATCCTCTACAAAAACTCGAACACCACCTTGATAAACAGCAAAAACAATTTGCCCAGCTTTATTTTTAACAACAAAAATAGGATCATCATCAAGGGCGTTGGGGTCGCTGACAATCTCCTTCCCGCTATCAGCGTATAGCGCAAATGGAACAGATTGAAGCTGTGTTGGTATCCCCATCTGAGTATAGGCCGTTCCTCCGTTTGGATCAATTTCAATGTTTAGGTACACAACCCCTGTTTCCCAGGGAACATTACTAAACAGATATGGGTCTACTGGTGTTCCTCCCCCAATATTTATTGTGATTATTCCAAGATCAGTTGATGTTGGCATGTGCGTTTCCTTGTAGTAAGCTGTACCGGTTTGGTCTTGTAAAGTAATTCGTATTCCAATTGCTTTGTTGGTAATTGGGGAACCGCTACCATTCCGAACTACCGCCTGATAGCTAAAACTTTTAGGAACCTGAGCAATGCTGATGGAAACAATCATTATCATTGCAACTGTCAAAAATGCCTTGAAAAATAGATGTGTTTTCATGGCTATGTAGTTTTTGGTTGATCAAAAAGAAATTTATGGAATAATAAAGTAATTGTAAAGAGAATGAAGGGGTTATTTGATAAAGGGGAGGTAAAAAGGAAAAACCCGTCAAGCGAAGTTACACTTGACGGGTTTTAAAGTAATTATTTAGATGAAGTTACTTTTTTAACGTTTTCAAAATTTCATCGAGTTTTGAATTCAAGTCATTAACCTGTTTCTGAAGAGCATCAATTTGATCCTTTTGGGTTGTAATGGTTTTGTTTTGCTCTTTGATTGCTTCAATTAAAACAGGAGTTAACTTGATATAGTCAACAGATTTTAAACCATCGGCATCAGTTTTAACAAGCTCTGGTAAAATCTTCTCTACATCCTGAGCAATAACACCTATTTGTGTTCCAGAGGGGAAGTTAAACCGGCTAACTTCTTCTTTTAGGTTGGGATCCTTTTTAACAATTCCAGAAAGCTCCGTTTCAGATTTCCATTCATATGTAACACCTTGTAATTTAAGCACTTTATTCAAGGCGCCTTCGTAGGGTTTAATGTTTTTCTTAAGGTTTTTATCGGATGGATTAGCAAATGTTCCTGTAACAGTCACATTTCCCGAAAAATAACCAGCATAGTTGGTTGTAGCACCTGATGCAGAACCAAAAACACCATATCTACTTGATGGAGTACCCGTTCCGCTTGCTATTCCATATACCCCAATGATATTGCCATAGCTAATTGTACCATATGTACTAGCGGTTGCGCTCATATCTACGTATAAACCATAATAACTATAAGGTGCTACGTTGATTCCCACATTAGCATTAAATCGTAATGTTTTTGCTGTAAAATCACCATATATTAATGAGTTTGAAGGAATACTCCCTTGTGCATCTCCGTTATTATGAATTATTAGAGTATTGCTTTGGTTCGAATACCAACCTGCTTTGCTACCAATAAACACGTTTCCACTACCCGTAGAGTTGTCGTGGCCAGCAAGATGTCCAATATATACGTTGTTTGATCCGGTTGAATTGTAAACACCACACTCTCGTCCTATAAATACATTTCCATTTCCTTCGCTGTTGCTAGTTCCACACATGCTACCAATAAAAGTATTTTTGTAGTTATAGTTTGAAGCAGAATATGAACCAGCATGATCTCCAATTAGGGTATTACCATAACCGGTGTTGTATCTACCTGTTTCAGAACCAACGAATGTGTTTGATGCACCACTAGTATTATTTTCACCGCTAAAAGCACCTAAGTATATATTTTGTTCTCCAGTTATATTTGCATAACCAGCGTGGTAACCTAAGAAGATATTATTGTCGCCATCGGTTGGGTCCATATCCCCATGGTTACCTGTAGTGTTCGCACCGGCTTGGTAACCAATAAAAACATTATATTGACCTAGTAAAATGCTTTTTCCTGCTTCGTGTCCAATAAAATAGTTATCCGGTGTTAGGTTCAAAAATTGAGATGTAGTTACTTTGCCTTGATTGGTAAGACCGCCAACAGCGAAACCGCCACGTACACCCTTTGCTGTTGCATCTTTTACGTAAATACGTGCGCTATCTGGAGTAATACGGAAATATTCTTGCTGTAATTTTGATTGATTTGTTAAACCACCCACAGCAAAACCACCTCGAACGCCTTTAATCTGTGAGTCCTCAACGTAAATACGAACGCCTCCCTGATATACTCCGAAAACTACCTGTCCGCTTTTGTTTTTAACTTCAAGGATTGGGTCATCGGTTCCAGCGGTAGTAGGACTTGTAATTTGAAGGCTTGTGGTTCCCCATGATAGGTTGCTTAAGCCCTGTAATGTATTTGTACCATTCCAAATTGCGAGTTGCCCAGCAGTTCCTGTTCCGCTTGCAATTCCCGATGCTGCAACAGTTTTCCATTGTACACCTGAGCCATTGTTTACCAAAAGTTGGTTTGCAGCACCAGCACTGTTATTATAATCGTAAAGCAATCCCCTTAATCTGAAGTTGCCATTTAAGTCCAGTTTTTGGGTGGGAGTAGTTGCAATCCCAATATTAGTTCCATTATTTACTAGTAAAGATGAAGCAGTCCATGTTGTTCCATTATGGTAAAGGGTTTGTCCTGTACTACCTGAAATAGGAGTGGTTGTACTGGCGAATTGAGCATAAGGAACCGATTGAAGTTTTGTTAAGTCTCCTAGTTGGATGTATGAAGTTCCCCCTGCCGGATCAACCTCAAGCTTGATATATATTCCACCTGATGACCAAGGAACAGAACTTAAACTACCCAATTCGACAGTTCCCTCACTGTTGCCTATGTTCAAATTTGCAACACCCAATGAAGTTGTTGTTAAAGGAATCGATTCGGTGTAATAGCTAGTGCCTACGGAATTGGTTAGACTTATTCTAATTCGAATGCTTTGATTAGCTATTGGTTGTCCCGAAGAATTTCGTATAACCGCTTGGTATGAAAACCCTTGTGGGGTTTGACAGTAAACGGATGTAAATAACGAAACTAAAACAACAAGTAAAAGTATCTTCTTCATATTAAAGAATTTAGATTTAGTAGATTTTCAAAAGTATAGTAAAATAATATTACAGAAAAGCATATTCGTCAATAATCAAAAGTTTTAACATCCCTATAACACGTTTAACGCATATTTTAGATCCACTATTAAAAGGTTTGGTGTTAAATAGAGTCTTTATCGAAGACACGAATTATCAAACAATATGCCAAGTTTAATTGTTCAAATTTTTCCGGAAACAGTATTGTTTGGTTGCACAAAAAAAGCAAAACCCGAAAATAATTTCGGGTTCTACTAGTAAACACTAAGATTGTCGACTACTTTGCTTTAAGCTTCTCAATTTCCTCAAGTAGCAATTGTATTTGCTGTTGCTGCTTTTCGATTTGTTTCTGTTGTTCTTGAATGGCATTAACTAATACAGGAACAACCTTGGTATACTCAATTGAAAGTTCACCCTTTTCGTCTTTGGTTACCACTTCAGGAAGTACCTCCTGCATTTCTTGGGCAATAAAACCAACCTGCCTTGCTTTAGAGAATTCGCGATCTGGGAACTCTTCAACACGCCAGTCAAAGGAAACGCCTCTCATCCGTTTAACCTTATCCAGTGCATTTCCAAAAGTAACTATATTCTTTTTAAACTTGATATCTGAAGTATTTGTCCAAGAGGTTCCTGCTGCAGTCCCATTAACCTTGAAACGATATGTTGTTCCTGGGGAGGTAGTATTAATACCAATATACCCATCTTTTGACACCAGACTATTGCCACTATCATAAATATACAAATAATCCCCTGATGTGCTCCAGCCAACGGCAGCTTGATAAACGCCCAGTTCTTTAAAAACAATTTGTTTAACACTTGTAGCATTTCCATCAATATTTATATCGCCATTTCCTGAAGCAGTGTAAGAAGTAATGCTACCATTGACTGTTTGTGTACCATTAATTTCCAGAGCGTTTGTGCTAAAATCACCATAAATAAGTGGGTTGGTTGTGCTTGTATTATCAATATAAAGCTTGTTTGAACCAGTTTCGCCATAACCTGCATAATAACCCAAGAAAACATTTCCAGTACCAGTTGAGCAGGATGCCCCAGTATTGTATCCTAAGAATGTATTATTTCCTCCAGTAGTATTTGTTTGCCCGGCATAATAACCCACAAAAGTATTGTTATCACCGGTTGTGTTTAAACCTGAGTTATAACCAATCATAACCTGTCCGCTATTGGTGGTATTCGCTTTCCCTGCCTGATAACCTATAAATGTATTGTATTGTGCTGTAGTACTCATTTTCCCAGCATCAGAACCAATAAAAACGTTATAGTTACCACTAGAGTTTGTAAAGCCAGCAGAATTACCTAGTGAAACGTTATCGTGACCAGTAGTATTACTCCTGCCAGCGTTGCTACCTAAGAAAATATTTTCGTAACCGGAAGTATTGCTAAATCCACTCTGATACCCCAGATTTACGTTGTTGTTTCCAGTTCCGTAAGGTGTTGTTGATTGTGAATAACCAGCTTGATATCCAATAAAGGTATTATAGGCCCCGGTTTGGTTATATTTCCCTGCTTGGTAACCCATAAAGGTATTATAGCTTGGGTCTGAGGTTGTTCCATTTCCAGAGTACCAACCACTTTGATAGCCAAGTACTGTATTGTATTGGCCTGTAGCATTGTAGTAAGAACTTTGGTAACCAATGCTAATATTATCGCTTGCTTCAGTATTAGCGGCACCAGCACCATCGCCCAAGAAAATATTTCGATTACCAGTTGTGTTAAACATCCCGGTTACATTTCCAAGAAAGATATTACTGCTACCTCCAAGGTTATTATAGCCTGCTAGCATACCTATAAACACATTATTAGCCCCCGAATTTTTAAATCCAGCACCGGGGCCAAATATTGCATTATTACTTCCGGTATTTCCTTTACCAGCGGCGTATCCATAAATGGAGTTAAAGGTACCCGTATTGTCTTGACCCGCCTGGAAACCAATTATAGTATTATAGCTAGTTGTTGTTGTTGATTTTCCTGCTAATTCACCAATAAATACGTTGTACGAGCCGGTTGTTGTAGCATAACCCGCAGAGTCACCAACAAAAACGTTTTTATTACCATCAGTAAGTGAATAACCAGCAAGGTTTCCAGTTATTACGTTATTTGAACCATTATTAAGGGTATGGCCTGCATAATACCCAAGAACTGTATTTTTTGTTCCTTTAATATTAGAATAACCGGCTTCTTGTCCAATAAAAGTATTGTAAGAACCTTGATCCCCAGTTACGCCACCAGTAATGTTTGTATTATTGTAGCCACTCCTATAACCAATAAATACGTTCCCTGTAGCGGTTGTGTTATAGTAACCGGCTTGGTAACCTAATGAAACGTTATTTGAAGCAGTTGAGTTTTTGTAACCAGCCTGATAACCTAATAAAAGGTTTCCGGCACCACTAGTGTTATTATATCCGCTAAAGTTACCAATCATTACGTTGCTTGCTCCAGTGTTGTTAAAGTATCCAGAATAATAACCCATTAGCACATTATAGCTACCAGTTTGATTGCTGTATCCGCTATAGTAACCATAGAACGAGTTACCCAAACCATCGTTATTGTATCCAGCATTGGGTCCATAAAATGCGTTGTAGTTACCAGTGTTTGTTTTTCCTGCATTCCATCCATAAAAAGCGTTATAACTACCACTATTACTACTTCCTGAGCTATATCCATAGAATGAGTTATAGCTTCCAGAGTTTGTGTATCCGGCTTGATAACCAAAAAGAGAGTTAAAATCGCCAGAGTTATTGTATCCTGCGTAATAACCAATTATAGAGTTATAAGATTGCGTTGTACTATTCTTGCCAGCCCGGTAACCAATTATTACATTGCCTCCGGACAAACTGTTTAGTAAGTACCCGCTTTCGTAACCTATAAAAACATTGTTGTTTGAAGTACTACTCGTATAACCAGAATTGTAACCTACGAAAACATTATTACTACCAGTAGTATTTGATGCGCCCGCTTGATAACCAATAAATGAGTTGTATAATCCTGTTGAAGTTTTGCTTCCGCTTAGGTGACCAATAAAGAAGTTGTCAGGAGTTAAATGCATAAAGTTATTTGACGATGCTTTCGATTGATTGGTTAACCCTCCAACTGCAAATCCCCCACGGGCACCTTTTGCTACGCTTTCATTTACATAAATTCTGGCACTATCGGGAGAAATCATAAGCATGTCACGAGTAACAATAGCTTTTGATTGGTTAGTAAGACCTCCGACGGCAAACCCTCCACGAGCACCTTTCCCTGAAGCCACTTCTTTAACGTAGATTCTAGCACTATCAGGAGTAATGCGGAAATATTCTTGCTGAGATTTTGATTGATTGGTTAGTCCTCCAACCGCAAATCCACCTCTAGCTCCCTTTGTTATTAATCCATCTTCAACGTAAATTCGAACACCCCCTTGGTAAACTCCAAATACTACTTTACCATCCTTATTTTTAACTTCAAGGATTGGATCATCTGTTCCAGCGGTTGTTGGGCTAGTAATCTGAAGACTCGTTGTTCCCCATGATAAATTTGAAATCCCTTGTAAGGTATTTGCTCCCGACCAGAGGGCAAGCTGCCCTGAAGTACCCGTACCAGTTGGAAGACTGACGGATGATAATGGTTGCCAAATGGCTCCCGCAGAACCTGCGGTAAGTATCTTTGTCACTCCGGCTGTATACCCGTTGCTATTGTTATAATCGTAAAGAAAACTTCTAAGCCTAATTGTACCGTTTACATCTAATCTTTGGGTAGGTGTAAAAACCGTACCAGGACCTATTCCAATGTTACTCCCATTGTTTATTAAAGTGTAGTTCGGAGTCCAAGTGGTACCATTATTGTATAAAGTTTGCCCGCTAGAACCGCTTATAGGCATACCATCTTGTGCAAGAATTTGCCATATTGAACCATTATAAACGTATGATTTTTTATCGGTTGAGTTGTAGTAAGCATTGTTAAGAGAAGGTGAGCCTGGGGCACTAGCATAAGTACCTAACCAAAGTATCGAGATACCAGGAGACCCTGTAGACCCTGTAGCACCTGTAGCACCTGTTTCTCCTTTTGGTGCTTGAAATTCAACCCAATGGGTTAAATCAAGGTAGGGTTGGGTTGTTGAGGTTAATGCACTTTTACAAATCCACATTGAATTAACCGAACCACTAGTAGATGATCTATCGAAAACATAATCGCCGGAAGCATAAGTTGTTCCTGTTATCCAATTTCCCTTGTTAGTCAACCCTGAACCAGCAACTCCTTGTGGTCCCTGAGGCCCTATTGCACCATCCATTGTCATTAACTGCCATCCTGTTGCAGTATATACGTATGATTTTTTATCGGTTGAATTGTAGTATGCCTGGTTTAGAGTTGCAGAGGGAATTGCAGGATAAGTTCCTAACCATTGAATAGAAATACCGTTTGTTCCATCTGTTCCATTGGTTCCATTCGAACCGTTTGTTCCATCCTGAACCATCATTTGCCATCCTGAACCATCATAAACATATGATTTTTTTTCTGTAGAGTTATAGTACGCCTGATTTAGTGTAGCCGAGGGAGCCGAGGAGTAAGTTCCTAAAAATTGAATTGATACTCCATTTGAACCTGCAGCCCCGGTTGCTCCAGTTGCACCATCAAACGTCATTTCCATCCAGGTTGTACCGTTGTGGATATATGAACGTTTTGTGGTTGAGTTGTAATAGGCTTTGTTTAACGAGCCGGTTGGGGCGCTCGAATAGGTTCCCATCCAAGAAATGGAAACTCCATTGGTCCCATTGGTCCCATTAGTCCCATTAGCTCCATCCTGAGTCATTTGTTGCCATCCGGTTGAAGTATAAACCCACGATTTCTTGTCGGTTGAATTATAGTAAGCCTGATTAAGGGTTGCCGAAGGAGCACTGGTATATGTTCCAAGCCATTGTATTGAGATTCCATTTGAACCGTTTGTACCATTTGTACCATTTGTACCATTTGTACCATTTGTACCATTGGCTCCATCCTGTGTCATTTGTTGCCAACCTGTTGCAGTATAAACCCAGGATTTCTTATCTGTTGAATTATAATAAGCTTGGTTAAGAGTTGCTGAAGGAGCAGATGGGTAAGTCCCTATCCATTGAATTGAAATCCCCGAATCTCCCGTATTTCCTTTATCTCCCGTGTCGCCTTTGTCTCCCTTATCCCCAGTTTCGCCCTTTGGTGCTTGAAATTCAGCCCAGTTTGTTAGATCATTCTTTGGAGATAATGATGAAGTAATAGGGGTTGATGCCTGAACAATCCACATCGAATTTATTAGATCATCAAGTTTACTAGGTGCAAATACATAATCGTTTGGATTGTAAGTACTATCGGCAGACCATGCTCCTCTATTATTCAACCCAGTTCCGGGGTCACCTTTTGAGCCGGTTGGGCCGATTGGACCAGTTGGGCCTGTTTCACCTTGTGGTCCTTGATCTCCTCTTAAACCCTGTGGCCCCATTTGGCCAGTTTCTCCCATAGGCCCTTGCTCTCCCTTTTCACCTTGTGGCCCCTGAGGACCAGCGGGTGCTTGAAATTCACTCCAATTGTCTAAATCAGCTGATGGTTGAAGAGTTGAAACAAACGAAGAAGTAGCCTTTACAATCCAAAGCGTAAAAACTGATGGATTAGTTGAACTTGGTGCGAAAACATAATCGCAAGGAGAATATGTACTGCCGGTTACCCAGTCACCTCTATTTAAAAAACTTTTTCCATCTTGACCAGGAATACCTTGTGGTCCTTGTTGCCCGCTAAGAGAATATAATGCATAAGGGACAGTTCTTAATTCAAAAGAGCCCATGTCAGAATATGAACTACTTCCTTCAATTTGAACCTCAAGTTTAATCATCAAACCCCCTATACTCCAAGGTACATCGTCAAAAGAACCTGATACAACGGTTCCATTTCCAATAACAAAATTCGCTACCCCATGTGATGTTGTTGTAACCGAATGTGTTTCAGAGTAGTAGATTTGAGAACCGCTCGAATTAGTCAAACTAACTTGAAATAAAATAGTTTGGTTTGCTAGGATTGTACCAGTTGAGTTTTGAACTACGGTTTGATAGTTAAAACCTTTTTGGATTTGACTAAATGCCATTGTGGCTATAAGCAATACCGCAACAGCTAATACTATCCTTCTCATAGGGTTTGGTTTTATAGTTTTTATAATATTTTGCAGCAAATTGTACAATTTAATACTTATTCAAACCTATTTCAAACTCTTTATCAAACTTTTGACTGCAATAAGGCAAGGTTTTGATAGGCTGATGATTCGAAAAGATAAACACAAGAGTTTTAAATGCGAAAACAATTTAAAATAATACTCTTAGAACCAAAATTCTATTAATTTTCAATTACATCAGAATTAATGGTTTTTTATATTGAGTTGTTTTAAAAAAGTTGTACTTTTAGTTTTGATATATATTGCAGGGGAGATTGTTCAAGGTAATTAGAGTTAAAGTATTATAAATCATTTACTTACCTAATCTGTTTGAGCCATGAACCACCAATTTGAAAGATACCTTTTAGGTAAAGGTAAATCTGTTATTTACTCTTTTCTTTTAGTGTTTTCATTTTTCATTACAAGTTCAATTCAACTTTATTCTCAGGATATTATTAGCAGAGATATCTCTGATTATCCCGGAGGTAGTGTAAGTTCAACGTGTTCTACGTCACCTTACACTGGATGTATAATAACGCTACCCCCTGCAAAGTTTGGCGAGAGTTATTCATTCACTATCCCAATTAAATCCGGGGTGTTAAGGTCCGATATAAACTTTGTTTTTAATCAGCATACCACTTGTAATGAAGGTAATATAACATTTTCATCAAATGGAAAAATTGAAATGGATGCTTCAAGCGTATGTCATCCATCTACTGGTAATTTAATTGAGATAGACCTTAAAGCAATTAGTAGCGATGTTACTGATAGCGTAAAATACTACATCCCTATTCTTCGCGAACCTGTTAAAGTTGTTCTTGTTCTTGATATTTCTGGGAGTATGTCGTTACCAGTTCCTGGGGGAACAGAGATAAGGTGGCAGGTACTTAAAAATGCTGTTGAACTTTTTACTAAAAAACTTGAAGAGTTCAAGTTAGATAAGGATTTAATAGGCTTAACATATTTCTCTACAGTGTTAACCCAGCCAGGGATCCCAATTGGAGAAGGATTCATTCCAATCGATACGGATTCTCCAAGCTCGAGTGATGTAATTAAAGCTGATATGCTAGGGAAAGGACCTACCAACTTAACGGCAATGGGTAAGGGATTGCTTAATGCTAAGCTTAAACTCGATGGGAATAACCCAATAAATGCTCGTAAACTCGTTTTACTTTTTACCGACGGACTTCAGAATGTTAGTCCTTTGGTTAATCCTGATGGTGTAACGCTATCGCCTGGCAGTTTTACATTAAACGACGTTTGCAATGGTGCTGATAGTATCCGATACTATACAATTGGAATGGGAAACATTACATTAGTTCCTGAGGTTTTAGGACAAATAGCACAAGCTAACAAAGGTGTTTCTTTAACAACAACCACTGGTGCCGACGAGGGCGATATCAATACATTTTTCCAATACCAATTTGCAAATATGTTACAGGGAAGTAGCCCTCAGGTTGTTTCTCAGAAAATAGGACAACTTTCATCAGCAGGAACAACATACACTTACCCTATTAACGCAAATGTTACTAAGATATACTTTGAGTTAATTAACCCTGATGCTTCAAATATCAGCCTAAAGATTGAGAAAGATGGAAAGGATTTAACCAGCCATGCTAAAATTGTAAATGGAACATTCTATAAAACTTTAAGTCTAACGTTACCTCTGCTAAGCCCGGAGGAAATTAGTACACATGGGGACTGGAATCTCACAATCTCTGGGACATCACCTAAAAAATATTCGCTTACCTGTTTTGTAGATGACCATTTTATTGATGTTAACTGTAATCCCGCAAAAACAGTTTATACCGTTGGAGATCCTCTTAACTTTCAAGCAACACTAACTTTTGCTGGCAAACCAATAAAAGGCGAGGGGAATAAGGTTCAAGCGATGCTCCTTAAGCCAGGTGAAGATTTGGGAGATTTGCTCTCAACTTACACCGATAATAAAACCGATTCATTAAATGATGTTGAAGCTGGGGCTGAAACAAAATACTTACATTTAATCCAGAGCGATGAATCATTCTATAAAGCATTACTGCCAGAAAGTCAAGTAATTGATCTTGAGGATTCAGGTAATGGGATTTTTAAAGGAAGCTATACAAACACTGATTTATCGGGTGTATATCAAATTATATATTTGGTGAACGGAGAAGTTTCTGGTTTTGGAAAGTTTGAAAGGCAAAAGCAGTATTCTGTAGTGTTTAAATTTGGCCAGCTAAGCGAAAGTTCCACTGACATTAGCGCGCAAGTTACAACTCCTCCTGCATCTGCATCACATGACAATAGTGGATCTGTTGCTACTATTAAGATTAAGCCTAAAAATAAGTATGGACACTATCTTGGTCCAGGATATGCTTCTAAAATGAGTTTAACAGTTGATCCAAAACAAGGAACCTTAAAATCAGTTAAGGATAATCTTGATGGCTCATACACTTTTACAATTATCAATGTTCCAACGAACACTAAACCTAATGTAAAAATTGTAGTAATGGGAGAGATTCTCTATGAAGGAGGATTTCCCTCTCCAAAAATTCATTTTTGGCAATACCTAGTTTTAATATTTCTTTTCTTAATGCTTTTACTACGATACGTAAATGCACATACAGGCAAAACATGGTTAATGGCCCTAGTTTGGGTAATGATAATCCTTTGGATTGCATTTATGATTTTGCAGAAACTAGGGATAATTCATTTTTAGCGTAGAGTAGTTTTTGTTCAAAACCCCGATAATAAAAATATCGGGGTTTTGTATTATATATACGCACCATACTTAAAAATCATATTAAAATATTCTTTGCGAATATAAAATAAGATGCTCAATTTGAGCATTGTATAAAAAATATGCATTATTTTTATGTTGAATATTAGATTGTTGGATATTTACATTAATTATTTAAATATGTTTATTTAGACACCAGTTATTAACCAAAACCATAAGCAATGAAACCAAATCGAGTATCAAATTTTAAAAAGGAAGGATTTCCAAATATTGTGAAAATATTTCGAAAGGTGATCTTTCTATTTTTTGCAATTTTCATTTTAGGAACCAGCTTCGTTCAGTCCCAAATACTAATAAGTCGAAACATTTTAGATTACCCAGATGGTACAGTGTTTCCTGGGACATTCCCCGGTAATGTTATTTTGCCAGCAGCACATCTTAAAACATCAACATCTTATACAATTCCTATACTTGTAACGGCTCCTTATACAATTATGGTTTCAAGCATATACGGCGATTGTGATGATATTACTAACAACCAATTAGTTTCTAATATCGATAATGTTGTAACCATAATTGTAAATAAGAAATGCTCAGGTTCTGAGGATAACTATTTAAACTTCAGGTTTAACATCTCAAAATCAGGATATACTCCTGAATGGCAAGTATTTAAAGTACCCATACTTCGAGATAGTGTAAAAGTGGTTTTAACCCTCGATATTTCTGGAAGTATGCATAACAATGTTCAAGGTGGAACAACAACCCGGATTGACGCATTAAAGAGTGCTGTAAACGCCTTAGTTCCTAATTTAGAATTGTTTCAGCAGGAAGGCGATTCGTTGGGATTAACTTACTATTCATCATCAATATATCAACCCTCAGTAACCTATTTTCCTAAGGATTTTGTGAAAATAACACCAACTAGTGAACCTACTACTGCAAATTATGCATCATACAAAGTTCAAACCGATTTATCAACAAGAGGGCCTTTACAGATGACAGCCATGGCAACAGGATTACTTGATGCTAAAAACAAACTACTTAAATACAAAAACAAAACCCCAAATACAAGAAGGATGGTATTTCTATTTACCGATGGTCTTCAAAACTATGGCCCACAGGTTGATGTAAATGGGAATAGCATAACACCGGGTACTGACTCTTTAAATAACAAATCGATTTTCCCTATGGATAGCATTCGGTATTACACTATTGCGACATGGGAAGCTGGGTTAGCACCCGAAATACTCGATAGTATAGCTACTAATAGCGGTGGAGAAGCCCTGCATGTGGTGCAAACAAGTCCAACTTTAGATGAATGGTTCAGCGTTCAGCTTTGCAATATGTTAGCAGATGGCAGCCCACAAATTGTTATGAGGAAAGCTTTTGATGGTATTTCAGGAACCTCAACCTATTCATTTAGCTTAAACCAAAATGTACCAAAGTTAGTTGTCGAGTTCTTAGGAGTTACTACTGATGATGTTCGATTGACAGTGAAAAAGGATGGTGTTGATTTAACTTCTAATGCTAAGTATAGATACGGCGATAAATTCAAGTTTTTAACATTCGATTTTCCAATTAACGCAAACCCTAAAATTACTTCTGGTGGAAATTGGGAAATCACTATAGTTGGAAACACACAATATACACATAACCTTATCGTACTTGCAGACGATCATCTGTTTAAGTACAAATGCGATTTAGATAAATCAATATATACAGTTGGGGACACCATCCATTTCTATACAAAATTAGCGTATGTAGATAGCCTTCTTTCGGGTACGAACAATAGCATTAAAGCCATTTTGCTTAAGCCTGGAGATGATATTGGACAATTGCTCTCTAATTACCCAACGCCTCCAATGGATAGCACAGTTGATATGAGTTCTGGAGCAGTTTATAAGTTTCAGGAGCTAATGGCTCACGACTCCTCTTTTTATTATGCATTATTGCCTACTGAACAAATTATTAATTTGACCAGTATTGGAAATGGAGTTTACAAAGGATCGTATGCAAATACAACCTATGCTGGAATTTACAATGTGATATTTTTAATCAATGGCGAATTAAGTGGAGTCGGTAAATTTGAGCGAACAACAATGGTCTCATCAGTCTTTAAATTTGGACAGGTTATTGAAGAACAACCAGTTACCGTTGATTCAATTCCTCCAGCAACTACGTCAACCTCTGGGTCAACTAGTTCTGGGAGTACAACAACAGGAACAAGCCATCAACATCATAAAGGGGACAGAATTTTTAAAATAAAACCTAAAAATAAATTTGGATATCCAATGGGGCCTGGTTTTGCTTCAAAAATAAAAGTTATAATAAATCCCGGGAAGAAGAAAGAGAATGTAGTTGCTACAAAAAGAAGTACTACTGAGCCTTTTGTAAGAGAGATTGTAGATAACCTTGATGGTTGCTACTATATTGTAATTGCAAATTTACAAAGCGGATCTAACCCCGATATCATAATTACAGTAAGGGGAGAGGTTTCATACCAAGGAAAAACATGCCCAATACCATGCTGGGTTTATGTTCTACTAATCATCATTATAATACTTATACTGCTATTGCGGTTTTTCAAAACAAAGAATAGCAAAATATATAAGATTTTACTTTGGATTTTAGCAATTGTTGTTCTATTGATAATATTGCTACAATACTTTGGAGTGTTTAGGCTATTTTGCTAACTAATTATTATTGTGACTAGTCCTAAATAACCGTTACAGGTTATAGGACAAAAATAGAAAGATTATTAGATAGCTGCAAGGTTAACCTTGCAGCTATCTTTGTTTTTATAGTTTCTGATTTTCACCTTTTGCTGTTGATG
>Ga0209098_1001420_pt1 | contig 23005 bp, 4 predicted proteins | sample AD_JPNHW1_MetaG_FD_184429 | JGI IMG/M metagenome (GOLD analysis project Ga0209098, IMG submission 184429) | Active sludge microbial communities of municipal wastewater-treating anaerobic digesters from Japan - AD_JPNHW1_MetaG (SPAdes) (version 2) | ecosystem: Engineered > Bioreactor > Anaerobic >...
AACTTCATTTCAATTGTTTGTACTATTTATTTTTCTATCGGCATAACCAAAGTAAGAATTTGTAGTACGTCTTTGCTTCGGCAAGCTCAGCAACCATGGACTATCTACAAATTCACTTTGGTACAAAGCGAATCAATCCGTCATTATTTTTTATTTCCCCTCACAAACAAAAAAAGCCCGAAAATTTCCGGGCTTTTTTTTTAAAGATAGCATTTCTTATTATTTCAGCCCTCTTTTTTTGAGCAGCGGCTCAATGGAAGGATCCTGTCCACGGAATTTGCGGTATTGATCCATTCCTTCACCATCACCGGATTCCTGCAAACAATATTTACGGAATTTAGCAGCAAGGTCCTTTTTATAAATATCTCCAGACTGTTTAAATGCATCAAAAGCATCAACATCAAGTACTTCAGCCCAGGTATACACATAATAACCGGCAGCATAGCCACCGTCCCAAATATGAGAGAAATATGTTGTACGGTAGCGTGGCAGAATTTCCGGAATCAAACCGATCTTGTCCATAGCGGCTTTTTCAAACTCATTAACATTCTTAAAATTTGGTTCGGTAACATTATGATAATCCATGTCAAGGATTGCAGCTGCCAATATCTCTGTAACCATAAATCCCTGGTTGAATTGCCCGCTTTTCTGGATTTTTTCAATGAGTGCATCAGGAATAACCTCACCGGTTTTATAATGTTTTGCATAAACTTTCAGCACTTCCGGTTCCGCGGCATAATTTTCCATGAATTGTGAGGGTAACTCAACATAATCCTGAGGAACAACACCGGCGGTACGATTGTATTTTCCGTCTGATAACATAAAGTGTAAGGCATGTCCGAATTCATGGAATAATGTTTCCGTATCATCCCAGGTCAGTAAAGATGGAGTGTCTTTGGTTGGTTTGGTTGAATTGAATACCAGGCTTACGATCGGGTCAACTTTTTTACCGTCACGCCAGCCGGCACTTTGGAAGGTAGTAGCCCAGGCTCCGGTCCTTTTTGTTTCGCGCGGATAATAATCCATGTACAGAATTGCTAAATGTTTGCCATCGGCTTCTTTCACTTCATAAACTTCGACATCACTTTGATAAATGGGGAGGTTTGTGAGTTTATTAAATGTGATGCCATATAATTTTGTGGCAACATAAAACATTCCATCACGGACATTCTCTAATTTGAAATAAGGTTTTAACTGGTTTTCGTCAAGGTCGTATTTTTCCTTACGCACTTTTTCAGCATAATACCACCAATCCCAGGGTTGCAATTTAAACTTTCCACCCTCTTTGTCAATAATCTTCTGCATTTCCACTACTTCATTCTTGGCCATTTTCAGTGCGGGTTCCCATAGTTTAGCTAAAAAATCGTTCACGGCTTCCGGGGTTTTTGCCATGTTGTCATCAATCACATAGGCTGCATAACTATTGTATCCGAGCAAATGGGCTTTCTTCACACGCAGGTTTGCTATTTTTATAACGATCTCTTTGTTATCATTTTTATCTCCGTTGTCGCATTTCATGAAATAAGCACGGTAAATTTTTTCACGCAACGCACGGTTTTTAGCATATTGCAAAAATGGTATCATGCTGGGTTTGGAAATAGAAAAAATCCATTTGCCATCCATTTTCTTTTCCTTGGCAAGTTCGGCGGCTCCATCAATAGCGCTTTGGGGCAAACCGTCAAGGTCGGCCTTGTTATCAATAACCATTTGAAAATCTTTATTTTCATTTAACAGGTTTTCACCGAATTTTAGTGACAAAGTGGCCAGATCAGCATTGATCTTTTTTAAAGAATCCTGTTTATCTTTAGGAAGATTTGCTCCAAGACGGACAAAATCGCGGTAATATTTTTCAACAACACGTACCTGCTGACTATCGAGTTTCATTTCATTCCGCTTGTCATACACTGTTTTAACACGCGAAAACAGTTTTTCGTTCATCGAAATATCGTCGTTATGTTTCGATAACATAGGACTAATTTTTCTTTCGATTGCCTGAATTTGTTCATTGGTATTTGCCTGTGCAATGTTGAAAAACACATTAGCGACCTTAGTGAGCAGCAATCCTGATTTATCATAAGCCAGGACGGTGTTTTCGAATGTAGGTTCCTCTTTTGAGTTGATGATGGACTGAATTTCCGCATCGTGCTGTTTCATACCTTCAAGAAAAGCCGGCATGTAGTGAGTTGTGTCTATTTTATCAAAAGGCGGCACCTTAAACGGTGCGGTGTAATCCGAAAAGAACGGATTATCGCTGGTTTTTTCGCCCCTGTTACAGGCAACAAAAACCACAGTGGCGAGGGCCATTAACATAATGCTGATTTTTTTCATTTTAAATTAATTTATAATTTTTGGTCAAAATTAATGAAACTTTGATTGCAAAAATAATAAGGCTTAACTATTTATCGTATTTTTTAAAATTTTTCAAAATAATAAACAGAATTTAATACCGATAAAGAAGTGATTTACGGAAAAATTGTCAACAGTGCTTTAAATTTTGAATTTAGTAGATACCTTTTTTGTTACCCGGAACAAAAAGGATTTCAGACCCTCTGAGACCCATGATTTTGTTGATCGGGGAGAACTTCCGACTCTCCCGAAACTTCATCTCGGGATAAAATAGTCAACAGAGCCATTTTTTTAAATTATTGTGCAACATTGTGTTACCCTGGAAACAAAAAAGGATTTCAGAAACCCTGAAACCCTTGATTTTGTTTGTCGGGGCGAGAAGACTCGAACTTCCGACCCCTTGCACCCCATGCAAGTACGCTAGCCAACTGCGCCACGCCCCGAAATTTTGTGCAAATATAAAACTTTTCACTTAATAAAAAATTTTAATCGTAAAATTTAAAAAACAACCCATTACTCCTGGTTTTATTAATGTTGCAAAACCAATTACATAAATCCTGAACCTTTCTCATAAATATTGTTCATGATAACCTTTCACACTGCTTAACTTGTCAAAAGATTTATTCATATGATATTTTGTATAAGCATGTTTACATATGAATCTTCGTATCATATTCTTAAAATATGTTCGTATTATTAGCTTACAAATCAATAAATTTGCAATCCTTTTTTAATAAAAATTTAAATTTTATTGTATGAAAACGATTTTTACCGCTATTATAGCATTGTTATTGAACATTGGTATATATGCCCAATCAATTACGGTTACTTCCCCAAATGGCGGTGAAGTTTGGGCAGGATGTACTTCGCACAACATTACATGGACATCATCGGGTGTATCAAATTATTACAATATAGATTATTCAACAGATAACGGAGCCACCTGGGTTTCGTTGACAAGCAGTTTATATGTTAATAACGGCACATATTCGTGGGTTGTACCAAATGTGTCTTCTACTTCTTGCCGTGTAAAGGTAACCGATGCCAACACACCAACAACTTTTGATATCAGTAATGCTACGTTCTCCATTACTGCACCTCTTATTGTTACTTCACCCAATGGTGGTGAAAGCTGGGAAGGCGGCACCATCAAAACCATATCATGGGCAGCTACCGGAACAACCAGTTATTTCGACCTGTTTTACTCCACCGATGCAGGCGCAACCTGGACTTCCATCGTGAGTAATTATTATACCGCCTCCGGGCAATATGCCTGGACACTCCCCAATTCGCCGTCAACTACTTGTCTGATAAAGGTTCGCGACCATACCAATACTACCTGCATGGTGGACCAAAGCAACAATCTTTTTACCATTACCCCCGCCACCCCTGTAATTACAGTAACCAATCCTAACAATACTCAAACAAGATATATTGGTAACATTACTTCCATCACATGGACCAGCAGCTGGGTTACTTCCAATGCCCTTAAAATTGATTATTCTACCGATAACGGAACCTCATGGATACCAATCATTACCAACACACAAAATACCGGAAGCTATTCATGGATTGTTCCAAATACGCCATCAACTCAATGTCTTGTAAAAATTACTGACCTGGGCAACCCTGCCACCTACGATATCAGCAATACCACTTTTACAATTGCCCCTCCGTACATAACCGTAACAGCGCCCAACGGAGGAGAAAACTATGTGGGATGCAGCTCACAAAGCATAACATGGACGACCGCCGGGACTTCAGGAACTTATGCGGTAAAATATTCCACCGATAACGGACTCAGTTGGACCACGCTGTCAAATTCAGCTTCCGGATCGACTTATACCTGGTCTCAGGTGCCAAATCTAAATTCATCCACATGCCTTGTTAAGGTCAGCGATTATAATTCGCCAGGAACGCGGGATTCGAGCAATGCAAACTTTAATATACTCAAAAATACCGACATCATCATCACCTCGCCAAACGGGGGCGAAAGTTGGGAGGCCGGGACCTCTAAAACCATTTCATGGGTAGCTGCTCCTTCATCCACCCGCTGGTCGGTATATTATTCCACCAATAACGGTTCCAACTGGACAGTTATCAATTCTTCCGTCTACAGCACCTCACTGACATGGACAGTTCCAAATTTACCTTCTGCCACCTGCCTGATCAAAGTAGTGGACTATGATAACACTTGCAAAATTGATATAAGCGATGCTTTGTTCACTATTGCCCCGCCCACACCGGTCATTACAGTTACTAATCCGAACACAGCCACTACGCTGTATTGCGGAAACACGGCCAGTATTGCATGGACCAGCCAATACCTCACTTCCACCTTTGTAAGAATTGAATACACAACCAATAATGGAGCCAACTGGAGCGATGTGGCTGCTGTTACCGAAAACGATGGTACCTATTCATGGACCGTTCCAACAGCGATTTCAAGTCAATGCCGGATTCGTATCAGTGAATACAACAATGCCGTAGTATTCGACGAAAGTAATACCAACTTCACCATTGCTCAGCCCTTTATAACAGTTACCGCTCCCAACGGTGGTGAAAACTGGCTTGGTTGCAGTACGCAAACCATAAGCTGGACTGCCGGAGGAACTTCCGGTTCATACAAGATGTATTACTCTTCGAACAACGGAGCCAGTTGGACTTTGATCGGCAATTCTTCCTCCACCACGTATTCATGGAATCCTTTGGTAAGCCTGGCTTCATCATCCTGCCTGATAAAGGTTACCGACAATTCTAATGCAAACATTAAAGATTCCAGTAATGCTGTTTTTACGATCACGCCCAATACCGACATTGTGGTCACATCCCCCAATGGCGGCGAAAGCTGGGAAGCAGGAACCTCAAAAACGATTTCATGGGTGGCCGCCCCATCATCTACACACTGGTCGGTATATTATTCCACCAATAACGGTTCCAGTTGGACGGTCATAAATTCTTCCATTTACAGCACTTCCCTTACATGGACAGTTCCCAATTTACCTTCAGCCACCTGCCTGATCAAAGTAGCAGATTACGACAACCCGTGTAAATATGATGTCAGCAATGCTGTATTCACTATTACACCTCCTACTCCTGTGATCACTGTTACCAGCCCGAATACAGCCGTCACCTGGTATGTCGGAAATTCGGCAAACATTACATGGACCAGCCAGTACCTGACTTCTGCTTACGTTATTATCGATTATACTGTCAATAATGGTGCAAACTGGCTCAATATTACAACGATTACCGAAAACGATGGCACTTATTCATGGACAGTTCCCAACACACCGTCAGCAAATTGCCGCGTCCGTATCAGCGAATACAACAACGCCGTGGTATTCGACGAAAGTAATACCAACTTTACTATTGCTCCGCCATTTATAACAATTACGGCACCCAACGGTGGTCAGAACTGGGAAGGCTGTTCTTCGCAGACCATCAGCTGGACAGCCGGTGGTTGTTCCGGAAGTTACCGTATGTATTATTCATTGTCAGGAGGAGGATCATGGACCTCCATAGGAACCACCTCTTCCACTTCTTACACATGGAATCCCATCAACAACATATCTTCTGCTTCGTACAGAATCAAAGTTACCGATAATGCCAATCAGGCGATTAAAGATTCCAGCGACGCTGTATTTACTATTTATCAGAACGCAGACATCGTAATCACTTCCCCCAATGGCGGTGAAAGCTGGGAAGTCGGCACTACCAAAACCATTACCTGGGTGAGCGAACCGACTTCCACGCGGTACACGGTATATTATTCTGTCAACGGGGGAACCTCATGGAATACTATCGTATCTTCCACCTATTCCACCTCGGCAACCTGGACTGTGCCCAACGCTCCTTCCGCCAACTGCCTGATAAAGGTGGAAGATTACGACAAGTATTGCATTAACGATATCAGCGATGCCGTATTTACCATTGCTCCGCCCACTCCTGTGATTACCGTTACCCAGCCAAATACTGCCACCACGCTGTACAGCGGAAACAACGCCACCATCACATGGACCAGCCAATACCTGACTTCTGCCTTTGTAAAAATTGAATACACCACGAATAATGGATCGGGTTGGACAGATGTAGCTGCCGTTACCGAAAACGACGGCTCTTATTCCTGGACAGTTCCCAACACGCCGTCAGCTAATTGCCGCATCCGCATCAGCGAATACAACAACGCCGTGGTATTCGATGAAAGCAATACCAATTTCACTATTGCTCCGCCATTTATTACAATTACAACACCCAACGGTGGTCAGAACTGGGAAGGCTGTTCTTCGCAAACTATCAGCTGGACAGCCGGTGGTTGCTCGGGAACTTACCGTCTGTATTATTCACAGTCAGGCGGAGGCTCATGGACATCCATAGGTACCTCTTCCTCCACTTCATACACATGGAATCCCATCAACAACATAACTTCTGCTTCATACAGAATCAAAGTTACCGATAATGCCAATCAGACGATTAAAGATTCCAGCGACGCTGTATTTACTATTTATCAGAACGCAGACATCGTGATCACTTCCCCCAATGGCGGTGAAAGCTGGGAAGTCGGCACTACCAAAACCATTACCTGGGTGAGCGAACCGACTTCCACGCGGTACACGGTATATTATTCTGTCAACGGGGGAACCTCATGGAATACTATCGTATCTTCCACATATTCCACCTCTGCCACCTGGACCGTGCCCAACGCTCCGTCTGCTACCTGCCTGATAAAGGTGGAAGATTACGACAAATACTGCATCAACGATATCAGCGATGCTGTATTTACCATTTCTCCGCCCACTCCGGTGATTACTGTTACCCAGCCCAATACGGCCACCACGCTTTACAGCGGAAACAGCGCCACCATCGCATGGACCAGCCAGTACCTGACTTCTTCCTTCGTCAGAATTGAGCTTACCACCGACAATGGAACCTCCTGGGCTGATGTAGCATCTGTCACCGAAAACGACGGTTCTTATTCCTGGACAGTGCCTAATGTTCAATCTGCTAATTGCCGCATCCGCATCAGCGAATATAACAATGCCGTTGTCAACGATGAAAGCAATGTGAACTTTTCCATAGCCAAGCCATTTATAACTATTACATCCCCTAACGGCGGCGAAACATGGGAAGGATGTACACAACAGTATATATATTTTAACAGCGGAGGCATTTCCGGGGCCTATATCATGAAGTATTCAACCGACAACGGCTTTACCTGGAATTCAGCAGGGTCAACCAGCGGCAGTCCTTTTACATGGAATCCTGTTGTTAACACGCCATCAACCCAATGCCTCGTAAAAATATACAGTAATTCCAATCCCGCCATTGCTGATTCCAGCGATGCTCCGTTTACCATTGCATCCAATGATGATATCTTCCTGACTTCTCCAAACGGCGGAGAACAATGGCAAGCAGGGTCCACTCAATTGATTTCGTGGGTTTCAGATCCATCCATTACGACTTTCGCAGTTTACTATTCGCTCAACAACGGAAGTACCTGGACAACGATAACATCATATACCTCTGCCCATTCCTACAGTTGGATAGTGCCCAACAATCCCGGAACAGGAGTCAGAATAAAAGTGGAAGACTATAACAGCACCTGCCGCAAAGATATCAGCGATGCGGCTTTTACCATTACCCCGGGAACTCCGGCCCTCACCAGTCCTAATGGCGGGCAAACCTGGTATTATGCTTCCACATACAACATCACCTGGACAAACCAGTATTTCTACGGAACCTATGTTACCCTCTCCTATTCCGTTGACAGCGGCGCATCATGGCTTCCCATTACCACTGCTACCAATAACAATGGCAGTTATGCCTGGACAATACCAAATACCGCGTCATCCCAATGCCTCGTAAAAGTAAATGAATATAACAATCCTGCTGTTTTTGACGTCAGCAATGCAACCTTTACCATTGCCCCTGCCCTGGTAATCGGTACGCCCAACGGGAACAACGGCATGGAAGAATGGCGCGTATGCACCCAAACCACGATACAGTGGACATCAGGAGGATGTTCAGGGAATTATAAGATCGAATACTCCACAGATAACGGGGCGTCATGGACAACCCTTGTCAGCAGTTACTATTCAGCCGGAACAAACAACTCCTATAACTGGACTATTCCCAACACACCTTCGACAAATTGCCTGGTAAGGGTAAGCGATGTATCTGCTTCAGTAAAAACAGATATCAGCGATGCTGCTTTCACCATCAAACCCAGCATTATTGTTACGGCTCCGAATGGCGGCCAGAGCCTGCCACAGGCAAGTTCATTCAACATCACATGGACCTCTGATGGCGCTTCTAATTATTACAATATAGACTATTCCACAGACGGTGGTTCTACATGGACCAATATTATCTACAATCAATACATTACCGGAGGAAGTTACACCTGGACAGTACCTTCTGTAACTTCCTCTAATTGTAAGATCAGGGTTACCGATTATATCAATACCTGTAAAACCGATATGAGCGACAATACGTTCTCTATCGGAATGCCGGTTCCTACCATTACAGTAACCAGCCCGAACGGCGGCAATGTGCTTAGCGGTTGCAGCACCAGCAATATTTCATGGAATGCGACCAATACATCAAACAATTATACAATTGAGTATTCCTCCAACAACGGGTCGACCTGGAATACCATTATTTCAAATTTGAATACCATGAGCGGAACCTATTCGTGGGCCGTACCTAATATTGCTTCCACAAACTGCCTGGTGAGGATTAAGGATTATAGCAACCCATCCATTATGGATGTCAGCAATGCAACATTCACCATAAATCAGTCTGTTACTGCTGCGATAACTGCCGGAGGTCCGGTATCCTTATGCGAGGGGAATTCTGTGGTACTTACTTCATCCAGCGCCACCGGCAACCTTTGGTATCCGGGCGGGCAAACTTCCCAAGCCATAACGGTATCAAACTCAGGGCCTTATTATGTGGTGGTGACCAATACCGGATGTTCTGCCACTTCAAATACAATTACTGTTACCGTAACTGCTACCCCAACAGCCCCGGTTGCTTCGAGCAACACTCCTGTTCCGCTCAACGGGACACTTCAGCTTACTGCAGGGACGGTTCCCGGCGCCAATTATACCTGGTCGGGTCCAAACAGTTATAGTTCTTCTGTTCAAAACCCCACCATCAGTAATGCCACTCCTGCATTGAATGGAACGTATTCGGTTTACGCCACCATTAATGGATGTTCGGGACCTTCGGGTAGCACAGCCGTTACAGTTAATCCTGCAGCATCCACTATCACCATTGAGGGTGCCGTCATCAGCGAACAGGGCAATTTCATTTCCGGAGCAAAACTCAAGCGCACCGGCGCTACTGCCGACTCTATGGTCACTTCCACAGACGGCCAGTATCATTTTGATGTCACACAGGGAACGACCAACATGGTGACCCCATCAAAAAATAATGATGTAATCAATTATAATGGTATTTCTTCTTTTGACATTGTGCTTATGCAACGACATATCGGTTTTGCCCAATTACTAAGCTCCCCTTACAAAATTATTGCAGCAGATGTCAATAGTTCAGGAATAGTCAACAGTGTTGATGTTGCCATTACAAAATCATTGATCCTGCAAAACATAACATCATTTCCGGGCAATAAACTCTGGGCATTTGTAAATTCTTCCTTTATTTTTACGAATCCTATGAATCCTTTCCCATATGAGAACAGCCGTTTTTACAGCAATATCAATGCAGCAACCGATCAGGACTTTATAGGTGTAAAACTGGGCGACCTCAATAATAGCTGGGATCCCAATGTTGCAAAAGTCGTAAGCCAGGAAACCCTTACTATAAAAACTGAAAACCACGAAGTATTTCCGGGCGATATTATTACCGTTCCTATTACTGTTCAGGACTTCAAAAATATCAGCGGCTTTCAATATACACTGAGCTGGAATAATTCTGTGCTGGAATTTATTGAAGCCAATAACGTGTCTTTACCTATGGATTTCGGGAACTCACAAACATCCGGCGGTAAATTAACTGCACTCTGGACCACTGAAGACCAGGAAGGGGTTGATCTGGAAAATAGCAGTATTATTTTTGTCTTAAAATTCAGGGTGATTGGCCATGCCGGTGAATCTTCAGCCGTATCAATTAATTCCGATATTACTTCTTTGGAAGCTGTCAACAGCGACCTTGAGATGGTAACGATAAATACAGAAGCGGGGATTATTAAAGTTATGGACGCAACCGGTATTTATGAAAATAACTTCGGTGATTATCAGCTTTTCCAGAACGAGCCCAATCCGTTTACAGGTAACACTAAGATATCCTTCAGCATTCCTGCCCGGGATGAAGTTATAATTACTATCCATGATATTTTCGGAAAAGAAGTAGCAATTTACAAAGAAACATACGAACCGGGAGTTCATTCCATCATATGGAATGGTACTGATATAAAAGGAAACAGGTTAGGTGTCGGGACCTATTACTACCGCATGCAATCAGGAAAATTCACCGAAGTCAGAAAGATGATCTTGTTTAAATGATATTATTTTAATCAAACATCTGAAACTGATATGATATGAAAAAAAAGATAATTTTCAATCTCCTGTTCCTTTTGATGATACCTCCTGCTCTTTTCGGGAATGTATCATTGATCATGAAGAGCCATCATGCGGCTCAAGGGACACAGATCACGGTTCCCATAAAAGTTAAAGATTTCATTAACATCATTTCCCTGCAGGGAACGATACAATTTGATCCGTCAATTCTCACTTTTGTGAATGTACAGGATTTTGGGCTGCCATCACTGGATGCTTCAGACTTTGGATTATCCCAGACAGCCAGCGGAAAATTGATGTTAACCTGGACTGATCCGGATCTTAGCGGAGAAACATTGACCGACAGCGCTGTGATATTTTCCATAAAATTCACTGTGACCGGCATTAACGGGCAATCAAGCGCTTTATCATTCGTAAATAGTCCTACACCATTTGAAGTATATAATAATTCGAATAATCAGGAAACGCCTGTTCTTGTAAATGGAAATGTATTTATTCAAAATATAAATTCTCCGTCTGATGTTTCATTGATAATTGATTCCGTAAGCGGTGTACATGGATCACAGGTCACTGTTTCCTGCAGGGTTCATAACTTTACTAATATCAATTCCGTGCAGGGCACGATCCAATTTGATAACAGTGTGGTTTCCTTCAATGGGATCGGTTACTATGGTTTACCGGATATGGGCTATGCAAATTTCGGGTTGTCTCAATTATCTCAGGGGAAAATAACTTTCATGTGGAATGACCCTAATTTCATGGGACAAAATATTGACGATGGAGATGCTTTGTTTTCATTGAATTTCATACTCACAGGCAATGCCGGCCTGCACTCAAGCATTAATTTAATAAATCTTCCCACAGCGGTTGAAATTACGGATTCTGCATTAAATCTTTTAACGGCTAATATTACAAACGGAAACATAAACATAACTGGAATCAATCAGGCCTTAGCAATTAAAATCGATTCGGTCCATGCAACAACAGGATCTATTGTAAGTGTGCCGGTACGTGTCTGGAATTTTAATAAGATCATTTCTGTCCAGGGAACAATAACTTTTGATCCGTCTTTTGCCTCTTTCAATTCCGTTGAACAATTCAGTTTGACGGGAATGGATAATTCGTCATTCGGCACATCACTTATCAGCTCTGGCAAACTGATGTTCTCATGGACTGATGCTACATTTAGCGGGCAGTCTTTGGGCGATTCATCAGTATTGTTTACAATAAAATTTCTTGTCATGGCATCCCCGGGAAGTTCGCCATTTCTGGATTTTACAAATGCTCCGACTCCTATTGAAATTACGGATACTTCTTGGGGAGAAGTTGGATATGTTACCCGGTATGGTAAAATAGTCGTTATCGGAGGAGGGCATTCATTGTATGGAAAAACAATATATGCAGGTAAGGCCAATGCAGGAAATCCTGCGCCTAATATCCCGAATTATAATTTCGCACTGTACAATATTGGCCAGGTGAAAGTGACACTAAAAAGTAATTCAGGGGCAGTTGTACTTGCAAACACGACAAGTGATGCCAACGGTTTTTTTCAATTCAACAATGTTACAGATGGAAACTATATACTGTCTTATGATAAATACACTGAAGACACTATGCAATACTGTAATCATGTAAATGCTGTCGACATCGCTTTATTGAAATATCTTATTGGTCACGATACGATAGTTGATCCGTCCAGAAGCTTTACTTCTAAACATAAAAAAGCTGCAAACGTTGATAACAATGCATCAATAAATACTGTTGACATCGCGAGAATCAGTGCAAAGGTTGGCTTGCCATACACACCCGCCAGGAACTTTCCGAAAGGAAACTGGGTAGCCCTTGATACGTCCGTGACCGTGGCCGGTGCCGACTTAAATGTCACCCTGCAAACTATCTGCTACGGTGATTATGATGCCTCCAGTTACAGATATAAAGATTCAACATCAAACTGGGGAACGGCAAAAGTATTACCTGATGAAAATATCATCATCTGGTCAGATGAATCCATTATGATGAATGATCCAAATTATTTTGAAGTTCCCTTACGGATAAGCACAAAAATGAATGAGCTTTCCGCAGTGGGCCTGGAGTTGAGTTATCCAAGTGATAAATTCAAACTTGTAAGTGCATCCATGTCAAATACCGGTAAAAATGGTGATACAATAAAGATCAATCCTACATTAGAAGAGATCATTGCAGCTAATAATGACCTGCTGGTGACAGATAACCAGGGAATAATCAGAGTTGTATATGCCACAACAGATTTCTTCGATATTGCAGCTAATGATGAACTGGTCAGGCTGGGCTTCGTTTCGCTCAATGCTCCGAGCCGCGGAGAGCTGGATTTTGACCTGAACGGGACAGGTTTGATAGCTAACCAATACGGCGAAATAAATTCAGATGCTTACCTAACTATGCCAAAGATTTTTGTCCAGGGTAATGATACTGAAGCCGGATTTGAGTTTGCAGGATATCCCAACCCGTTCAGCACTGACGCAACGTTGACCTACAATTTACCGGAAAACGGAACAGTAAAACTCAATGTTTATAATGCTATCGGTGAGTTGGTATCCGAACTTGTAAATGAAACCCAGATCAGCGGAAAACACGAAGTGGTATTTTCACAAAAAGATTTATCTGCCGGCATGTATACGTTCAAACTCGAATTTTCTGGTTTGACTGAATCAAGAACCCTGTTATTGAAAATGATCCACTGATCCCGATAAAGTCTGTTTTATTTGTACGAAGAGGCTGTCTATAGGTTGAGACAGCCTCTTTTTATTAAAAATATTTTAAAGAAAACATTTTTGCTCAATTATTTTATTGACATCTTGAAACTCCATTTTTTTCTTTTAAAGGTCAATTCAATGCCTTTCTCTTAATAATATCTGTTAGTAGGCCAGTTATTCAAACACATAAATTCTTATTCTACACATGTATAAATTTTGTATTTATTGAATAATTAATTTTTTTAATTTAATTTGCATTTTAACATTTTTTTTCGTAGTATTGTACTACTTTAGTGAAAAATTTTACCCAATCATTTTTAAAACAAATCAATAAATTATATTCAAAAACCATTAAATCACACAAAATGAAAACACCTACCCTTTCATTAAGAAAATCGGCGCTATCCTTGTTCGCCTTTCGTTTTGCTTTAGTAATCGGATTTCTTGTTTTTACCACTTTCATCGGTAAATCACAAACCGATAGAACCATTGCAACAAAAGACCCGTCACTGGTAAAACCGGTGGAAAACAACCAAACGGTTGTGCATCCCCCGGTTCAAAATCCCAACGATGATGTTATCTACAAAAACATAGGAGCACATGCGCCTGACATCAACGATCCTGATTTCAGAACCAAATCAGAAGAATGGATGAAAAACTATCCTGAAGAATTTGATGCCTGGATGTTAAGGACAGTGAAAGCTTATCCGGGAACGAGTTCGGAAAATTATCCTGAATTTGCGCAACCCAAGCCAGCAATTCAAAAAGTGGCAGAACACGCTCCGGCAATGAATGATCCTGACTATCAGGCGAAAAAACTTGAATGGATGAAAAATTATCCTGAAGAATACGATGCCCTCATGAAAAAGTCTCTTTCATCTCAAACAGGGCAAAATACAGGAAAAACCCCAATCGTGAAACACCCTGCGGCTTCTTTTCAGCAAAAAGTTGCAGAACATGCGCCTTTGATGAGCGACCCTGACTATGAAGCTAAAAAACTCGAATGGATGAAAAACTATCCTGAAGAATATAATGCACTGCTTGAAAAACCTTCCTCAACACAGGAGGTACAATTACCATCACTGAATAACACGATAATTATTAATGATGCCCGTGAAAATGAAAGAATGGAAGCGCTACCTGAAGTAAACGTACCGAAATCCAATACTGGATCAAATACCGGAGTTCCCGGCGTGGTAAAAAAACCTTCTTACAAAGTTGCAGAACATGCTCCTTATCTTGATGATCCCGATTATGCGGCTAAAAAAGAGGAATGGATAAAAAATTATCCTGAAGAATATGAGCGGGTTGTAAATTCCACGAATGTGCAGCCGGCCAAATAATAACGATATTCTTAATATTTTTAAAAATTAAAAAATACGCATATGAAAACAAACACCATTTTTCACAAAAAAACATGGGCATTAATGAAAAGGCTCTTCACTTTCATGGCCCTGCTGACCCTGACGGCGAATATCAGTGTCTGGGGACAGACGATCACGATCGGGACCGGCACCGGATATTCTTCTTCGAATACTATTACTCCCTATTCCACATCATACATGGACGGCAGGCATCAATACCTGATACTGGCCAGCGAAATCATAGCGGCAGGAGGACAAACCGGTACCATAACCCATCTTGGCTTCCAGTTATATTCCGTTGGCAGCCCTGCCATGAGCGGTTTTACTGTTTCATTAAAACAGACGACTATTACTGAATTGACCACAACCTATGAAACCGGTCTTACCACAGTATATTCGAACGCATCTTATACTCCGGCTGGAACAGGATGGCAATGGTTAGCGCTGGATCTTCCGTTTGCATGGAACGGAACATCAAACATCGTGGTACAGGTATGTTTTGATAATACTTCCTGGTCTTCAAGTTCTTCCGTTTATTATTCTACCGTTACCGGCAATATGCATCATTATGGTTATGCCGATAGTGAAACGGGGTGCACCATGACTGCGCCGACTTATAATGGTGTGAATGCAAACCGTCCCAACATCGGGTTATATTTTAGCTGCTCATCACCTATGGGTTTGATTTCATCAACATCATATTATCTTACCAATGTAACTACAACAGGCGGCACCCAAAACATTAACAACACCACGACATTTGCTTCAGGTGGATACAGTAATTATTATTCTCCCACCTATTCCTGCATTGCTGCTGCCGGTTCGGCCATTTCGATCACACTGACCACTAGTACCAGCACCCATCATTATTATATATGGATAGACTGGAATGCTGACGGAGACTACCTTGATTCCGGTGAAACCCTTCTCGCCACCACAGGATATACCAACGGGTATACACTGAATTATACAGTACCTGCCGGAACAGCGCCGGGACCATACAGGATGCGGGTTGCCAACAGTTATGCCGGCACTATAACACCCTGCGGGCCAGCCTATTACGGCGAATATGAGGATTATATGTTCGTGGTATGCACCTGTCCGGCAAATGAAACCTGTGCAGGGGCAACGTATATTTCGTCCATTACCTCATCATACAGCGCATCAGGTGTTCTGGGCTGCATCGACGATTGCTCAGGACTGGCGTACCATGACGTATTTTACCGTTTTACCCCACAGGTAACTGGTTCTTACACTGTAAATATGGGAGACAGTTATGGTGATACCTATATGAAAATTTATTCCGGCACCTGCTGCACTGGCACCCTCGTGGCAACAGGAGATGATGAATATGGCGGCGCTGACCCGCAGGTAACGCTAAACCTGACAGGGGGTACAACCTATTATTTTGAATGCGGAAGCTATTCTTCCAGCGAGACTTATGCAAATTCTGCCTACAACTTCAACCTGGTGCGCAACTGCGACAGCGTGCCTGCTAATGAAACCTGTGCCGGGGCTGTAGCTATTAGCTCAGTCACCAGTTCATATCATACCAGCGGAATACTCGGATGTACCAACGACTGCTCAGGATTAGCCTATTATGATGTATTCTATTCCTTTGCTCCCGCTGCTAGCGGTTCATACACCATAGACATGGGGCTCAGCGACGGAGACACTTACCTGAAAATGTATTCCGGAACATGCTGCACCGGCACTGTCATTGCAACGGGTGACCAGGAATACGGAGGAAGTGACCCGATGGTAACCGTTTACCTGAATGCCGGTACAACATATTACATTGAATGTGGCAGTTATTATTCAAGCGGTTATGCCAATGCTGCGTTTAATTTAAACCTTGTCCGCAACTGCGACAGTGTGCCTACAAATGAAACCTGTACCGGCGCAGTATCTATCAGCAATTATAGTCTCCCGTACAGCTTCAGCGGCATACTCGGATGCACCAATGATTGCGCAAGTTATCCTTATAATGATGTATTCTTTGCCTTCACACCTCTGTATACAGGGTCCTATACGGCAGATATGGCCGGCAGTGACGGGAATACGGAAATGAAATTATGGGGCAGCGGATGTTGCGGCACCCAACTGGCTTATGATGATAACAGCGCCGGCGGCTATGACCCCTCAATAACCTATACATTAACCGGCGGAACCACCTACTATTTTGAATGTGGTAGTTGGTATTCCACGGGGTATTCAAACGCGCCTTTCAACTTTCACTTAGTGCGCAACTGTTCACCACAGACCAATGAAACCTGCGCGACAGCAAAAGTAATCCCCTCATATATTTCTTCCTATGGCACAACAGACACCTTAGGATGCACCGATGATTGTGCCGGTTATCCCTATCATGATGTTTTCTATTCGTTCACACCACAGGCAACCGGTTCCTACACGGCCGATATGTATCTCAGCGAAGGAGATACCTATATGAAAGTATATTCGGGATCGTGCTGCGGAACTCTTGTCGCATACAATGATGATGGCGCAGGTGATATGGATCCTCAGATTACATATACATTTATCGGGGGAACAACTTACTATTTTGAATTAGGAAGTTTATCAAGTTCTCAATATATGTCAAATACTGTTTTTAATTTTAACCTTGTGCGAAACTGTGATAGCGTGCCCACCAATGAAACCTGTGCGGGTGCAGTTACTATCAGTAATACCAATGTGCCATACAGTACCACCGGAATTTTAGGATGCACCGATGATTGTGCCGGTTATCCATATAATGATGTTTTTTATGCTTTCACCCCGTATTATACCGGTTCATACACTGCCGACATGCTTAACAGCGACGGCGACACCTATATGAAACTTTGGACCGGTTCCTGCTGCGGTACTCTTCTCGCTTCTGACGACGACGGCGCAGGTGATCTGGACCCTGAAATAACATACACCCTGACAGGCGGAACTACGTATTATTTTGAATGTGGTAGTTTATCCAGCACCGGTTATGCCAATGCGCCCTTCAATTTCAACCTCGTACGAAACTGTGCTGCACCGGCAAACGAAACCTGTGCAGGCGCTACTTCTATTACTTTCGCCCAGATAGTGGCAGGATACAACACATCAGGAACCCTGGGCTGTACCAACGATTGTGCAAGTTATCCCTACCATGATGTTTTCTTCAGGTTCAACTGCACCATGACGGGTATTTATACCTTTGACATGCGGAACAGCGACGGCAACACTGAAATGAGGATCACCTCTGGTTCCTGTTGCGGAACTTATGTTGCTTACGACAATGACAGCTATGGAGGACAGGATCCACAGATAACCGTAACGCTGTATGCCGGCACATCCTATTGGATCGAATGTGGAAACTATTATAACTCTGATTATTACACGGGTACTGCCTATAACCTTTATGCGAGCTACAAGCCATGGAACGACGAATGTACCGCAGTTACTCCTGATGCATTACCTGTTGGCACCACATTAACATACACCGGTAACAATACCAATGCAACCACTGACTGTTCCTCAATCATCTGGGCTACAGTATGGTATGCCTTTACCACCACCCAGTGTTCTGATGTCACAGTTAACTTGTGCGGTACCTCCCCTGCTTTTGCTACCGCGGGCGTTGTACTGACACAATGTCCCTGTTCATCCACAATCTACGGAGCATATAACAATTCAGAATGCGGCGATGGAAATTTTTCTATGCACTTTGATAATCTACCTGCAGGAACATATTATTATCCAGTATATTCACAATCACCCAGTGTGGGATATTATACCCTGCATATTATATCCAGCTTACCTACCGCTGTGCCCACACTGGTAACAGCAACGCCTTCTCTTATTTTATGCGGCAACGGCTCGTCTGAATTAAATGCTACTTCTGCCGGCAACAATATAAACTGGTACACTGTAGCAACGGGTGGGACACCTTTTGGTACCACGGCCAGCGGCGCTAATATTTATGTTAGTCCTTCAGCCACTACCACCTATTATGCGGAAGCTTCGGCAGGTGGCAATAATGATACCATTACAACGGTATTCGCAGGTTCTATTGCTGATGATGGCAATATGTTCGATGTAAATATTTTACAAGACATAACCGTTTCCAGCTTCGACGTAAACCTGCCTACCGGAGTAACTGCCGATCTTGCCATTTACTTTAAGACAGGGACACATGTTGGATCCGAGAACACTCCGGGCGCCTGGACTTTAGCCGGCACTGCCACAGGTATTGTATCACTGGGTGCTGATGTTCGAACACCGCTCAATCTAAATCTAAACCTGCACCTGGCTGCGGGACAAACTTACGCCTTCTATGTAACGGTGACCAATGGAGCCAATATGCGTTATAATACAGGTACTGCTGTTGGCAATGTTTATGTTTCCAATGCACAGTTACAGGTTGAAGAAGGTTCGGCAGTTCTTTATCCTTTCAGCAGTGTATACTCTCCACGAATCTGGAACGGAATTATCCGGTATGTGAGCGGCTCCTGCATATCAGCACGCACGCCGGTCACGGTGACGGTAACTTCGGTACCTTCTGCCCCCACGCCGGTTACAGCAACTCCTGCAGCTATTTGCAACGGAGGCACTTCTCAATTAAACGCCACTTCTGCCGGCAACACTATCGAATGGTTTACAGTAGCAACAGGAGGCACCAACGTCGGCACCAGTAACAGCGGCGTTAATTTCGCGGTAAGCCCAACCACTACAACCACGTATTATGCAGAAGCAGAAGCCGCTCATACTTCCACTGTTGGCCCATTAAATCCAGCCAATACAGGTGCTTTCAGTTCTGCTACCTTTACAAATTATTATCTCATCTTTAATGTAGCTGATCACCCAACCAAAATAACCTCTGTAGATATTTTCCCCACGGCACCGGTAGGTTCGGCATTCGCGATCACCATTTCAAATGCCGGAGGCACTCAGATATTTACTACCGGGTCTTATTCAACCACTGTAACCGGCGGGGCAAAACAGACGGTACCCATCAATTTCACGGTACCTGTTGGAACCGGATACCGGATGCAGATGGGACTCAACCCAGGCCTGAACCGTAATTCCACAGGTGCTGTTTACCCGTACACGAACGGAAATATTTCAATCACAGGTAACAGCTTCGACCCCAATTATTATTATTTCTGTTACAACTGGAATATCGAACAGCCTTGTTCCAGCACACGTACTCCGGTAACAGTAACCATCACTCCTAACAATACGATTACTTTGTCAGCAGGTGGTACGCAAACCAAATGTATCAATACAGCGATAACTACCACGACTTATGCTACCACAGGTGCTACCGGCGCCACAGTAACAGGCTTGCCAGCAGGCGTAACAGGGAGCTGGGCTTCCAATGTGGTTACCATCAGCGGCACACCTACTGCTTCAGGAACATATAACTACACGGTTTCATTGACAGGAGGTTGCGGAACAATAAGCGCTAACGGAACAATCACCGTAGTACCGAACAACACCGTTGCACTCACTGCGGGCGGTACACAGACCAAATGTATCAATACAGCTATTACAACCACTACCTATGCCACCACCGGAGCCACCGGGGCTACAGTAACAGGTTTGCCAGCAGGTGTAACAGGAAGCTGGGCAGCCAATGTAGTTAGCATAAGCGGCACACCGACTGTTACAGGAACATATACTTACACGGTTACCTTAACTGGCGGTTGTGGCACCACCACAGCTACAGGAACGATAACCGTATCGCCAAATAATACGATTGTATTGACTGCCGGCGGAGCACAGACCAAATGTATCAATACAGCGATAACTACAACCACTTATGCCACTACAGGTGCCACTGGAGCTACAGTAACCGGGTTACCAACAGGTGTAACAGGCAGTTGGGCAGCCAATGTGGTTACAATTAGCGGTACACCGACAGTGACCGGAACATTTACCTACTCGGTTACCTTAACAGGAGGCTGCGGAACTACAACAGCCGCAGGAACAATAACAGTAACACCGAACAATACGATCACACTGTCGGCAGGTGGTACTCAAACCAAATGTATAAATACCGCTATCACTACCACCACCTACGCCACCACCGGTGCTACAGGAGCAACAGTAACAGGGTTGCCAGCAGGTGTTACCGGCAGTTGGGCAGCCAATACGGTTACCATAAGTGGCACACCGACTGCTTCTGGAACATTTAACTATACGGTTACTTTAACAGGTGGTTGCGGAACAGTAACAGCGACAGGAACTATAACAGTAACACCGGCCAATACGATCACACTGACGGCTGGCGGTACTCAAAGCAAATGTATAAATACCGCTATCACTACCACCACCTACGCCACCACCGGTGCTACAGGAGCAACAGTAACAGGGTTGCCGGCAGGTGTTACCGGCAGTTGGGCAGCCAATACGGTTACCATAAGTGGCACACCGACTGCTTCTGGAACATTTAACTATACGGTTACTTTAACAGGTGGTTGCGGAACAATTACTGCGACAGGAACTATAACAGTAAATTCGATACCAACAGCAGAAGCAGGTGCAAATGCAACATATACAGGCACTCCTATACTTATCGGTGATCCTGCCAATGGCCCAGGAACATGCAGTTGGTTGCCTACCGCAGGATTAAATAATCCGAATATCTGCCAGCCATTAGCATCGCCAGCAACTACTACAACCTATACGTTAACAGTCAACAACAATGACTGTATAGCTACAGATGTGGTTACAATTACTGCTGGAGTCCTCGGACATTATATCCGCGGTAAAACACGTTATCTTAAAAAGGCAACAGCAGGGTACCCGTCGCCTAATCCGCCCACATACAATGCTGTTATATATAATATAGATAATGTAGAAGTGAAACTAAAGACTAATCCCGGAGGAGTAGTACTGGCAACCACTATGAGTGATGCTAACGGCGTTTATCAATTTACGAATGTTCCGGATGGAAACTACATTCTATCTTATGATCACATTCCTTATGACACCATGCAATACGTTAATCAGGTTAGTGCAATTGACTTAGCTTTACTGAAATTTCTTGTAGGACACGATACATTAACTGATCCGTCCAGAAATTTTACGGCAAAACATAAAAAAGCTGCAAACGTAGATAATAATACGACAATTAATACTGTTGACATTGCGAGAATTAGCGCAAAGGTCGGGTTACCATACACTCCCGCCAGGAACTTCCCGAAAGGAAACTGGGTAGCCCTTGACACATCCGTGACCGTGGCCGGTGCCGACCTAACTGTCACCCTGCAAACTGTCGCTTACGGTGATTACGATGCTTCCAGTACCAGATACAAAGATTCATTGACAAACTGGGGAACAGCAAAAGTATTACCTGATGAAAATATCATCATCCGGTCAGACGAATCCATTATGATGAATGATCCAAAATATTTCGAAGTTCCGTTACGGATAAGTACAAAAATGAATGAGCTTTCCGCAGTGGGCCTGGAGTTGAGTTATCCAAGTGATAAATTCAAACTTGTAAGTGCATCCATGTCAAATACTGGTAAAAAAAGTGGTGCAATAAAGATCAATCCTACATTGGAAGAGATCATTGCTGCAAATAATGACTTGCTGGTGACAGATGACCAGGGAATCATCAGGGTTGTATATGCCACAACAGATTATTTTGATATTGCTGCGAATGTCGAACTGGTCAGGCTGGGCTTCCTTGCGCTCAGTGATCCGGGTCGCGGAGAGCTGGATTTTGACCTGAACGGTACTGGTTTGATAGCTAATCAATATGGCGAAATAAATTCAGATGCTTACCTAACTATGCCAAAGATCTTTGTCCAGGGTAATAATACGGAAGCCGGATTTGAGTTTGCCGGATATCCAAACCCGTTCAGCGGTTCTGCAACTTTGACTTACAATTTACCGGAAAACGGAACTGTAAAACTCAACGTTTATAATGCTATCGGCGAGTTGGTATCCGAACTTGTAAATGAAACCCAGATCAGCGGAAAACATGAAGTGGTATTTTCACAAAAGGATTTATCTGCCGGCATGTACACGTTCA
>Ga0209098_1001421_pt1 | contig 22999 bp, 23 predicted proteins | sample AD_JPNHW1_MetaG_FD_184429 | JGI IMG/M metagenome (GOLD analysis project Ga0209098, IMG submission 184429) | Active sludge microbial communities of municipal wastewater-treating anaerobic digesters from Japan - AD_JPNHW1_MetaG (SPAdes) (version 2) | ecosystem: Engineered > Bioreactor > Anaerobic...
AATGAGGTGAGTTACTCACCCTTTCAGTCTTCAGAATTATAGTATGCTTTCCCTCAACGAAATCCTTATACCAAGATTTGGTTAGCGGACCGTTATTTCGAGGACTTGTCTAACTTCCTGCGCTTTTCGTGGACCGATCATCTTCGAAAGCTCTCGCACCTTGCCTAGAACATTCGCATTCCGTTCATGTCTCTTGGCGCGTATTCTGTTGAGTGCGTCAAGGCGAGTCTGGGTATAGATATATCTGCTGAACGATTTCGCCATATCATATCTGATTGGTGCGATTTCCTTGAGTGATGCAACAAGTTCGCATTCAAGAGTCTTAAGTTTCTTGAGTGCAAGATGCTCTCCCTGCTGAGTACTCGCCATATCCCCACGCATGCACTTGGAACGTGACAACAGCCAGTATTTACCTTCTGATGTGGGAAGAAGCGTCATTGCATATGTGATGACTGCTTCACCATTCAGGTTCTTTGTGTGGAGGAACCTGATGCCGCTGCGAAGTCTTGCATGATTGCTCGACGTTGCAGCAAGCAGCTGATTGGCGTGTATTGAAAGATTCGCTTTTTGAATTTTGCCGAAGACTTCTTTATAAATGGTATCCGGAGCAAGAGGCTTAAGTTGGCTATTCTCCTGTCTTCGGAGTTCGCGTTTGGTAAGAGTGCGCGGCTTGGTGGTTGCTTTTCCCTTGGTGGTGGCCGCCTTTGCTTTGACCTTGGTGACTTTTGCAGTTGTCGCTTTGGGTCTGGTGACCTTTGATTTGGCGACTCCGGAGACGCTTACGTGAATAACGCCGGCATCATGAGTAGACAGCTTCTTGGCTGGAGGCTCAAGTATGTACTCAGGTCCTTGAAACAAGTTGTTGGATGTTTTTTTCATATAACAGCTCCTTATAAGCTACTTTTTGCAAGATACTTTCGACTGTGCTGCTTGAGTATCAGTCTGCCGAATCCGAAAATGGCTTGTTCATGCATTGGACGGAACACAAGTCCCTCACGAAGAATCCCTGGACGAAGCAGTGATTCTCCATCAGCAACTTCCCCAATATCCCGGCCATTGATGTATTCAACGAAGGACGTATTTCCAGATTCGAGTATCGGAACAGATTTGAGTTCGTAGTTTTTGATCAAAAACAGGAATGTCTCGGCGTCGATATACTGGCCGTCCTCCATGATATCGAATATTCGAATTTCATGTTTTGATAGACCATAGATGTTCTTCTGGATTCCAGGGCCCAGAAGTTCCCCTCTGAGCGTTATACAGGCACTCCGGTCATGAGACATCACCTTGGCAGTCTCAATCAATCCTTGGGCTATTGCAGCCTTCCAGTAGGTATCATTGATGTTATTCATATCTTCAGGGACAAGACTGAATGATCTCTGACACACTTGGATCTCCCCTGTTGTATGAGAGACTAGGGAGAAGTTCGTTCCCTCAAGTTTCTCTGTAACAAGAACCGGAAGAGAAGATAGTATCCTTACAATACCGAGGTGTCTATCACAGGACTCTATGTCATAGAAAGGAGACTCTACCGGGAGAGTCTTTACGAAGACTCCCTTCCTTGAGAACTCCTCAGGAGGTTCGAACTTGGTAACTCCGAGAACGGTGGTCAGATCATACCCTGGAGTTTTCCATGACTCGTTCAATGCAAGATCCACAGAGAATCTGTCCATAGGGAACTTGTCCACAGCCACCTGAAGACCCTGTGAGATGACTCCGCGAAGTGTAGCAGTCTTTACTCTGTCACGGTTCTTTCCATGAAGTTTCTTTGTGATCGCTTCTGGAAATACTGCTTTGACGGCTTCTGGCAATTGGCTCTCTATTGGAAAGTATACAACGAGATCTCCAACGGAGACTTCATCTCTCCCTGTAACAAAGGAGTATGCGAGACCTTCAACCTTGCAGATGTCCAGACTATCTGCATTTGGATGGTTCTGAACTTCTTTGACCCTTTCGACAGTTACTTTGAAGGTGCTCACTGTTCACCCCAAAATTCTGCAGGACAGCCTCTGCACTCGGTATATTTCTGGCATTCCTCCTCTGAAACTTCCTCGCATGATGGGGTTGGAACTCCCTTCTGGGTGACATCTGTAACATTCTCCGTGGGAGCACAGATACAGAGCGTCTTCTCATGTCCGCAGGCGTCGCAGAGGCCTCCGACAGGCACAAAAGGAGGTGCCACAAGCTTATGACAGCAGCAGTTGGCCTTAGCACGACCACAGGAAGGGCAGAAGTCGTCCTCAGTGAGAAGCGGGGCAAGAGGGGCTGTGCTCGCTTTTTCAGGTGCTGGAGGAACGGGTGATGCTGGAGGAATGGGCGATGCTGGAGGAAGAGTTCGTGCTTTTGCACAGCGACATCTTACGAACTCGTGACCGCAGATTGCACAAAATGCCTCTGAGGTGAGAACCGGTTCTGCTGGTTTGGGCTCCGGTGTATTTTTGGTATCCTTCGCTGGAGGTTCCGGAATTGGCTTCGGAATGCCAATTTCCTGCATTATTTCGGCTGGAAAACTCGGCGTGACTGGCTGTTGATGCGTTTCTGCGAGGGCGTCTGTTTTTACAGCATTTTCCTTCCTTTCGACGGAAACGGGCACATACGCAAATACCGTTGGAATGACTGCCCAGGTAAATTTGCAGTCAAGGCAGACAGCCACAGAACGCTGTTCTGAAACGGGTTTGCCGCACTTTGGGCACAGCACTTTTCCGTCAGTAAGTTCGACGGTTGTAATGTCTTCACAAGACAGTGTTTTTGAGTTCACGTGAAAACCTCCCTGATTTTGTATGGTTTTGACCTAATAATATAGGTCTTATACCTATAAAAAATGGGGGCTATTCTAGTGCCTGAAATGGGTGTTTTCAAAGGTTTATTCGGCAGATTTACTCCTGATAGTGCTGTTTTGGGGTTTGTTTGGGGCAGACTTCGACATTTTGGGGTGGTTTTTTAATCCGTCGACCTCGATTTCTGGAACTGGTGTACATGTAGGGAGTTCTTTTTTACCTATGAATCAGTACTGGAACAGGATTACAGGATACAGAATTGTTAGAGCACATATACCTATGGTGTCTCCTACCAGGGCCCCTGCCCTTATCTCCGGAAAAAAAAATAAAAACCATTTTCAGAAGCGAAGTGCTCAGGGCCCCTGGCAGGATACACCATACCTATATACATATATAATATATATATAATATATATATACATAATAATACTGTATTTAACAGTGTTACAGGGTCTTTTGGTTTGTTCTATTCCGTACACCAAACCCAGAGTTTGAGGTCGACGGCTGATTTTTTGAAAAGTGGGGAAGAATTCCCTGCGTCAAATCTGTCACATTAAACCTATCAGAATTTTGATAATAAGAGACCAAGGAAATTTTGAGAATCATCTCGATCTCGTTTTAAGAACAGTACCTAAAAGTTTCTGTGTACCCAGTACCCTTTATAATAATCCCCAACCTCGAAGCAGCCTGTCTCCTCTGTTGACTTATGTGTCTGTATACGTATATTCCCTTTAGATCAGGTCATAGACATACTTTACAGGATCACACAAATGGATGAGAAACAAGAAAAAAACATAGACGTTCTCATTGACGAGCTGAGAGAAAAAACACACTCTATCGAGGATGACCTTCGTCTGTTCCGAGAAATTCTCTCAACACAGAAGTCGGCTGTAGAATCTCTTTTGATTGATCATAGGGCATTGAACACAGGGCTACAAAACACTATACTGGCTTTCGGGTCTCTGAAAGAAAAGGTGGAAGCAACAAACAGTGCTCTAACTGCGATGTCTACATATAAGGATACCCTGATTGAGAAGGCTCAGACTTCCTCCGTAGAACGTATCACGAGTTTTCGGAGCCTATGTGATTCTCGTGTAGAAGGACTCAACTTCAAGATAAGCAGTGTGGCTACTCAGGCAACTACACTGGTATCAGATATGACACGAACACTGGAAGAGCGGTTGCGTATTCTTGATCTAAAGGCTGAGGGTATAGATACAGATCTCAAGTCAACAGCTGCAGACTTAGCAGACTTGCGTTCTTCAATAAATAAAGCTATACTATCCGTGCTCGTGATTCTGATTGGCTGGTTCATAAAGTACTATTTTCCAACACTCGGATTAATATGATAGGAGTTCTTTGTGAAGAAGATTCTTGTAGTTGAAGATGATGAGATGATGGTGTTGACCTACAAATCATGGTTTGAATCCTCTATAAAGCCGTCATCTGACATACTGGTCCAGTTTTGCAAAGATGGTCGTGAGGCAAGCTACTTACTCAAGATGTTTAACTATGATATGACCTTCCTTGATTTGGCGCTGCCAAATATATCCGGTCCTGATCTGGTCTCTCTATATCTAAAGAACATGGGCAGGCTTGTTGTCGCCTCCTCTTACCCTGAAGCGAGCAAGTCTACTTGTGATAAGGCCCAACGAGTCCTCACCAAGCCATTTAACTCCTCTGAGCTGCTCTCAGAGGTCGAGACTATGTCAAAAGGAGCAAACTATGCTAAACCCTGAACAACTGGAAAATGCTAAAAATTATAAACTATCTGAGCACTTCACTCTATATGAACTGATAAATAGCAGCAAGTATCCGGAACTGGTTGAGTGGCCCTCTGAAGAGATAATTGAACACCTTCGAAATTTTTGTGTTGATATACTAGAGCCTATTAGAGTACAATGGGGTCGAATAAGGGTTAACTCCGGTTGGAGAAATCCTAAACTGAACTCTAGAGTTGGTGGAGAGACTGCCAGTATTCACCAGATAGAATATCGTAGTGTGTATATAGGCGTTGCTGCTGATATCGTTCCAATGGAGGCAGACCTGTTGGAGGTGTATGCATGGACATTTGAGGAGCTACCTGCGATCAAAAACGTTATACTGTATCGCCTACCTCATGTTACACGGACACCATTCATCCACGTGGATAATAGAACAACTCGCGGGTATAAAACCCAGCTGGAGAAATTTGGAGATGGTGACTACCGCCCATACTCCGCATAAGAGAGGATATTTTAAAATGAGTGATTGGACACCTAAAGAGGTTGCAACACTAATAAGTCTTTACAATGAGGGAAAGCGCTACATTGAGCTTGCTGATTTCATGGGCAAGTCTAAGGATGCTATCGACTCCAAGATTCGCCACATGCGAAAGAAGGGTGATATTGGTCGAAGAGCCCCTGATCCAAAAGCTATGACTAAACCGGTTCCTGTTAAACTTCCTCCCGGCCAGCAAGCACCTACTGCTAATGATGAAGAAGTCCTTGTATACTCAAATGAGTTTCTCGTTGCAGGTGACTTCCATATTCCAGGCCAGTCAGACGAATGGATAGACAAACTGCTACAGTATGGAGTTGACAACAAGATCCCTGAACTCTTTATCGCTGGAGATTTCTGGAACTTTGACGCTGTATCGCGCTGGCAGCTTAAAGATCCAGCACTCAGCCTAAAGGTGGAGATCAAGAGAGGCAAGGAAATTGTAGATCGCCTACGTGAACATTTTGTCCTATACTTTGTGTGCGGTAATCATGACTCGAGGTTACCACGCGCTCTTAATTACACCTTGAACTTTAATGACTGGATGGAAGCGCTATTCGGCGATACTGTAGTCACGACAAACTACGACTATATCAAGGCCATATCAGGAGACAAAACTTTCCGAATTTGCCATCCAGGGTATTATAGCGTAAATAAGGGTAGTCAGGTTGCATTGCTTGCGCAGGATCTTCAGGAAAATATCATCATGGGTCACCAGCACTTTGCTTCGATCAGTACCAATAAGACGGGGCAGTTTATTTGTATCGATCTCGGGTGCATGTGTGACGCAAACAAGTTCTATTACAAGAAAAGTGCTACCACAAGGTATCCAAGATGGGAAAATGGGTTTGTGCATATCAAAGATGGCAATGCAAGAATGATATGTGACTATTCATTCTAAACAGGGCTTAAACGACTTGTCCTAAGCAGAGCTTAAACGACTTGTCCTAAGGAGATTTCAACATGGCTGTATCAGTAAGCGTAGCCCCTGGGAAATATCCGTCTCCAATTGGTGTTGAGTTACTCAGTACCAACCCAGAGGCATCTATACGATATACCCTGGACGGCAGTGATCCAAGAACTTTTTTATCAAACATGTACGTTTCTGGGTGCGTTATCCAGATGCCTTCAAGCTGTGTTCTAAAGGTAACTGAGATAGTCCATGTTGGAAATCCTGTTACATCGGTGGTCCCATCAGAAGTTCAGGAGTTTAACTATATTATCTACGACCCCTCAATCGATACCGACTCAGACACAATTCCGGACGGACTTGAAGGAGGAGTCGATTCTGACCTTGATAGTGAAGACGATGCTGTTGACATCGACTCTGATGCTGATAATGCATCTGATAGACTCGAGGTTGGCCCGGATGGACTCCACCCTGTTGATACCGATAATGATGGAGTACCTGACTATAGGGATACAGATTCGGATAATGACGGAATACCTGATAGTATTGAGCGCGAAGATGACTTCGACAACGACGGAGTCCCAAACAGGCTAGATCCAGATCAGGTAGAGCCACTAATAGTTAACTTCCATGACTTCCCCTCTACTATGGTAGAGAATATTCCATACACCTTCTCTGTGGAGATACGGAATGGCTCAGGGGCGATGTTGATTGTCAACGACTCTGGCTCCCTACTTGGGATTGAGACTACTCCAGCACCAATAGCAGTATCAGCAGGGCAGATCTTTACCTACACGATAATGGCGTCTGTCTGTAGATCATCGGATACTCTGGACCTGTCCTTTTCATTTACGGATGATCACGGCCCTAACCAGGACTTTGCATTTACACCCACCATACTTCAGAGTTCCGACCAATACCCCCTTCAAGGGATAAAGATCACCTGGAAAAAGAATCCGCTTGCAGTATTCTATAAAATCTACAGAAAACACCCAGGTGACGACCAGATGCTGTTTCTTGTTAAACTTCCTGCAGATACAACCAATGGATACCTCTATCAATGGTTTATAGATAGGAATGGAACTGAAGACTGCAAGTACTCTGTATCTGTAGTTAACTCTCAAGGGGTTGAAGGCCCGATGTCCGCGCCAAGGCATGCCCCTGACATATCAAAAGATGTTTGCTTGATACAGGGCAACGTTGCAGATATTGGAATGGAAGCAGTTCCCGATGTGTCTGTAGGATGTCGTGTAAAAGAGATACCGGGTATCTTTGGGAACACTGCTGTGCTACGTATATCAACAGTTGTTCGAACAGACTCGCGGGGCTACTTTGAAATCAATGTGCCTAGAAAGGCACTCATAGTATTGTCAATCTCAGACTCTGGATTTAAGAAAGATCTATTGATCCCAGACTCTCCATCGGTTGACCTTAGAGAATTGCTTGCAATGCCTCAGAACGGAGGGTGATATGTTTTCATTTGATTTCATGACAGGAATGATCCAGTTCTACTGGATAAGAGTATCCATACTGGATGTCATCTTTTACATTGGCGCACTCATAGGTTTATACAAGCATTACAGGGCCTACATGAAGACGGTAGAAGCAGCAATAGCTCAGAATAAGCTAAAGGAAGCAGAGGTCACTGTAGCCCTCGCCAAGGCCCGTAGAGAGTACATAATCTCAACAGCAAGGGACAAGTTCCATAGAGTCGAAGCACTTGCTCTCGCATCGCCAAATAAGGTTGACGACAAGCTCGCTGCATACATAAGATATTTTGTTGAGGGGATGACTATTGCATTTGAAGATCCACCCAGTGATGAAGAGATAAGACTTATGAGAGATCGTGCTCTTGCGCTCTCTCGAGAAGATCATATCGCCAAAGGTGAAATTGACAAACTAAAGAAAACTTTACCTGACAATAGATTTACAAAGGGGGCTGCTGATCTAATTGACCAACCAGAAGATGCCGTTGATTAGTCTGTGTACTCAGATTGATTTCCACCAGAATATCCATATTTTATCTATGGATATTTTGTTTTAATAAGCACTTTGGAGGTATGCAATGCCTAATCCATTTGTTCCATTTGGCCTAAAAGTTCGAGACATCGCGGGCAATTCTGCGGTAATTGAATGGGATCTGGATAACACCGTAGAATTTAAATCCGGAGTCTATTACAATGTTTACTTGTCTGCAGATGGAGTGTCTTATACTCTATCACACAAATCAAATATCACCTATACCACAGTGCCTCTTCAGCCGGCTCCCTTTTATGTGACTATAACATCAGTCACTCCTTCTTCTGGGGAGAGTGCACAATCAACAGCACTTTTAGTCACGCGCACAATTGGAAATTCATCCTCTCAGGACTCGACTACAGTTGCCATAACTCCAACTGGCGAGCCTGTTCGGCTAAAGACGCTTCCAGACGGAACAGTTGTTGTTTCTCTTAACAGTGGTACAATTGGTGGAACAGGGTCCACGGCTACTGAGGCAAAGCAGGATGCCTTGATAGCTGTGCTGACTGCTCTTGCGGGGGAAAATCATTCAGATCTTGCTGGACTCAATACTGTGATAACAGGACTGCAAGAGCACATTGATGATGCATCCCTTGCGCATCTATTGCAGTCAGAGGCAACAACATCTGGGGTTAGTTCTGCAGGCAGTATAATCACACTTCCATGGAAGAAACGTTCTCTAATTCACAAGATCACTGTTATAAAAGAATCAGGATCAGCATCTCAGTGGCTGGTTGAGATCCTTAATACAAATGTAACTCCCGGAGAAAAAAATATTGTACTCAGAGACGCTTCTGTAAATTACTCAGGAACGCGCATGGATCTTCTTCAGACAGTGCCATTTATAAATGTGCTGGATTTAGATTTTATCTATGTAAGATTGACTCCAGATGCTGGATCTGATAATGTATTTTACCTGAATATCTCCGGAGAAGAATCCAAATAATTTTGGTTAAAGAGTAAGTCCATGGCAATAATTATTAGTACTTTTGAAGACCTATTAAAGATAGGTAATGATGCTCAATATCCATTAAGCGGTGCGTATGAGCTAGCTGCAGATATTGATGCTAGCGGTCAAAATTTAAATATTGGTAGTTTTGCAAATCCTTTTACAGGCTCATTCACTGGAAAGGGTCACAAGATCAGTAATGTATACTCTGATCATGGTATGTTTGCAAAACTAAGCGGCGCTTCGGTTAACACTCTCGAAATCGAGAATATGACTATTAGCTCCTCAGATGGCTCTAGCAGCTTTGGTGCTATAGCCGGAGATGCTGATGGTGCTACAGTATCTGATTGTATTGTAACAGCATCTAACATCGGATTCATGGGAATGTCGATGGTTTATGTCGCTGGCATTGTTGGCAATGCTGACAACGTTACGACTATAGATCGGTGTTTTTTCTCTGGAGCAGTGTCCAACACGATGGGTGCTACTAACCCAATAGCTGGACAGCTACAGAATGGCTCTGCTGTATCCAATTGTTATTTTGATAGCACTGTTTATGGTGGAACATCCTCTGACGGAAGTGGACCTCTTAGCACTGCGCAGGCAAAGCAGCAATCCTCTTATTTTGGATGGGACTTCTCAACTATATGGCAGATTGTCGAGGGAGTTAGCTATCCAACTCTTATTGATCAAGCTATTGCGCTTTCATCCCCCGTAATCTCATTTAATCAGGAACGCACCACTGATGGTTTTAGAATTTACTGTGAGCCAGTTCCAGGCGCAACTTCCTATACATATCATGTATATGACGATCTGTATACTGAACTTCAATCCGGACCATTTACTCCAGTAGGTGCATCTACCTCTAGTGGAAATGACGGTTTTTTGATTTCTGGACTTCCTGCTAATCAGCAGTTCTTTGTATCAGTTGTTGCTTCTAATGGCGCATCAGAATCAGATATTTCTAATGAGCTGACTATCGTTAGTGCAGCAGTTGCGCTGATAACACCATCGCACACGCCATCAACAGTAGCACTTGCCTGGAATGAGATTCCTGGAGCTACTGGGTACAATGTATACATGAATAATGTGCTGCAGGCTACTACTGATGCTGCAGTCAGGACCCACACTTTTGACAGTTTATCAACTGTAACTTTCTACAAGTTTTATGTTGAAGCCGTTGGAGTAACAGGATATACTTCCACGCTGTGGATGTATACTGGCGTTAGCACACCAGAGGTCCCAACGTCATCGAATATCACGTCATCAGCAGTGCAGCTTTCCTGGTCTGGCCTATCTGGTGCAGGAATTACCAACGAGGTTTACAGCTACAACAGCTCAAATAGTTCTTACACACTCCTAGGATCAACCTCGGATACTACATACACTGTAACCGGTCTACAGCCGAGCACTCAGTATGAGTTTAAAGTAAAAACTTATCATGCGGCCTCAAATCAATATAGTGAGTACTCTGCCTCTGCTACTGTAACTACTTCTACCAATACATCTCAAGGAGGATTTATGGAAAATCTACCCTCGACTCCCATTGAACTTCGGTTACGCGCTACTGTCGGTAAGCATGGCGACACTGGTAATCAGTTGCATGCAAAGATTGACCGGCTTAGCTCAGACTCCTCGTCTATCATCAGTTCTATTGGTGATATCTCTGATCTGATCGGTGCTCCTGCGGGTGCTGATATCAGCTCTGACCTTGCTGCTATCAAGGCGGTTGTCGATGCGATCAGCGCTTCGTCTGGTTCTGGCCTCGCTACGGTTCTTAATGACGTTCACGCGGATGTAGGTGGTCTGAACACTCTGCTCACCAGCGGCGCGTATGGTCTTTCCGCTCTTTACACTAAGATTGATGCTGCTGACCTCAAGATCCAGGATGTACAGTCCAAACTCGGAACTCCGGTTGGCGCAAGCATCGCTGCCGATATCGCCAATGTAAACGCGGCTGTCGCAGGTAATGACCTTGCTATCAAGGCGCTTATTGGAACCCCAGGAAAGAGCCTAGCCGAGGACATCGCCGCTGCTCAGGCTGATATCAAGGGCGACACTGATGACCTGCAGTCCAAGCTCGGAACCCCTATTGGAGCGAGCATCGCTGCTGATATCGCTGCAAACAAGACTGCCATCGATGCGGTTGACACGAAGATCACCTCGGTTGGAACCACTCTCGCCAATGAGACCTTTGGTCTTTCTGCCCTTGATGCCGACCTTGCCGAAGTCCTTAGCCGTGTTGCCCAGATTCAGAACAATACCCGCACCACTGTTGCCCTCCTGGAACAGATGGAAGCTCCTGAAGCGGAACAGGTTGCTTACTATCGCATTCAGCTGAACAACTACGACAATACGGGCAATATGGAAGATCCTGATGCTGCTCCTACTGTCAGTGTCAAGAACTTCGAAGGAACCAGCCGCTCTGGAAACCTGGTGAACGATGCTCACGAAGCCTCGACCACCATGATCAAAGACTCCGATGGTCAGTACCATATCTTCTATAAGGTATCGGCTGTAACCGGTTCTGTTCATGCTCTCGAAGGCCTGATGTTCAGCTTCAGCCTTACTGAATCCGCTGTAACCCGCATCACGGATCGCGTGGCGCGTGTTGTTGAGGAAGTCAGCACCACCTTCAGCACCTCTGATCGTGCGACCCTCGCTGCTGTTCTCGTTGACACTGCTGACATCCAGCCCAAGCTCGGAACCCCTGTTGTTAGCATCTCCGCCGACATCGCTGACCTTGATGCTGACGTAGTTGCTGCCAAAGCAGTTATCGACTCTACCGCCGCTGACGTTGATGCCATTCTCGTTGACCTTTCCGAGATGGAGAACAAAGACGGTAATGCAACCTTTGACAAAGCCACTGATTCGCTGGAAGCAATCCGTGACTTCATCGAAGCGAACATCAATACCGCCAAGAGCCCCAAGATCGTCATCGCTAAGAAGGTTTCCGGCGCGGTTTCCCAGGGAAGTAGCGTAGTTGTTGCATTGGGACTTGCAGAAGGAGTCACTTCGAGTTATATTAACATCAAGGAAGTTCGTGTAGTACCAACCACCCTGACCTCAACGAACTTCACTGTTGAACTGTTCGAAGACTCAGCCTGCACCATTCCGCTGCTCCGGTATCTCGAAGCTGATTCGTCCAAGGACGACCTCCGCCTTGCCGTTGATCTCGTGTTCGCTAACCAGGATGCTCCAGTTGCCCCTGCAGTATATGTCAAGATCTCTGACGTTACTGACTCCGGCTCCAGCATCTTCAACGTCGAAGTAAGAGGTTCCGCTCTACAGGCTTAATCACTTGAATTCCCGGGATAGCAATAAGGAGTTAACCTATGCAAGATTTTCCGACTCGTGAGCTACCCCGGGATATCAAGGAAGCTCTTAAAGGGACATCAGGGAGTCCAGGCAGTGGCAATAAATACGTCACTGACTTGGACTCTCGTGTTCAACCCGTAACACAATCTATTGATGGCATAATGGCTAAAGAGGATAAGGTCAAACTGGATAAATTGACTACCTCTCTTGGTGAGCCTGACATGCTGAATGCTATAGATAAGTTCCAGCTTTTGAATTTGTTTAGAGCGCTGTTTGATGCCAACTCTGAAGTGCTGCTCATTCCAGAAAACACTCTTTTAAACACAATTTTTTATGACATGTTTCTAGACTCATCTCAAATAGAAACAACCACAAACATCCAATTGATGGGAAATAGAGTCCAACTTGCTATACAGGGCTCTTATGCAGCATTTGATGATTGTGAGGACCTTACTGGTACAAGTGGCCCATGGACTTCTTATACATCCACTACAGGTCTTGGAACATCTAGTATAGCGTTATCTCCAGACTGGAAGACCTCGGGAGCTAACTCAGTCAAAGTAAGTTTTAGTGCTAGAGAGTTTCATGACATTTATGGGATGAATCAAACACTGTCTAATCTGAATTGGACATCTTATAGCGGGATAGTGGCTGACTTTAAGTGCAATATTCCAGGCATGATGGTATGTGCACAGATAAGACAGAATAGTAGTTGGCAAACTTTATATGCAACATCGCTAGATGGCGTAGGAAGCAACCTTAATGTGGCATTTCAACTACCCTCTGTAAAAAACTCGGTAAGAGGACTGCGCATAGGCTTTTATAACACTGATTACATGGGAACAGGTTTTGGATATATAGATAATATCAGACTTGTATCTGGTGCTATTACTCCTGCAGCATCCGGCTCTATCGTAACGACTACCAGAACCTACGATAAAGACATTGTCGATCTTATCATCACAGACAAAAGAATATTTCCAACAGAAACAGGCTCAATAACACTTGACGTATCTATAGATGGTGGTTTACATTGGAAATCGAACGTAAGCATCAATGCCCTACATCTGACCTCAGTTGGAGGCTTACTTGAAACTGCTGATGGCGGGTCAGCCTGGACTAATAAAAGAAATCTAAAATTACGATATAATCTAGTTCGTGGGTCAGATGATGTGTCTCCAATACTGGATGATTACGTAACTTTAACATCGAGAGGTTAACATGTTACCAGAAATTTACAGGGTATTGAGTCGCATCTATTCTGTCCTTGCGCTATCAAGAAACCGCGCTGGAATTATACAGGTAGAACCTGTTATACGCCACAGCCGTTCAAGTGTTGATGCATTTTGTCTTGCTACTATGGACTTCGGAAAGAAGACCACATGGTACCAGAACTCCCTTAGAACCAATGAGTACACGATGACGAATTCTGGGGATAACAAACTATACACCTCAGCATATCCAAACTGGATAGACATTGAAACTTTGACCTTTACTGCAGCGCACCGATATGTTCGAAAATTGGGAGATGACTCTTACGGTTTAGGTGGGGTCCTAAATAAAGATGGCACTTTTTCAACCAGAGAGTCTTTTTATCCGATTGTTCTTAAGAATGGGCAAGAAGTTAGCTCTGCTGACTACACAATCTCTTACACTGATGGGACAGTCACCTTCACCCAGGAAAACTCGTCAGAGGACATTATAAAAGCATCCTTCAACTATGCCAATCCAACAAGAGCCTCTGAATTCATAGTACACCCTCCTGCTGAAAGATTGTGGGCAGTTGAGCACACTGAGATTCAGTTTAGTAAATCCGTGGCAGCTCCAATGCCAACAGTAGTGTTTCAATTGTGGGGTGGAAAGTCTGACTACAGTTATAATTACTCAGACCCTGCTGACTACTCACAGTATTGTCTTTATGAGCAGCATTTTCGTAGCCCTGCTGACTATATAAATATTGGAAATGAAGGCAAGGGTGTTATACCTGCATTTGGTGGATTCAGTTCTGACATGATAGTATTTCCATTTAACTATCTCAACAGTATATGCCTTGGTAATGTTGGCCCTGCAGGATCAACACTAAGAATTTATATTGTTGACGACAGTGTGTTTCAGAATGTTGACATGGCAACATTGGCTGTTTACATTGAGGATCGACCTACAATAACCTATGCGTAAAAATAAACACCCTTACATGGGTGATTTGGTATTCACGAGAAGTAATAGTATTATCTCTCGTGCAATACGCTATTTTACAAACGGTCAGTATAGTCACGTTGCGGTACTGTTCAAAGAAAATCTTATAATAGAGTCTGACTGGAGCGGAGTAGTGCTTTCCAGTCTAAAGAAGTATCCAGACCACAAGATAGTCTCCATTAGTGGAGGTAAGGCCGACAGATATCTTTTCATAAATAGTCTACTGTCCAAAGTTGGAGATGGTTATGACTATTCACTTTTGTTTGGAAATCTGTTATATAGGGTATTGGGACGAGCTAATTGGGTCTTAGGACTTACAGACACACCTAATAAATGGATCTGTTCTGAGATTATAGCTCAATCACTGGCTGACGCTGGTGAGGAGTTCAAAGATCCAATTAAAGGGATCGATCCCACAGTTTTGCAGAATTTCTATGAAAGTTTGAGTTCTAAGTAATGGATAACTTTGAACTATTTGAAAAGATCGCATCTGAAAAGGGCGGGTTAACTGTGAAGTTAGCTCAGGATATAGTGACCAGGGTAAATGAAAAACTTGCTGCCATGGATAAAGAGGCTGCACCAATATCTGACCTTGGAAGATCTTATATAAGCAACCTCCGTAAAGTAAATCCAGGGTTTGCTGAGGAAATGGCGAGCAGATTTGGAAAAGTGCTGACAGACAAAAGTAAATCTGTTCCAGTAGTCGGCGGAAAGATGCCTCCAGTGGACAGTTTCCTGAATAAAGCAGCGGACCCTCGCATACAGGAAGCAGTTAGACGTGCATCTCCTCCAGTTAAAAGCCTTCCATCCAGAAGTGCCCCTCAGAGTCCTGCTGCAGGGTATATGAATCCACAAGTTAGAGCACAACTTAAAAGAGCCTTAGGGGGACGATAACATGTATAAATTCGCAGGTAAGGTTATAGACATATCAGATGATGTGGCGATGTCCTCCCTTACAAAGGACTTGAGAGACAAGACATTTCCAGATGAGCTGAAGAAGCTTACCGTGCTCTCTCCTGATGAGCTGGAAGTCCTTCCAGATAATGACTTCGCGCTCATCTTCGTAGACAAAGATGGTGATATTTACCGAAAGTTTCCGATGCCCGATCTGGACAACGCGCTGGTTAGCTCTCTGTATCTGGCCAAGTCCTTTAACGATCTTCCTTCTGATGCTGCCGCTATGGCCGCTAATAACCTGTTGAACGTTGTTCGGCGTGCAGAGAACAAGTACTCCTATAGCGTGCTTGGGAAGATCGAAACTCCGCTTATAGACATAGCCTCAATGGGCAAAACCCAAGGGAACGTCTATAGGCAGCCAAGAAGCTCCAAGGAAGATGAGTTGCGCAAAGAACATCGCGATATGGTTAAGAAAGAAAAAACAGCGCGTGTGTCACTAAAAGACAGCGACTATGCACTTGTTGCTACTAACGGAGATGTTACACACAGACTGTTTCCTATCAATACTCCTGAGCTGATGCATAAGGCCGCTGCCTACTTTGATAACAACTACAAGCTCCTAACCCCGGAACAGCGCAACATGTTCGCTAAGTCCCTTAGAGACAAGTCTCTGGAGACTGGTGTAAAGATAGCTAGTGATAACCTGCCTAAGTATGCTTCCTGCAACTGGTCTCCTCTTGTTGGTGCCGCGATTGAGTCTCGAATAGAGGTTCTTAAGGGGCGGGCTACACTGACTGTTACAAAGACAGCCGGTGTTACAAATGTAAACTTCACTCGTGAGCTGGATGAAGTCCAGGCTATTAGTGCACTCAGAGAGCTGAAGAAGGTCGCAAACAAAATTAACATTGATAAGTTCGCATCATTGCTTCACAACATTGATCGTGCTGTTGACCTAGATAAGCACTATGGGACGATGGTTACTGATGCATATGAGAGCACCTATGATGGAAAGATAGCTTCCTTCGGCGGGAAGGGGCACGACCTTGCATCTATAAGCACGATGTTTGCAGGAATCCCGCTGACAGCAAACCAGCTGAAGTCCTTGGATATTGGTGACTTGGGTGGTCTCTTGGATGAGAACACGTATACTGAGCTTCTCAAAGATCCTATCGCTGTATTTGATTCCTTGCCAATCCCATATAAGTCTGCTATAGTAGATGCGATAAAAGGGCCTAAGAAATGATTATGGAGGTCGTTAATGTCGCCTATTTTAGCAGGTGCTCTTCCAGATAGTTCCCTCGATCCTAAGGAAAACGTTGTTAGAGCCTCTTTGGATAAAATGCCAAAGGGGCTTGAATCTTTTATAAAGAACATGTTCGCATCTCGCAGAATTATCCCTACACTGACTATGGCCAAGATCCTCGATCTTCTTTTTGATGACCAACCTTGGCATGACTTTGAATACGAAACGATTGTTGAGAGCCTCACTAAAGCAGGACTGGTGGTTCCATCTATTCTGCAGATGAATCAGTTGCAGATTATCTCTGCACTTAGGCACAACCAATCTTTCATTGATAAAGAGTGGAACCTTTTTGAAAAAGCAGTGCTCGCTATGAATGGAATACCCGTGCTGTTTTTCGATAAGCAGAATATTCCTATAGAATACATTTACCACGCATATACCATTATGCGCACACTGGGCCCTGTGGAGCTCTCGGAAGAGGTAAAACACTATATTGGTACTGAGACCCTAAATGATGAGCTCCTGTGGCATCCTAATGAGTTTATTGACGGGTGTGTGAAGCTCACCTTGGACACCATCGGAAAAGACTCCCTGGGTTTGGATATGGCCGAGATGGAAACACTTAGACAGAATGTTTCCAAAAGATTCAACTCCATAAAAGTACTTCCGATTGAGAACATTGTCTTTGATGAGAGTTCCGCAGTAGATGTGATGTGCTCGAGAATAATAAGATCACTATCCATAGGCAGGGATCTAGCTCTAGCAGAAAAGCAGCATCTATCGAACTTTGACTCTTTGAAGACAGGATCAGCCGCTGCCGAGGGCATTAGTGATGATCTCCAGGCTCCAGAAGCAACTGTTCTTGAGGATTTGACTATGGACCCCGCCACAGAACTCATATCTAATGCGTCCTCTACAGAAGATAATGAGGAACTTAAAGTCGCTCTAGCTAGCTTACTCGAGGGTGCTACAGTATATAATAAGGACACACAGGTTGCTGAAGCTATTGAAAAGCAGGCATCCTTTAGAAAGCAGGCGTCCGCTTCCATACCAATAATGACTGGAACACCTTTGTTTGGAATGGAGGATACTCGACAAGATCCTGATAGAGACCTGGAGAAATCAATTAAGATAGAGGGCACTGCATCAGAGATCATGCGCGAGGTTGCCGGAAAAGATAAGGTCAGCGAGTCTGAGGATGATGAAGACTCTGAAGATGCTGGCAATGGGTTTAATATTTTTAACAATTAAGGAATATTTATATGCCTACCAGCGCACTAAGACTTTCTCCGGATGATCCTGTTGTAGGTGGCGGTATAGGGGACACAGGATTGCTTCGTGCAGTTCCATATCCATCCCCATTTTTTGATATAGCGCAGACCTATTTTCCAGCTTCTGTAAAGGAGCTGTTTCAGTTCTGTGTATACTTTTATAATACCCACTGCATCATCCCTGCCGTAGTTAACAAGCTTGCGTCTTATCCTATAACCGAGATTGTCTTTGCTGATGCTGACGCTGAGCTAAAAAAGAAATGGAAGTCTCTCTTCATAGACGAACTTAATCTCCAGTTCGAACTGTTCCAGATCGGAATTGACTTGAGTGTCTATGGAAACTGCTTCGTTGGAATTTATTTCCCCTTCAAACGTTTTTTAAAATGCAATCACTGCAAGTCAGTCAATTCTTTTAACTCTGTAGAGGACGTTAAAATCAAGGGAAAGAAGCTGCACATAACTGGCAAGTGTCCTTCCTGTGGAAAGTTAGCCTCCTTTGAGATAATCGATAAATCGATCAGAAACATTAAGAAGATCAAACTCATTCGGTATGATCCAATGAGCATTGACATCATCTGTGACCCTGTTTCTGGTGAGAAGAGCTACCTGTGGGATGTCCCGACTGCCTACAGAGACGGCATTAAACAGGGGAAAGACAAGAATCTGTTTGAACATTGTCCTAAGATTGTTCTACAGGCTATTGTTGAAGACAAGAAAATACGCCTTAACCAGAAGAACATGTTCCACATGAGACGCCCCTCGCTCTCCGGGCAGAATAGCTCATGGGGATTCCCTCTGATTATGCATGCACTCAAGAGTCTCTATTACCTCCAGGTGCTCAAGATGGCTCAAGAGGCAATTGCAGTTCAACATCTTATTCCTCTTTGGATTCTATTCCCCCAGGGTGGAAGTGGCGGTTCTGCTCTACCCCCTGCACAGGGAATCAGCCTTCCGAAGTGGAGAGTAACGATTGAACGTGAGCTGTCCAAGTGGCGGAAAGACCGTAACTATATACCGATCCTCAACTTCCCTATTGGTTATGAACAGATCGGTGGAGAGGGACGAGCTCTGCTCTTAGGGCCTGAGGTTCAACAGGAAATTCAAGGGATCATCGCATCTATGTCAGTCCCCCAGGAGTTCGTATTTGGCGGAATGACATGGACGGGAAGCTCTATCACACTCAGGATGCTTGAGAACAGCTTCCAAGGAACTCGTGATGGAATGCAGCGCTTTATTCGGTTCCTTGTGTCTTCTTTCTCCAAGTATCTTGGATATAAACAGATAGACATTTACATGTCTGAACTGAAGATGGCCGATGACGTTCAACGTCAGCAGATCGCAATGAACCTTGAGGCTGCTGGAAAGATCAGTACTACTCGCTTGCTCTCTGAGTTTAGCTATGACTTCAAAGAAGAAGAGAAGCTCAAAAAGGCAGAGTTCGGACAGAAGATTTCCAGTTACATCCGCGACAGTGTTCTCCAGGCACGTGCGCAGGGAGAGGCGGGGATGGTCTCTTTGGATTACCAGATTCGAGCTCAAAGAGAACAAGGCGCTCAGATGGGGCAGCAACCTCAGCCAGGGCAGGGTGCAGATCCAAACATGACTCCTCAGAATGGAGGACTTACTCCTCCTGGAGGAGCTGCTGGTGCGGTTGATCCAACCACAGGCTTCCCAATTGACCCGAATACAGGACTTCCACAAGATCCAAGTTCAGGTCTTCTTATAGACATGCAATCGGGAATTGGTATTGATCCGAATACCGGTCAAAAGATTGACTTGGCTACTGGCCAGCCTGCTGAAGACCAAGGTGAGGGCACTATGCCACAGAATGCTTCATTGGTTCCTCCGCCACAGCAGCAACCGCCGCTTCAGCAAGACGCTGCAGCCATGGAACAGTATGGCGCAACACCCTCCCAGCAAGCACTTCCGGTATCCGCAGTACAGCAGAAGACTCGAGGGCAGGAAGCCACTGCTCAGAACGCTATCGCTTCAGGCCAGATGCCTCCAAACATAAAAGCGTTGGTTACTAACTATGCTACCGCTCTGATGTTCTCTGACCAAGCTACTCAGAATCAGATACTTTCAGAGATGTCACAGGAGACACCTACGCTTGCCGAACTCGTAAAAATACGTATGTCTGAACTAAGTACCATCGATCCCTCCATAGCAGTGCCACAGCCGCCAATGGTTGACATCCCTTCTGGAATGAAACCCACTACAGGAGCATAATATGCTAAAGGACTCCTTGCTGAAAAACATAGAAGAGCTCGTTAATGTTAAATTAGCGGGAGCAGTTAAAGACTTGGTCATAGAAGCACAGGACCAGATCATTAACGCTATGAATCAGCAGGGAATCCAGCCTGACTTGGTGGCAGATCAGTCAATGGTAAATACAGTCAGTCCATATGACCGAGCGGTATTCGACCCTCAGAGTGGCAAATGGCGACTTATAGATAAGGCTGGTTACGCTCGGATATATGAGGACAAGCCATCTATCAAAAACTGGTTGAAATACGATTACGAGCACCGTAGGGTCATGAGTGACCTCCTCGGTAGAGAAGTGGCGCTGAATGAGATTATCCATCATCTGGATGGCAACAGATCAAATAATGCTGCAGAAAATCTAAAGCTCTTAACAGATCATCTGGAGCATATGCGCAAAGAACATCCTGACTGGCGGCGTGGATTGACGGGGAGGGAGTAGTTTTGGCACATCTCTTGCAGATAGATTATCTAGCTTTTGCTAAGAGGTAATTTATATGCAGTATCAAGATCTAGTGCTCTTTTCAATGGTGTTTAAATACTTGTCAGAATTATACAAAGACTTAATAGCTTGACCTCGAACTTGTTCGAAGCTATATTCTTATCGAGGTGCTTAAATGATTAACCCTCCTACAGAGGTTATTGTTACAAAAATAAGCGATGAGCTCCGCATAGCCGAAGTCGTCGTTAGTATAGTTACTATCCCTAATGTCGTGACAGAAGTTACTGTGAGTAAAGTATGACCAAATACAATGTTTCAGTTATAGACTCTGCTACTGAGGGTGATCTTGCCCGCTTTGAGACTCTGATGACGCGTGCTATGTCTGATGACAGAATTGTTATCCTCAAGCAGGAGACGACCTTTACCAAAGAGGGTAACTACTTAATCGCTGTTCATTGGACTGAAGACGGTGCCTCTGATGAAGATAAAGAACATCTGACTAACCTGGTCAAGGAAAAGCTATGAGGTTTATAGACAGGGCAATCCAGACTGCAGGTGACATCCTTCATCCCTCAAACTACTCTAGGATAATGGGCGAGGGTCTTGGAGAAATCGAACGACCTCTCAGAAATATCCTCAGTGGCGAGTCCTTCAAGTCAATGGGTAACATAGGCAAGGATCTTCTTGATCTCCCTATAAACACTGTAATGGGCGGTGCTTTTCTATACCCCGCTCTTAAAAGCAGACCTGATCTTGATGACTCTGGCCCAATGGAAGACGCTTCTAGAAGGGGATTCCACCTATATTCAGCTGCCGCCTCCATGTCGCCTAACATACTCAAACGAGGAATTGGAGCAGGTCTAGCTGGATTGATAGGTGCTGACCTTGCTGGCAGCACTGCATTCAAGCATCTCGGAAGACTGTTTGACAAAGTAACCGGGATGCGTCCTGATCCGCAGGAACTTCAAGAACGCTTTATAGGTCGTCTGAGCCCAAGGGCTACAGAACTAAAGAACACTCAACCAGGCATGTCAGAAGAGCAATCATTTCAAGAAGCTCTTAAAGAGGTCTTACAGGAAGATCCTGACTACATTAGTCGAATGAATATTGGTTAGTATTAATAGGATGACTATTAATAGCTAAATAATCAGCCCCGTTAGGGCAACTGCCCTGTAAATTACTCACATATGCAAATAAATAAGGCTTTTGCAGTTTGTGGGTAGGATTACGAACGGACATTGAATGCTCCCTTTGCCTTTGGTATCGCTTGTGCGGCACCTTAGAAAGTAAATCCTGGAGAATGTATTGCTACACTCTCCAGGATACTTTACTTATACCGTTTAACTGACTGTTTTTAACTTGGATTCTCGAAGGCCCCTGATAATATCCAGGACTTTTTCTGCAGGCATTTTTGACAGTCCTTCAGAGATCGATTTGACCATCCCTTTCCTAAGCTGAAACATCAATCCATTAAGCCTGTGCTTAACCGCTTCCAGCGCGAACTCCTTCTGGAGAACGATGTGTTCGATCTTGTCGTAAGCCTCTTGAGCACTCGCTACCAGAGAGTCATACTCCACCTTGAGACCGTCGTACATCTCCTTGTACTCAGGGAAGTAGCTCAGGAACTCAGCGTGCTCATTTGTTTGAATAATCTTGATGATTGATTTTGGAGACGATGATTCCACCATGTGGTGTAGTGCTACATACTGGGGGCTCTTGACCTTTATCCGATTGAACCTATGGTCACATACAACGTAGCCTTCCATGTCCATAGGGTTGATGTCGTTGCAACTCTTCAGCACCTCTTCAATAGACCTGAATGGAAAGTGTTTAACACACTCCCATCCGTTACGATCTGCGATATCAAAGGGCAGCTTTTCTATGTATGTGTTAACATTCCGTGCACCGTGTAACACAAGTCTTGACTCAGCATGTCTTACAACTATCCTGTTATAAGGGCTCACCAACTCGAACATGTAGCAGAGATTAGTATCCATCGGAAGAAAGTAGCTACTATCTCTGTACGTCTTCCAGAATAGGTCAGCTAGTGTCATCCCAAAGCCGTTAACCTCTCCATCTGCTGCAGGCGTTCCTGAAGATGACACATTCCACGCTCCCTTGTAGAAATACATCACCATAAGAGAGCCATCCAACTTTTCCAAGCACCAGCAGTTTGTCCAGTCTATTGGCTTGGCGTGCCCCTCCCCATAGCTGAAGAACTTGTCATAGGGGTACGATATTACTTTCCAGTTGTCTGTAGAGTCAAGGATGAGTCCACGACACTCCTGGACAAGTTCCTCTCCCATAGGCGAGTCTAGCTGGTCATACTTGAACAGCAGCAGATTTTGCCATCTTGGATGAGCCTTTACTGCTATAGCATATTTCTCGGTAAGTTTTTCAGGGGTTCCACCCTGTTGAAGAAATTCAACTGTTTTTAACATTAAGCTTCTCCTTCGT
>Ga0209098_1001422_pt1 | contig 22991 bp, 19 predicted proteins | sample AD_JPNHW1_MetaG_FD_184429 | JGI IMG/M metagenome (GOLD analysis project Ga0209098, IMG submission 184429) | Active sludge microbial communities of municipal wastewater-treating anaerobic digesters from Japan - AD_JPNHW1_MetaG (SPAdes) (version 2) | ecosystem: Engineered > Bioreactor > Anaerobic...
TTTCTTTCGGGGATGCTCGGGATCGATCCCGCGACGGGCGCGCTCGCGGACACCGTCGAAGCGCAGGCGGAGCGGGCGCTCCGAAACATAGCCGCAGTGCTCGCGGATTCGGGCCTCGCCCTTGAGTCGGTCGTCAAGACGACGGTGTACCTCGCCGACATGCGGGACTTCCCCGCGGTCAACGCGACGTACGCGAAGCACTTTCTGGCGGACTTTCCCGCGCGCTCGTGCGTCGCCGTGGCGGGCCTTCCCGCGGGTGCCCTCGTCGAGATCGAGGTCATCGCCGCGCGGTGATGCGGCCGCGCGGCCTCGGCGAGATCACGGTATCGCCGATCGCTTCCCCGCGTAAAATAAAAGATACCGCTCGAGGTGCGCGTGCCAGTACGCGCCGTTATGTCCGCCCGGAGCGGTGAGAAGTGTCACGTCGACGTTCCGCTCCTTGAGCGTTTGGGCGAGCTCGCGGGCTCCCGCGATGAGTTCGTCTTCCTCGCCGCAGTCGAGGAACACGCGCGCCCCTTTGAGGTCGCGCGTGCGGGCAAGCTCGATCGGGTCGTGCTCGCTCCGTTTTCGGCCATCTGAGTAGATGAAAAAATCCGGTACGTCCCACCCGCGAATCGCGGGACTATGCCCGCCGATCTTCGCGAAAAGCTCGGGGTGGCGGAACCCGATATGGAGCGCGGAAAAGCCGCCCATCGAGATTCCCCCAAGGCTCCGCTTCGCCCGCTCGCGCGAGGCGCCGTAGCGCGTTTCGGCGAGGTACATGACTTCCTTCAAAAAATACGATTCATAGGGACCGCGGTAGAGCGCGGATTTCGGCGATGGCCCGTCCATCGCGGGCTCGCCCGAGTCGAGCCCCCAGCCGTTGTCCATCCTCGGCGCGACGATGATGACCGGCTCCATCTTGCCCTCGGCGATCAGGCGATCCGCGACCTCTCCGAGATGGTGGTACTCGAACCACTCGATCTCGTCGTTGCGGTATCCGTGGAGGAGATACACGACGGGCCAGGTCTTCCCCGGCGCGTATCCCGGCGGAAGGTAGACGTACATCCCCATCGTTTTTTTGAGGAGGGAGCTCCGAAACTCGAAGCGCTCGAGGCCCGCCTCGGTCCGGGGCGGGGGAAGGGCGTCGACGGTTTTCTTAAAATCGGAACCGCACGACGCGAAAAGCGGGCACGCGGCAAGGGTCGCGAGTATGACGCCGGCCGCGCCCGCGAAGGGGCGTAGCTGCCGTATTGAATGCATCGAAGGGGAACGCTGAGGGTTTTGCATGTGATCGTCTCCAGACAACAGGAATAACCCTGAACACGGCGCGCGGGCAATTGGGGAAAACCCTGATTCTGCGACGAATCCCTAGGTATTGATTTTTTCCGGCGCGGGAGCGAGGAGCGCGCGCACGAGTTGAACCCGGTTCGAGACGCGCATCTTGCGGAAGATATTGGAAAGATGGGTCTCGACCGTTTTCTGCGAGATAAAAAGAAGCTCCGCGATTTCGCCGTTGGTCTTTCCCTCCGCAAGCAAGGCCGCGATCTCGCTCTCGCGGGCGCTTAAGGGCGTCTCAGAGCGGATGGCCGCGACGCGTGCGCCCGATTCGACGCTCGCTCGGGGTTCGTGTGTCACGGGCTCGGACGCCGCCTCGGGCGTGGCCGATGATGCTGATGCGGATGCGGGCAACGGCGTGGACGGAGAAGCTTGCGGCGCCCCGCGCGCGGCGTCGCGCCGCATGATGCCGGGACTCGCCGCGAAGATCGCGAGGGAAAAGCCTGAGGAAAGGATGAGGGGAAGGTAATCCGGGTCGAGCGCGAGGAGGCGAAAGAGCGTCGGCAAGGCGGCGTAAACGGGCGAAAGGGCGGCGAGGCTAAAAGCCACGGCGAGCGAACCGTCTTTTTTGAGTCCCTCGCGATCCTGGGCAAGGGCGGCGAGGGCAACGAACGCGACGAGCGCGCACGCGGCGACCCAGGTGACCTCGGGTTGTTCGAGGACGACGTCCGCGATGGGTTTCATGAACGGGAAGAGGCTCAGTAAGACGGCGGCGAAAAGGATGGAGGATATCATGAAGGCCGCGAGGAGGGATATCCTTGGCTTTCCCGCGCGACGCCGGGGTAGGGTAAACGCGATGGCCGAAAGCGGAATGAGCGCCATGGCCAAGAATCCCGCGACGAGGGAGAATTGCTTGAACCAGCGATGGAGCGCGGTCCCCGTTTGCCAGGAAAAGCCGGTAACCCCGATCCTGAGCGCGAGGAGCCAGGACGCGCCCGCGAGGAGGACGAAGGCGACGTCCGCGCGATTCGGTCTCCTCGAGCAGTAGACGAGCGCGAGCACGAGCGCGGCGAGCCCGATTGAGGCAGTAATGAATGAAATCATGAGCATAACCGGCATCCGACAAGTATAGCAGAAAACGGGCGAAAGCGGTACCGAAATGCGCGGGGTAAATCGGTGGCGCGGAAGCGTGACCCATGGTATGCTTAACGGTACGGTACGCAAAGGAGAGTGCAATGGACTGGAATCGGCGCCTAGCTCAGGCGTTCGACTATCTTGAGGACAACTTGGAGGGGGAGGCCGATCTTGACCGCGCGGCGGCGATCGCCAACTGCTCGGCCTTTCATTTGTGCCGGACTTTCGAGATTCTGTACGGGATTAGTCCCTTAGAGTATTTGAAGCGCAGGAAGCTTTCCCTCGCGTCCCTTGATCTTGCCGCGCGCAACGCGACGGTGGGAGAGGTCGCGCAGCGATATGGTTGGGATGACCCCGAATCCTTTTCCCGCGCCTTCAAGCGCCATTTTGGGCTTAACCCCTCGGATACCCGGCTCAAGGGCGCGCGCCTTGAAACCTGCCCGCCGATACGCTTTGACGTTTCCCTGAAGCGGGATAAATGCCCGAAGTGCAAGATCGTGGAGAAGCCGGAGTTTGCGCTGACGGGACTCGCCATGCGGACGACGATCGAGGAGAATCAGCGCGACGCGAGCCTCGCCGTTTTTTGGCAGCGGGTCTTTACCGCGGGGTCGTGCGATCTCCTCTGGGATAACGCGGGGCCGATGGGGCTCTTAGGGCTCTGTTACGATTACGTCATCGCGGACTCAAGTTTTTCCTATATGGCCGCCATCGAGACTCCCGTAGCGGGGCGTTCGTCCCTTCCTCCCGGATGCGTCTCGGTCACGGTTCCCGCGGCGACCTACGCGGTTTTCGAGGGCGTCGGCCCGATGCCCGAGACGATCCTTGCCCTCTGGAAGTCGATTTACGCCGAATGGTTTCCGAATTCCGATTATGAACACGCGGGTACGCCGGACTTTGAGCGGTATCCGGCTAAGGCGTACCACGACGTTCCCCCCTCAAACCCCGAGCATCGCGGCGAGATCTGGGTTCCGATCAAGAAAAAGGGCTTATTCTAAAGGGAGTCGCCCCTCGTGAGACGCGCTTTCGGGCGGCTCCCGGGCGAGGCGTCGCCTTGGTCCTGGCTTTCTGCCTCGATTTCCTTCCGTTTGTTTCTTCTGTACACAATCGGGAGAAATATGGTATCCTTTTCTTCTATAAAGGTCCCTCGAGAACGCGGGAATAACCCGTTTTCTCTTTGAGCCGTCTGCCTTTTAAGGCGGATCGCTCACTGCATCCAGCGGGGGCAAAGGAGCATCCATAAAATGGAAGATCATTCGGTAACGATGGAGAAAATCGTCAGCCTGTGCAAAAGGCGCGGTTTCGTGTTTCAGTCCTCCGAGATTTACGGGGGGCAGAACGGCGCCTGGGATTACGGTCCCCTCGGCATTGAGCTGAAGAACAACATTCAGAAGGCATGGTGGAGGGAGATGACCCAGCTCCATGACAGCATCGTCGGTCTCGACGCCGCGATCCTCATGCATCCCAAGGTTTGGGAAGCCTCCGGCCACGTCGCGAACTTTTCCGACCCGCTCGTCGACTGCAAGGACTGCAAGAGCCGCTTCCGCGCCGACGACGATACCCAGATTTCCCCCGAGAACGTCGCCGCGCGCAAGTGCCCGAAGTGCGGCGGCCCCCTGACCGAGCCCCGCTCGTTCAACCTCATGTTCAAGACCCATATCGGTCCCGCCGAGGATACCTCGTCGATCATTTACCTCCGCCCCGAGACCGCGCAGGGCATCTACGTCAACTACAAGAACATCGCGCAGTCCAACCGACTCAAGATCCCGTTCGGGATCGCGCAGGTCGGCAAGGCGTTCCGCAACGAGATCGTGACCAAGAACTTCATCTTCCGCACCTGCGAGTTCGAGCAGATGGAGATGCAGTTCTTCGTGAAGCCCGGCGAGGACGAGAAGTTCTTCGAGTACTGGAGGGAGCAGCGCATGGGCTACTACCCGAAGTACGGCATCCGCGCGAATAAGCTCCGCTGGCACCACCACGAGAAGCTCGCGCACTACGCGAAGGACGCGTACGACATCGAGTACGAGTTCCCGATGGGCTTCCAGGAGCTCGAGGGCGTCCACAACCGCACGAACTTCGACCTTACCCAGCACACCAAGTTCTCGGGCAAGGATTTGCAGTACATCGACCAGGACAACGGCAACGAGCGCTACATCCCGTTCATCATCGAGACGAGCGCGGGACTCACCCGCAACGTGCTCATGTTCCTCTGCGATTCCTACGAGGAAGAGAAGGTAGCCGACAAGGGCAACGAGGACGACTGGAGAACGGTGCTTCACTTCCACCCGAAGATAGCGCCGACCACGGTCGCCGTGCTCCCCCTCATGAAGAAGGACGGGCTCGCCGAGCTCGCGCAGGAGATCCGCGCCGAGCTGAAGGAAGACTTCATGACCGACTACGACCAGTCGGGCGCGATCGGCAAGCGCTATCGGCGTCAGGACGAGGTCGGAACGCCCTTCTGCGTGACCGTCGACTATCAGTCTAAGGAAGACGGCACGGTGACGCTCCGCTTCCGCGATTCGATGGAGCAGGTTCGCATCAAGCGGTCGGATCTCGCTGCCCGCATTAGGGAAGAGATCAAGAACTACAAGCGCGTATGACGCCAGGGACGCGGGAATACTGACCATGGCCGACAGCAACCGACTGCACTCAATCAATACCTCCCGCATCCTCCGCGCCATCTGGCTCAATCCCGGCGTGTCGAGGATCAAGGTCGCGGAAATGCTCGACCTTGACCGCTCGACCGTCACGAAGATCATGCAGGTGATCCTCGACCGGGGGCTCGTCGTGACCGTGGGCAAGAACACCGAGCAATCGGGCGTCGGCCGCCGGCAGATCAGCCTCCGCGTAAACGGGGACATCGGCGTCGTGCTCGGGCTCGAGGTGCAGGACTCGCGCTACGTCGCCGTCGTGACGACGATCGCGGGGGCGACGCTCCACACCTTCGACGGGCAGTTCGCGGCGAACCGCGAGAACCTCGCGCGGCACCTTTTGGGCCTCATCGCCCGCGCGCGCGAGTATACCCGGCGCGAGGGGCTCTTTCTCCTCGGCATCGGCATTGGGCTCCCGGGCATCATCGATCCCTACACCGGGGTCATCCTCCGCTCCAACTCCCTCGAGATTCACGAGCCGCTCAGGCTCCGCGACGAGCTCGAGCGCGAATGCGAGGAGCGCATATTCATCGAAAACGACGCGAACTGCTGCTGCTGGGGAGAGCTCGCGTTCAAGCCGGAAAACCGCACGAGGAATTTCCTCGCGGTGCTCGGCGAGTTCCGCGACCTCACCCAGGGCTCGAACGCGTATCACGGGCTCGCCGTGGGCTTAGGGCTCGCGGTGCGCGAGCGCGTCCTTCACGGCGACCACTTTACCGCCGGCGAATTCCGGAGCGTCCTCGCGACGAAGGCGACGGGGCAGTTCAAGGTACCCTGGAAGGACCTTAAGTCCCTGCCCGAGAACACCGAGATGCTCCGCGAGGTGTATCGGGAGCTCGCCGGAAACCTCGCCTTCCTCGTCAACTGCGTCGACTTCACCAAGATCGTGTTCACCGGCGATCTCGCGGCCCGCCCGGAAAACCTCAAGGATCTCATGGCGGGCGCGATCGAGGAGAACTGGACGTACAACCTCGACCGCAATTTTATCATCGAATTCTCCGAGCACGGCGATCGCGCGGTTTCCATCGGGGCCGCGGGCCTTTTCGTCGACAAGCTCTTTTCCGTTCCCGACATGGCCGACCGCTTCGAGGAGCTCGTCGGCTACGATCTTTACGAGCGCATCCTCGAGCGAAAGGAAAGCTAGTCTCCATGGAATACGTCGCGCTCGGCAAATCGGGCCTCATGGTTTCGCGGACGGCGTTCGGCGCGCTTCCCATTCAGCGCGTGGCCGACATGTCCGAGGCCGTGGCGATCATTCGCGCGGCGTACGACGGGGGGATCAACTTCTTCGACACCGCGCGCGCCTACACCGACAGCGAGGACAAGCTCGGCAAGACCTTCGCGAAGATCCGCAACGACGTCGTCATCGCGACGAAGACCACCGCGAGGACCCCCGACGCGCTCATGCGCGACCTCGAGACTAGCCTCGACAGCCTCATCACCGACTATATCGACCTCTATCAGCTCCATAACCCCTCGTTCGTCCCCGTGCCCGGCGGCTCCGACGGCCTTTACGACGCCCTCCTCGAGGCGAAGAAGGCGGGGAAGATCCGCGCGATCGGGATCACGAACCATTCGCGCGCGCTCGCCCGCGAGGCCGCCGAGTCCGGGCTCTACGACGCGGTGCAGTATCCCTTCTCCTGCCTTTCGGACGACGGCGACGTCGAGCTGGCAAAGCTCTGCGCGGAGCGCGAGGTCGGGTTTATCGCGATGAAGGCGCTCGCCGGAGGGCTCATCACCGACATCAAGGGCGCGTTCGCCTGGATGCGGCAGTTCGAGAACGTGATTCCGATTTGGGGCATTCAGCGAAAGGAGGAGCTCGAGGAGTTCCTCGCGCTCGAGCGGGACCCGCCCGAATTGAACGACGACCTCATCATCGCCATCGAAGAGGAGCGTTCGGCGCTCTCGGGGAGCTTCTGCCGCGGCTGCGGCTATTGCCTCCCGTGCCCGCAGGGTATCCCGATCAACAACGCGAACCGGATGCGCGAGCTTTTGCGGCGATCGCCTCCCGCGCAGTGGCTTACCCCCGAATGGCGGGAGCTTATGGGCCGGATCAAGAACTGCACGCAATGCGGCGTCTGCGGCAAACGCTGCCCCTATGGGCTCAAACCCTGGGAAACCCTGCCCGGCCATCTCGCGTTCTACCGCGAGTTCGGCAAGAAAAGATAGTTTACGTTACGCGACGGGCGCGCTATCGCTGTGCGGGATTGCTCGCCGATCCTGCGAGTAACGTCGCGCTATCGCGAGGCGCGCCTGAGCGCGTGAAGCGCGGTCTTCGCCTCTTTTCCCCTCAGTTCGACGTTCCCGCAAAAGGTTGCGGCGCATCCCGAGAGTTCCGGCTCAAGGAGCGCGAGCGCCTCGCCCGAGACGAGGAATGTTTCGCCCCGCGCGCGGCATTCGCCCTGAATGCGCGCCGCGGTGTTCATCACGTCCCCGAGGATCGCGATCTCGCGCTTGACGTCACCCATCTCGCCGACGATAACCTCGCCGTAGTGGAGCCCCGCGCGGAAGCGGGGCACGACCCCGTAGCGCGACTCATAGTGCGCCGCGCGCGACGCGATCGCGTCCTCGACGGCGAAGAAGGCGGCGATCGCGGCGTCTTTTTTCATCCCGTCTTTTTTTCCCCACGTGATGATCGCCTCGTCGCCGACGTACTTGTGGATGTCGCCGTGGCAATCGACGATCGGCCGCGAGATGTCCCTGAAGAAGTCGTTCAGGAACGAGAGGAAGCGGATGTTCCCGACGCGCTCGGCGATCGCGGTGGAGCCGGCGATGTCGAGGTACATGACGAAGCGCTCCTCGCTTACGGGGCGGTTATACTTTCCGAGGATGAACCCCGAAAGCACGTTGCGCCCGAGGAGTCGACTGACCATCCCGACGAAGCTGATGACGAGCGACATGGCGAGCGAGAAGAAAAGCGTCTCGACGATGAAGGAGTTCTTGAAAAGCGAGTCGAATCCCATGATCGCGCTGAAGAGGATGCCGTATTCGGCGCAAATGACGCTCGCGTACACGGTGGGCATCGCGGCGAGGACGATCCACAGCGGCTTCGCGAAGAGCCGCTCGAGCCAGGGGTCGATGAGCATGAACGTCGCGCACACGACGCCGCCGGTGAGTCCCCCAAGGAGCACATAGCGGAGAAGCGGGGTCTGCGGATCGTCGCCCTGCGTAAGGAATTTCAGGGCGACGGCGAAGGCGATGCCGATGACGGCGCTCGAGAGCGAGTATACGAGAATTTCCTCGATTTTTTTGCGGCGGTACTTCGACATTTCCAGAGTGAGTTTTTTATTCAGGATTTAACCCTCATCCGCGATATTCTCGAGTTCCTTGAGCCAAATCGCCGCCGACGCGTCGCTCGGCATGCGCCAGTCGCTCCGGGGCGAGAGCGTGACGCTTCCGGCTTTCGGCCCGTCGGGAAGGCACGAGCGCTTGAATTGCTGTGCGAAGAAACGCCGATAGAACACGCGCATCCATTTGAGTATCTCTGCTCGGCCGTAGGATTCGGTCCTCGCGTTGCCCGAGGGCGCGAACGCGCATTCCGCGAGGAAGAGGATTTTCGCGGGGGAGAAGCCCCAGCGCGTGAGGTAATAGAGGAAGAAGTCATGAAGCTCGTAGGGCCCGACGATGTGCTCGGTTTTCTGCGAGATCTTGCCGTCCTCGGGGGGGAGGAGCTCCGGGCTCACCGGGGTCTCGAGTATGGAAACGAGCACGCGCGCGAGATCCTTCGCCGGATCCTTCGCCTTCGCTTCGCCGCTCTTAACGTCGCATGGGGTGACGGCGTAGCGCGCGGCGTCGTCCGCGCAATGCCTAACGAGGTGGCGTACGAGGGTTTTCGGTATCGAGGAGTTCACCCCGTACATGGACATGTGGTCGCCGTTGTAGGTCGCCCAGCCGAGCGCGAGCTCGGAAAGGTCCCCGGTGCCGATGACGAGGGCGTTGGTTTGGTTCGCCTTGTCCATGAGGATCTGCGTGCGCTCTCGCGCCTGGGAGTTCTCGTAGGTGATGTCGAGCTTCTCGGGGTCCTGTCCGATGTCCTCGAAGTGCTGCTTGACGGCTTTGTGTATCGATATGTCCGCCGTCGATATCCCGAGGGTCTCCGCGAGCTTGAGCGCGTTCGACTTCGTGCGCCGCGTGGTGCCGAATCCCGGCATCGTGATCGCGAGGATTCCCGCGCGGTCGAGCTTAAGCGCATCGAACGCGCGTACCGCGACGAGAAGGGCGAGCGTAGAGTCGAGCCCGCCAGAAAGCCCGATGACGACCGACTTGATCCCCGTGTGGGAAAGCCGCTTCGCGAGACCCGCGGCCTGAATCGAAAGCACGTCCTCGCAGCGCTTCGAGAGGTCGGCGCTCGCCTGGGGGACGAAGGGGAGGGGATCGATCGCGCGATAAAGCGGCTGGGCCGGACGCGCCTCGGCGCCAGGGTCCGCGGGCGATCCCGCCGTGGCTCGCTGCTCGGTAGAGCGTTGCTCGGCGACACGAAGCTCTGCGGCCCCGAGCCCGTCTTGTGTCCCGACAAGAGGAAGCGATACGCGCGCGTACGAGGAGGAATCGCCTTCATAGGTGTTCATGCGGCGGCGTTCCTGGAGAAGCTTCCCCACGTCGACGTCCGCGACGAGGAGCCCCGAGGAAAAGAGCGCGCTTTCGGCGACGATGGCGCCGTTTTCCGCGATGAGGTTGTGGCCCGAGAACACCATGTCCTGGGTCGACTCGCCCGAGCCCGCGTCGGCGTAGAGATAGGCGGCGACGGCGCGGCCCGACTGGCCGGTGACGAGGGTCCTTCGGTACGCCGCCTTTCCGACTATCTCGTTGCTCGCCGAAAGGTTCGCGAGAAGGAGCGCGCCCGCCTGGGCGTGCGCGGTGGACGGGGGATTGGGAACCCACAGGTCCTCGCAAATCTCGCAGGCGAACGCGATGTCCGGGTTTTTCTCATCGCAAAAAAGGATCTTCGTCCCGAACGGGACGGCCTCGGGCCCGAGGATTCCCGGGGGAATGGTCCCGTTCTCGGCAGGCGCGGGGGTGAAGTGGCGGAGTTCGTAGAACTCGCCGTAGTTCGGCAGGTGCGTCTTCGGAACGACGCCGAGCACGGCGCCGCGGGAGATGACGGCCGCGCAGTTGTAGCGGGCCGCGCCCCGGCTAAGGGGGAAGCCGACGACGAGCGTCACGGGGAGGTCGCGCGTTTTTTCGGCGATGAGCCTGACGGCCGCGAGCGACACGCGGGACAGGAGTTCCTGCGAGAATAGGTCGGCGCAGGTGTAGCCGGTCACGCAGAGCTCGGGAAAAACGACGAGCGAGACGCCGAGTCCCGCCGCCTCGCGGGCGAGCGAGAGGACGCTCGCGGTGTTGGCGCCGCAATCGCCGACCGTGCACTCGGGCGTCGCCGCGGCGACGCGCAAAAATCCGTGTATCATAGGAGAATTGTATACAAAAAACGGCGAAATCGCTATACTTTTTTCCATTATGAACAAAGCGCTCGAAACACTCAAGGAACGCGGATTTTTCCAGCAATGCACGGACGTCGAGGGACTCTCCCAGCTCATGGATAAAGGGCCCGTGACGTTTTACGTGGGCTGCGACCCGACCGGGCCAAGCCTCCATATCGGGCATATGGTCCCGTTCTTCGCGCTTCGCCACCTCCGGGAGGCGGGCCATCGCGGCATCGCCTTAGTCGGCGGCGGAACCGCGCGCATCGGCGATCCCTCGGGCAAGACCGAGATGCGCAAGATGATCTCCTACGAGCAGATCGACGCGAACACGGCGTCAATAGGCGCCCAGCTCGACCGTTTTATCGGCTTCGACGGCAAGACCGCGTTCGCCGAGAACAACAAGAACTGGCTCGCGAACCTCAACTATATCGACTTCCTCCGGGACATCGGCTCGCATTTCTCCGTGAACCGCATGCTCACCTTCGAGGCGTACAAGAAGCGCATGGAGACCGGGCTCACCTTCGTCGAGTTCAACTATCAGCTTCTCCAGAGCTACGATTTCCTCCAGCTCAACGAGCGCCACGGCGTCTCGCTCCAGATCGGCGGCGACGACCAGTGGGGTAACATCGTCGCGGGCATCGAGCTCATCAGGCGCATCAACGGCCACGAGGCGTACGGGCTTACCTTCCCGCTCATCACGACCTCGGACGGCAAGAAGATGGGCAAGACCGAGAAGGGCGCGCTCTTCCTCGATCCAGCGCTCACCGCGCCCTATGACTTCTTCCAATACTGGCGGAACGTGACCGACGCGGACACCCGGAAGTTCCTCCTCCTTTTCTCGTTCCTCCCGACGTCGGAGATCGACGCGATCATGAACGGCGACATCAACGCCGCCAAGGAACGGCTCGCGTACGAGGTGACGAAGGAGATCCACGGGAAGGACGAGGCAGAGAAGGCGCTCGCCGGCGCGAAGGCTGCCTTCGGCTCAGGCGGCGACAAGGCCTCTATGCCAACCGTCGAGATCGCGCGTGCGCGCTTCGAGTCGGGAATCGGCGTGATCGACCTCTTCTTCGACGCGGGTCTCGCCGCGACCAAGAGCGACGCCCGGCGCCTCGTCGAGCAGGGCGGCGCTGTCGTCGCCGATAAACCCATCACCGACGTGAAGGCCACGGTTGGAGCCGCCGCGCTTGACGCTTCGGGCGAGCTCATTATCCGGGCAGGTAAGAAAAAGTTCATGCGGGTCATCGCGAAATAAAACCCTGCTACCTGCGATCGTGTGATCACGGCGAAGGTTCATCTTTACGAAATAAAAAGGGCCGCCCGGCGTTTGTTCGCCGGACGGCCCTTTTTTTGTCGCTGCTTGTATCGGTTATGTCTTAAAAAATCGATGCGCTGTCAAACTCTTCATTGGCGGAAAGATTGCTTTCGGATATCTTGTTGTTGTTCTGATCATAAACGGTGAGGGTTGCCGTTTGTTGTTTCAGATAATCCTCCAATTCCTTTTCTGCGGCCACCATTTCATTGCTGTCTTCAGAGAGCGAGATGTCGTCTTTTCCATAGTTGGCGGCGTAGGAAATCACGAACTTCGCGCCAAGGCCATCTTCGCGGACGACGGAGACCGCCGTGCCAAGTCCAATGCCAAAGGAGAAGCTAAGAGTACCCGAACCTGTCGCGTCTTGGGTCGCTCCTGTTTTATAGTCGAAATTGACGTTGGACGCTTGCGTTTCCTTGAGCGTGCCGCAAATCGTATAGGTATGGATGCCCTTTTTGACCTTAACGCTATTCATCGTTCCGGTTACATTACCATCCATTGAATAATTCCATGAATAGGTGTGATTCGGTTGAAATGTTTCAGTATCGTCGGGGAACGTGGAAGTTTCTGTATATGATCCCACGAGATCAACCGATCCACCATTGGAGCTAGGAATGTTCTCAGTGAGCGACTTCGTATCGCTCGTTGTCTTGCGTGCGTTTGCCCGTGAGAAGCGGGAAGAGTTGGACCCTGTATTCGAATCAATAAAGGCCGAGAGGGCGCCCAATGAGTCGGTATAGAGGGCTTGGGCTTCTGCGGCTGTCGCCGGGGCGCTCGAGGCTCCGGTCATCGTGATCGTGGACGCATCGGGGAGATCCGGCGCGGAGATTCCATCGTCATCATCTGATGACGACGAGCATCCGACGAGCAATAGGGTGAGCGCGATAAGCGCGGCTAACCAGGGAAAACCTTTTTTCATCGTATTACCTCCATGGTAAATTTACTGTGTAAAGTATAGGGAATGAACGGCATTTAATCAAATGTTATTTTGATATTCGCGATAAAAAAAGGGACCTTGCGCGAGTTAATGCGATTGACCCGACAATCAACGCTTCGGCGCGAATAGGCTTCGAAAGAAATTGACGATCCAGCGCCATATGCGCACGAGGATATTCGGGTTCTTAAGTTTTTCGAGGCGGGTATACGCGGCCATGAGCTCTTCGTCGGTAAGGTTTACGCGCTGGGTGTTTTCCTCGAGCTCGATCTCGAGTTCGCTCACGCTATCGGTCCCGTCGAGGACGATCGCGTTGATGGTCCGCCAGCCCAGGCGCCGGGCCGCCTCGAGCCGCCTCGCGCCCGCGATGAGCGCGTAGCGCGAGTTAACCGTGATCGGATTAAGGAGCCCGTACCGCTTCATGCTTTCCATGAGCGGCTCGATGTCCGGGCTGTTTTTGCGCGCCCGCTTTTTTTCCTTGATATCCTCAAGGGGTATCTGCATGCCCGTTATCCCTTCCTTCTATTCAAGAAGCGGGTTGTATACCGGCGCCTTGGGTGCCGGTTGCCCATTGTTGGTTCCCGTGCCCGCGCTCTGTCCGGCGCCCGTTCCCTGCGCGCCTGAGTTCCCGTCCGACGGGGCTTGTCCGCCCGATGTCCCGTTCGCCTTTCCCTTCGGGGACGGATCGCTGAAGAGATCGGGGTCAAGCTCAAGCCCGCCCGAATCGACCGCGATCGGCTTTTGGCCGACGGACATACTTTCGCCCTGGAGCCGCTCGACCGCGATGCGCTTGAAGTTCGCGCCGTTCTCGTGGTAGTCGCAATAGCTCGTCGGCTGGGTTCCCTCGAGATAATAAAGGGTCACCGTTCCTTCCGTGCAATTCGCCGTCGGCAGGAGTCCCGATTTTTGGCAGACGGTCGCGGCGACGATGCCCGTCTGGGGTTTTACGAAGTCGCGATAGGGCAGGCCTTCGTGGATCTTTCCCATGTAATCGCCCCACGCGGGGCCCGCGAGCGTGGCGCCCGTGTTGTCGAGTCCGAGCGAAAGCCCGTGCCGGTCGAAACCGAACCAGATCGCGGTCGTGTAATACGGCGAGTAGCCGACAGTCCACGCGTCGGACCAGTTCTGCGTGGTTCCCGTCTTTCCCGCCGCGGGGATCGTGTAGCTCTTCCCGTTCTGGTCCTTGAAGGTGAACTTCCGCTCGAAGCCGGAGCCCCAGCCGAGGGTACCGACGCGGAGGGTATTCTTGAGGAGGTCCGTCATGATCCACGCGTTCTGCGGGCTCACGAGCTGGATCGCTGCTCCCTTGCGCTTCTGCTCGAGGCGAAGCTCCTTCTCGGGGTCGAGGATGGTCTTGCCGTTGCGGTCTTCGACGGAGCGAATCGCGATCGGCGTGACCTCCTTGCCCTGGTTGGCGAAGGTCGCGAAGGCCTGCGCCATCTGTATCGGCGAGACCGAGATGACGCCGAGGCCGATCGAGTACACGCGCGGGAAGACCTTGTCGATCGTCGCCTTGTCGTGGTATCCGAGGAGGGTCGAGGCGCGCCCGATCGCGGCGTCGAAGCCGATGCCGTCGAGGATGCGCAGCGACGGGACGTTCATGGAATGCGCGAGCGCCTCCCACAGGAGTACCGTGCCCCTCCATTCGCCCTTGAAGTTGAGCGGGGTGTACGGAACCCCGTCGTTATAGAAGACGACCGGGGTATCCTCGATGAGCGAGCCCGCGGTGTACTTGCGCGAGTCGATGGCGGCCGAGTAATAGAGGGGCTTAAAGGTACTTCCCGGCTGGACGGAAGCCTGTGTCGCGCGGATCATCTGGTTCGACTGGTCGAACTTACTGCCGCCGACCATCGCCGTGATGTAGCCGGTATCGTTCTCGATGCTGATGAGCGCGCCCTCGACGGTCGTCTTTTGGGCGGTCTCCTGGGCCAGCGCGTTCGCCTTATTGGTTTCCATCTTGAGCGAGTCGATGCCGGTAAGAAGGGCCATGACGTCGATGACCGGATTGATCTTCTTCTGATAGTACGACATCGACTTTGAATTCGTGCGCTCGCCCGAGACGGCAAGTTGGGGCAGGTTGAAGGTGAGCGCGAGGAGCTCGGTGATCTTCGCGTACTGGTCGCCCTGCGCGAAGCGCGTCGAGCTCGACGCGCGGAAGCGCTTGTTCGCGATCTCGATGTACTCGGCCATGACCTTGTCGGCGGCTTCCTGATGCTTGAGGTCAAGCGTCGTGTGCACGGTATACCCGCCCGAGTAGATATCCATCGTGCCGTACATCATCGTCTCGAGCTCGCGCCTGACGTACTCGGAGAACCAGCGCGCCTTGTCGTCGCGGTTAAGCCACGCCGAGCTCGCGGTTCGGGTGTAGTCGAAGCTCGACCAATACTCGCTGAACGAGTCGTCCGCGGTTTTCTTGTCGAGGTATCCGAGCGAGACCATTTGGTTAAGCACTTCCTTTTGGCGCTCCATGGCGCGGTTCGGGTGCTCGAAGGGATTGTAGTACGCGGGGTTCGAAAGTTGGATGACGAGGATGGCCGACTCGGCCGGGGTGATCTGCGTCGCGTCGTGCCCGAAGTAGAATTTCGAGGCCGCGTTGACGCCGTAGGTGCCGCCGCCGAAGTACATCTTGTTGAGGTAGAGCTCGAGGATCTCGGTCTTCGAGTAGCGGCGCTCGAGTTGGAGCGCCCACCAAAGCTCCTTGATCTTTCGCGTGATCGAATAGTCGCTTCGGTCGCAGTACAGGGTTCCCGCGAGCTGCTGGGTGATCGTGCTTCCGCCGCCGAGCGAGCGGCCGGTGAGCTTACCGACGACGGCGCGTCCGATCGCCTTCATGCTGAAGCCGTGATGTTTATAGAAAACCTGGTCTTCGCGGGTGAGAAGGGCATTGATCATGTGGGGCGGGAGCTGGTCGAGGGTGATCATCTCGCGCTTTTCCTCGGAGGCGAATTCGGTTATGAGATCCCCGTTGACGTCGAGGATTCGCGTCGGGAGGGCGGGGTTGAATTCGGTGAAGTTCTCCTGGTTTTTCAGGTTTCGGGTGAACGCCAAGCCAAGGCCAAGCAACGTGCCGCAGACGATCGCGGCAAGGATCAGAAGAAGCACCGGTATGGTGATTTTACGCGTTTCCTTCGTAAACATACCTACTATGAAAGCATAAACCGGGCTTTGTTACAAGAAGTCGGCGCGGGCAAAAAAAAGAGCCGGTATTTTGCTACCGGCCCGCCCATCAGGCTATCGGACAGTCAGTGGGTGGGAGGGGAACTGCACTGCCCGATACTTATTTTTCGGCCGTGAGGCCAAAATTCTTAAGGAAATTCACGGATTTTCCGCGAAATTTATGTCGATGAGCATGGACGTCGTGTAATCGTGGCCTTTCTCGATCGTTACCTGCTTGGCGATCTCGTAATCCCCGATCTTGAAGAGGATCGTGTGATCGCCGGGCTCAATCGTCCGGGGCTCCCGGGTGTTCTCGACCATCTGGCCGTCGATCTTGATGGTCGCGTTCTCTGGCGCGACGAGAAAGAGCCTCGGGGTCGTTCCGCGCAGGGATACGGTCAGCTCCGTCGTCCGGGCGGATTCCACGGTGAACACGCGCACCTCGTTTCGATAATCGTCGGCGACGATCGAAAGCTGATGTGTTCCCGGACCGAGTATCTGGAGGCTTTCGGGATTGACGACGAGCGCCTCGTCGATGCGGACGCTTATCGGTTTCGGGCTCGCCTCGGGATAGTCGATCTTCAGCCTGAAGCCGCCTTCGTCGGCGAGGATCGGCTTAACCTTGACCGTAAAGCTTAAGGTTTCGATGTTCTCGGGGAGACCCTTCATGACCGGCAGGAGCCGGAAGATCAGCGCGCCCTTCGAAGCGTCGTGGACGTAGGGAAGGACCGTCGAGTAGGGCCCGGTCTTGAGGTTGCTGTTCTTTTGGAGCGGAATTTGGAGGACGAAGGAGAGCCTCGAGGGGAGCGGCTGCATGGTCACCTGCTCGGCCTGATAGTCGATCGCCTTCTCCGAGGGCACGGGCTGCGGGAGTCGGTAGATGCCGTAGGCCATGCTATTCCGGTAGGCGATGATGTCCTGGGGGATCTTGATCTCGACCTCAACCCCTTTCAGGAACGGATTTGACTTCGGAAGGATGATGCCGACCGCGTCGTTATAGCCGATCTCGGCGGTTTGGGCTTCGGGACGCTGGACGTCGACGGCGATGGGGGTCATGGCATGGACGCGGAAAGGCTCGGCGGTCGCGAGGGCTATTGTCGGTACAAGGAGCAGAACGGTCAGTACGGTGCGAAACGTTTTCATATCCGTCAATTCCCTTTGATAAATCCGGCCGGATTCTTCGCGATCCCGTTTTCATGGAGCTCAAAATGGAGATGGGGCCCGGTTGATTGCCCGGTTGATCCGACCGTTCCTATAATAGTACCGGATTTGACCCGATCGTGCAACTCGATTTTTATCGTCTGGAGGTGGCCATAGATGCTTTCCCTGCCGCCGTCGTGCTTCAGGATGATGTGATTCCCGTAGATTGCGTCATATCCCGTATAGGTAACCGTCCCGTCGGCGCAGGCGGAAACGGGCGTGCCCCGCGGCGCGGCGAGGTCGATGCCGTGGTGGAACACGAGATTGCCCGTTACCGGGTTTTTCCGCATCCCAAAGCTCGAGGTCACGACCCCGACCGGCAGCGGGTAGCGGAAGGTCGGGGTGAGGAAGAAGGCCCGCACCGTGCCGTCGAAGGAAATCCCCGGGATGCAGTGGATTTGCCGCTTCCCCTGGGTTTCCGGGTCCCATACCGAGAAGGATATGATGGTCGGGTCGTCGGGATCGAAGGACGAAAGGAGGAGGTTTTCGAAGGTGTTCGTCGCCTTATCCGGGAGATAGAGTCCCGGCAGGGTCGGGAGGATGAGCGTCCGGCCCTCGATGGACTCGGTGACCGACGCGATGTGGTTAAGGCTCGCGATCGCGTCGTAGGGGACGCTCAGGCGGGCCGCGATGGCGAGGAGCTCGTCCCCCGGTTTGACGCGGTAGGAATAGAGGTGAATCGGCGGCGCGACCCCGGCCTTCGGGGACGCGAGCGCCATGCGGGCCTCCTCGACGTCGTCTGAATACTGGGTAAAGACGGGATCGCGCGAGGAAAGGGCCGGGATGCGGGGATAGGGCGATGCCTGACCGCCGCTTGCGCCTTCCGCATAGAGGGTTCCCCGGGGCGAGATGATGGCGCCCGAAAGGATCATGACGAGGGCCGCGAGCGCGCGAGCCCCTTGCCTGAACGCGCGCGGGGTTTTCATTGCGAGTCGGCTGACTTCGTTCCGGAAGGCGAAAGCCCGAAGGCGAGGAACCCGTAGGCCGCGAAGGCGATGAGGAGCGCGATCAGGGCGAAGACGCGCCGGTGGGCGAGCACGAGAAGCACCGGGCTCCCGATTCCCGCGAGCACGACGAGCTTACGGAGGAGCGAAAGGAATGCCGCGCGCGCGTCGCGGCGGAATGCCTGGGCGATCCTTCCGGCCGCGAAGAAACCGACGATGCCGAGGAAAAGGACGGTAAAGATCAGGGTATAGAGGGCGGGATTCGAGTCCGCAAGGCTCCATAACGGCCATGCGATCAGGGCGCCCGCGCCGACGGCGATCGCGAGGAGCGCGAGGAACCGGATGACCGTGAGCGCGATCGCGCCATATCCGCGAACGATTTTTTTCAGCATGTTTTTTCGCTTCCTTAACGAAGGTGACGCCTCAGGCGCGCGCCTTCGTCAGGCGACCCTGGCGCGTCTCTCGCGCGCGTGCAAGGCGCCGTAAAAAAAAATAACCGTAGCAGGGTACCGCTACGGTTTAAGGGGACTCGTCGCCCGCTTACTCTTCGCTGATCGCTTCGACCGGGCAAGCCCCGGCGCAGGAACCGCAGCTCACGCAGGTGCCGGCGTCGATAACGCGCTTGTCGTTCTTCTCGCTGATCGCGTTGACCGGGCACTCACCCTCGCAGGCGCCGCAATTGATGCAGGTATCGGGATTGATTTTGAAAGCCATGTGTGGACTCCTTGTCAGTCAGTATGAGCTAAAAAATACCGTAAATCGGCGGAAAATACAAGCGGATGGGGGTAAAATCACCCTGACGGGATTCAGGTTGTGTTTTTGCATGTTCTGGTGTTAAATAGTGAGAAAGTGGGGGAACTATGGGGGAAAGCCAGCAGCTCATCAAGAAGAATCTTGATTTCATCAATATCCTGCCGATGTGGGCGCAGGAACTTTCGGTAAAGTACTGCTCGAAGACCGCCAACCTCTATTTCGTCCACGGGAACATCCGCGACTTCCTTCCCCATCAGATGAACGAGGGCGAGTTCATGTTCGTCCGCATCCAGGACTATATCTCCGAGGTGCTCTTCGGCAACCGCGACATCATCGTCTTTTACGACAAGTCGAGCGGGATCTCGTTCTGCATGTCCCAGATGGAAAAGGACTACCTCAAGACGATGACCGCGCGCTATCCCGACGTGCCGCCCGATGACTTTCTCTCGCGCGACCCGGTCAAGGCCTTCGACTACCTCGAGCGCTATTTCGTCATCAACATCCCGAAGGACCTCCGGATCGTCCTCATCGTCGACTACGCCGAGACGATCGTCCCCGCCGACGAGATCGGAAACCTCGACGAGGTCGATCGCTACTGCCTCGTCACCCTCAACCGCTGGTCGCACGAGCCGCAGTTCACGAAGGGCGACATCTCGATCATCATGCTCACCGAGAACCTCGCCGACATCAACCCGCGCGTGTCCTCCTCCCCCTCGACCGTCAAGGTGACGATCCCGTTTCCCAATCAGACGGTCAGGACCCAGTTCCTCGAGTTCCTCGCAGGCCGCGAGATGCTCCTCCTCGAGCGCGGTCTCAACCCCGAGCGCATGGGCTCGCTCACCTCGGGGCTCAACCTGATGAACCTCAACCAGCTCGTCGCCGAGTCCTTCCAGGAGGATAAGCCGGTCACCCTCGATTACCTTCGCGACCGCAAGCGCGCGATCATCGAGAACGAGGCCGCCGGGCTCCTCGAGTTCGTCGACACGGACCACGACCTCTCGTTCGTCGCCGGGCACGAGTTCGTGAAAAAAAGATTCCAGCGCGCGGCGCGCGCGATCAAGCAGGGCAGGACCGACGTCCTCCCGATGGGCTACCTCATCGCGGGCCCCGTCGGCACCGGCAAGACCTTCATGGTCTCGGCCTTCGCCGGCGAGATCGGCGTGCCGATGGTGAAGCTCCGGAACTTCCGCTCGAAGTGGCAGGGGGCGACGGAGTCGAACCTCGAGCGGGTGCTCAACATCCTCAAGGCGATGGCCCCGGTAGCCGTCATGATCGACGAGGCCGACGCCTTCCTCGGCGACCGCGACACCGAGGGTGACTCGGGCACGACGAGCCGCGTGTTCGCGCAGATCGCGAACTTCATGGGGAACACCGAGTACCGTGGAAAGATCATCTGGTTCCTCATCTCGTGCCGTCCCGACCTCATACCGATCGACCTAAAGCGGCAGGGCCGCGCCGAGGAGCACCTCGCGCTCTTCTATCCCGAGACGGCCGAGGAAAAGGTCGAGCTCTTCAAGACCCTCCAGCGGAAGCTCGACATCAAGGTTAAGGAATTCCCGCTCACGGAGATATTCCGCGGCTTCAAGTTCGAGGTCTCGGGCGCCGACATCGAGGCGATCCTCGTCCGCGCGAAGATGAACGCGACGATCGAGAACCGCGTCATCGTCACGAAGGAAGACCTCGAGGAAACGATCCGCGACTTTATCCCGCCCGCGTACCCGCACGAGATCGAGCTCCAAAACCTCGTCGCCGTCCTCGAGTGCACGAGCCGCGAGATGGTCCCTCAGAAATTCCAGAAGCTAGAGCGCGCGCGGCTCGCCTCCGAGATCCAGGAACTCAAAAGCCTCCTCGGCGAGCGATAGCGGCGCCGGGCGCTTATCGCGCAGGGGAATACCGTTTGCGCGCGTATGCGTTCGCCGCACGTTACCTTCATTTTCCGCGCGAAGGAATAATCCCCGCGCTTTACCTTCATTCCCCGCGCGCGCGGATGTTTCCCATGCGGCTCAGCGTTCTTGCTTAGTCTAGCTCGTAGCGATGGTCGCACGAGTCCGCGCCCTCCATGAGGGTTTTCGTCCGCGCGAAGCGCATGCGAGGATTAAAGCCACGCACGATCGAGGGATCGTCGCAGCAATAGCACCGATAGCCCCATTTCTCCATCCCGAGCTCCTTGGCCATCTCCGCGATGGGGCAGCGGGTAACCTTCATCTGGGCGGAGTTTTCGTCGCGCTCGACGGTAAACTCAAAACCCTCTTCTTTGACCCAAGCCCAGAGGGTATTGATGATCCCGTCGATACCGCCGTCGCGCACGTGTTTTGCGATTTCCCGCCAGTTGCGCTCAGTTTCCTTTGCCCGCGTCTCGAGGACGATCCGGGGCACGTCATCGCCCAAGGCTCGCTCGAGCGCCTCAAGCTCCGCCGCCCTGCCCGCGAACTCCTGCTTTCGCGTGTCGTATACGATCTTTCGCTCTTCTGCCGTCATGGTCCGTGCCTCCTTTTCGGTTTCGCCCCCGCGCGCGGGGAGTATATACCCCACAAGTGCCGCTTAAAAAAGTCCCGCGCGCGGGGGCCAGTTGGTAGCTCGCGGGCATTGCGCGAAATTTCGTGAGCGTCGCGTAACCTCTCGCGGGCGTCGTTTAAAATCCCGCGAGCGTCGCTTCGATCCGATCGCCGAGGTCTGCGTACTTTTCCGCGTTCGCGATTTTTCGGTCGAAGATCAGGGACATGCGCAGGGCGCCCGCCGTCGTGTTGAGCCCAATGACGGTCTCTCCGTTCACCGCGGTGAAGATAGGCCCGTAGAACTCGGTGACCGCGAGGTCTCCGTATGCGCCCGCGACGACCGTTCGCCCGAGATTGGAGAACGAGAAGTCGTAGTCGAGCACGTCGGGCGGGAAGCCCATCATGAAGCCTTCCGGGTCCTCGATGCCGTCGAAGGAATCCCTGAAGTGGAAGTACTCCTCGATGTCCTTGGCCCCCGCGCGTGATGCCTGGATACCTGCCTTAATCGCGCTTGCCATCTCGGCGACGGGCTTGTCGCAGTCGAGCTTGGTCTTGACGATGCCGTTATAGACGCCGGCGATCGGCCGCCATTCCTCCTTGAGGTACTGGCGAAAGTCGACCGGGCACTGGATCGTCCTGCACATCCCCGAATCGGCACCGAATACGGCGGCCGATTCCTTCATGATGAGGGCGCCGAGCCAGCTATGCACGGTCTGACCCGCTCCCTTCGCCTGCGCGGCGAGGCGCGCGGTTCCTTCCGCGCCGAGTTTGAAGGTGCGAAGGTAAAACTCCGGGGCCTTGTACTCGGGCATCGTAAAGGGTTTTGACGGCGGTGGGGTCTCCTTCTTCCAGTCCGGCTCGGGCCGCGTCAGGAGCTCCGCGAAGAGCCTCTCGTCGAGCACGTCGTAGAGGTTTGGGAGCGCGGGCGATTCGGGAACCGTCACGGGGAGCCCGGCGTACCCCTTGAGGAAGTCGTTGATAAAGTAGGTCGCGGCGATGCCGTCGGAAGCGCCGTGCTGGAACACGAAAAAGAGTTCCGTCTTTCCGCCGAGCGCGCGCCAGTCGAGGCTGAAAAGGGGGCCGGTGAAGGGATCAAACGCGCGAACCATGCAGGAAAGGAGTATCTGCTCCCAGGGGCCGCTTTCGGTTCGCTGCGTGATCGGGAAGTCCGGGACACGATCGAACACGAGATCCATCTGCTTGCCGACCGTGTATTCCTGATGGGCAAAAAGGATCGAGTGGCGTTTGGATAGCGTGACGAGGACCGAGTGCGCCTTTTCCGGGTTGAGGGTGCCGGATATCGTCACCTGAAAGCCGAAGTTCAGCGGATACTGCCGACCGAAAAAGAGCATGAACCGTTCGAGACTTGATGTTTTTCTGCGCATGTTTTTCTCCCAATACTAGGGTGGTGCACAAACGCAATCGTTTGCGCAATCGTTTGCGCTTTCTTTTTACCGTATTCGGTTATGAATTGCAAGTATCTTTTCTCGTGCGCTGAAAAAAAACTCCGGGAACGGCAAGTCGCCGTTACGGAAAGTCGGCGATGAGTCGATCGATTAGGGCGCCTGCGATGTCGATCCCGGTCGCGGCCTCGAGTGCCTCGAAGCCGGGCGCCGCGTTGATCTCGCAGACGGTAAGGTCGAGCGCGCGATCCTTACCCGACATCGCTTGGCATTCCGCGTCATCGCGATAGAGAAAATCGACGGTTCCGTACCAAAGCCCCGCGCGGCAGGCG
>Ga0209098_1001426_pt1 | contig 22944 bp, 18 predicted proteins | sample AD_JPNHW1_MetaG_FD_184429 | JGI IMG/M metagenome (GOLD analysis project Ga0209098, IMG submission 184429) | Active sludge microbial communities of municipal wastewater-treating anaerobic digesters from Japan - AD_JPNHW1_MetaG (SPAdes) (version 2) | ecosystem: Engineered > Bioreactor > Anaerobic...
TTGCGAAGTCGAACTTGTTAGTTTTCATCTTATTTATAGGTTTGGGTTATGATTTTATATTTAACTAGCACTAAAAATCCAAGGTTCGAATATAGTAATTAATGCAAAGTAAAAGTAATAAATCGCATATAAATTAACAATTAAGGTTGATTCTTGTTTGTTGTAAGGCTATTAAAAAGAGCGGTTATAGAACAATTCGTTCTAAATCCTTAGATAATGTATTCTGTAGATCGGTTAAGGTTTTTATCCTTCGTAATATATCGTTGATTTCTTCTACTTGAGTTTTTGAATCAATTTTGCCAAGCTCGTCCTGCAATTTTTTAATAGCGAGTTTCATCACTTTGCTTTTATAAACAATAATAGCCTTGGGTACAGCGTGATGGAGAAAGTCCACGTCCTCTTCGGCAAAAGATTGATGTTTTTCCCAAATCTTGCTAAGTTTATGAGGAGTAGAGAGAAAATCTACAGCAACCTGACTTATCTGGCTATCGGGGTGGTTTACAAAGAAACGACTATCAATATCAGAGTTGATTTCGAGTTGTGAACGGTACTCGTTAAATATTTTTTGGTAAACAAGGTTTTTAAACTCTAGATCATCGTTTTGAATCTCGTTTATTATATACTGCCCAATTGAAACGGAAGAAATTTCGGGATTTTCATCGCTAGGATCGGGTTTCCAGAACTCAACATTTCCATGCCTTAGCATAAAGTAAACAATCTCCTTCTCTTGCTCTTGGCAGTATATATTGGAAACAAAGCTGGGTAAAGAGGGTGTTACTTTTACCTCAGATTCTGCTAACGCTTTTCCCACAACCTGCTCAATCCTCTTCCTTCGGTTTGAAGCAACTTCGGTGTAAAGCACATTCTCTTGAATATCGAGTAGTTTGCCACACTCCTTAATGTAAACTGAACGGGTAATGCTATCAGGAATTACCGATATAGTTCGAACAATATCGGAAATTAGGTTTGCACGCTTAATTGGATCGCTTTTGGCTTCATCAATCAGCAAGCGTGTTTTAAAGGTGATGAAGTCGGTTTCGTTCTTTGCAATAAAATCCAACACCTCCGATGCGCTGTGCGAACGAGCATAGCTATCGGGGTCCTCTCCATCGGGAAGCAAGGTTACTTTAACGTTTAATCCCTCCTCAAGCACAAGGTCAATCCCGCGAAGCGAAGCTTTTATACCCGCTGCATCTCCGTCGTATAGGATTGTAACGTTCGGAGTAAATCGTTTGATTAAACGGATTTGATCAACAGTTAGAGAGGTTCCAGAGCTTGCCACAACATTCTCAATCCCTGCTTGATGTAGCGATATTACATCGGTATACCCTTCTACTAAAAAGCACTTATTCTCTTGTGTAATCGTTTTTTTAGCGTGAAAAATACCATAGAGGATATTGCTTTTATGGTAGATTTCACTCTCGGGACTATTTAGATATTTTGCAAATTTCTTGTCTGTTTTCAGAATTCTACCACCAAAAGCAATTACCCTACCACTGATGCTATGAATCGGGAACATGACTCTTCCCTGAAACCGGTCGAACGAATCCTCGTTATGTTGAATGGTTAACCCTGTTTTTACTAGGTAATCAAGTTTATAACCCTCTCGTTGTGCTGTTTTGGTAAAAGCATCACGTTGATCGAGACAGTAACCCAGCTGAAATTTCTCAATTGTATCATCACGAAAGCCACGTTCGCGGAAGTACGACATCCCAATGGTTTTACCATCGGAATGTTTGTGTAGCATATCGCTGAAATATCGCTGAGCATACGCAGAGACTACCATTAAGCTCTCACGCTCATTTCGCTGCTGGAGTTCTTCTGGGGTAACCTCCTTTTCAACAACTTCAATATTATATCTTTTTGCAAGAAACTTGAGCGCTTCGATGTACGACATGTGCTCATGTTCCATGATAAAGTTCACCGGATTACCTCCTTTGCCACAACCAAAGCACTTATAGATGCCCTTTGATGGGCTAACCGTAAACGATGGAGTTTTTTCGTTATGGAATGGGCATAACCCTAAATAGTTCACCCCCCGTTTTTTTAGAGTAACAAAATCCCCAACTACTTCGGTTATATCCGCAGCAGCAATTATCCTATCTACAGTATGTTGGTCAATCATAGCGAGTTGAAAAATCTCCAGTTCAAATTGAAGGATTGTAAAGATAGAGAATGAAAGATGAAAAATATAAATAGAATGTTGAAAATTGATAGGATACTTTCTACTTATATCTAAAAACCTCTAACAAGGATTGAAAAGGGGATATAAATCATCTTTTAAAATATTGATAAAGCAATAATTCATCCTAATTTTACCAATACCGAACTCTTATTTATCAAATAAAAGGAAACCTATGAGAAGCTTACTTTTAACGATTTTGCTATTGCTATTTGGCATAAACTCTTATGAATGCACAACAGCAGTTATCAGTGGGAAAGCAACAAAAGATGGTCGACCTCTATTATGGAAGCACCGTGATACGGAATCATTCAACAATAAGATGATTTATGTTAAGGGACGAGTTTACAATTTTGTTGGATTGGTTAATTCGCAGGATGAAGAAAAGGAGGTTTGGGGAGGAACAAATAGTGAGGGGTTTTCAATAATTAATTCCGCATCATACAACTTAAACCCCCAAAATGATAAAACAGAAATAGCAGATCAAGAAGGAGTTATTATGTATTTAGCACTTGAGTGCTGTGCTACGGTTCAAGATTTTCAAAATCTTTTAGACACTTTAAAAAAGCCGCTTGGAGTTGAATCTAATTTTGGTATTATCGATGCACATGGTGGTGCAGCATACTTTGAAGTTGATAACTTTCAGTATAAAAAATTCGATGCTAACGATCCTGGCGTGGCTCCCAATGGTTATCTAATAAGAACGAACTTCTCCTTTTCTGGTCGTGAGAACGAAGGAAAGGGATACAATCGGCAGCTTACTGCAAATAAAATTATAGAAGATGCTTACAATGAAAAAAATTTGTCACCCTATTTTTTTCTTGATGAAGCCAGTCTATGTTTAAAACATGAGTTAACCAAAACCGATTTAACCGTTGAGTTTGTAAGAAATACTTTACCTAACAGGCTATATCCTCTCGCCGATTTCATTTTAAGATATATTTCATCCTCTACCATACTTGTACAGGGTGTTAAACAGGGTGAATCACCATTGTTAGTTACTACTTGGATAAAGCTTGGCTTTCAGCCAACTTCTGTTTCTATTCCAATATGGATAAATACAGCGGAGAATATGCCATCTATTATTACCGCAAAAGGCAAGGATAATGCTGAGCTTTGCGAAAAATCTCTCAGGTTAAAAAAGGAATGTTTCCCATTTAAAAAGTGGGCTGAGGGGGAAAGCTATGTTTACCTCGAAAAACTTGGGAATAGGGATGGTAGTGGCTATATGCAGATTACAGCTGATTTTGACAAAGAGTTTATTGCTCGAGTACAAGAAATGATTTCAAGATGGTACAAACAAGGTTTTAAAGATGAGGAATCAAAAGATTTCTATGAAGATACCGAAAAGCAGGTACGAATATTTTATAAGGAAAACTTTGATATTTAATGAACTATAAAAAGAAACTTGTTGTATTAACTGGTGCTGGAATTAGCGCTGAAAGCGGTATCAGAACCTTTCGCGACATGGGCGGTCTTTGGGAGGAGTACGATGTTATGGAGGTTGCCAGCTATGAGGGGTGGCTTCAAAACCCAGAACTGGTTCTAAAATTCTACAACGATAGGCGTAAACAGCTTAAAGATGCACAGCCCAATCAAGGGCATATAGCATTAGCCGAAGCCGAAAAATACTTTGATGTACATATTATCACTCAAAACGTCGATAACTTACACGAGCGAGCAGGAAGCACTAAAATTCTTCATCTACATGGAGAGTTAACAAAAGTTGAATCCACTGCTGACTCTTCTTTTGTTCAAGACATTGGCTATACCGATTTAAATCTAGGAGATAGATGCCCAAAGGGATCGCAGCTTCGACCGCATATCGTTTGGTTTGGTGAACCAGTACCTGCCATGTCAATGGCAGTTCAGATTGCTAGGCAAGCAGAGATTTTTGCCGTAGTTGGCACCTCTCTCAATGTGTACCCAGCAGCAGGTTTAGTTGATTATGCTTCCCATAGCACTCCGATTTACCTTATAGACCCTAATGATGTAGCTGTTCAATCTCGTCGAAATGTAATCTTTATCAAAGAAAAGGCATCGGTGGGCGTTACCAAAATGTTGGAAATATTAAGAAACTCATAATCTTCTAAAAGTTTTGAGTACTTAAAGTTTAATGTTAATTTCGTTACCTGTTGTGAACGAAATTGTCTTATAATGAAATCCATCCAAGTATTTCTTTTATTTTCATTATTTCATTTGGGTTTGAATGCCCAAAACTTTGATGCGGGTTTTGTAGGAGGAATTGCTGCTACCCAGGTTGATGGAGATGGCAATGCAGGATACGACAAAGCAGGTCCTATACTTGGTATTTGGGTTGGGCACAGGATTAATACATCGTTTTATGCAAGGGGGGAGTTGCGTTATGCTCAGAAAGGAAGCTTTGCTAAAAAGGTTGAGGAGGGAGTATCATCGAGCTACTACCGGATGCGTCTGAACTATTTTGAACTACCATTAATTCTTGGGTATAGATTAAGAAGTGGGTTTAACCCAATAATAGGGCTATCGGCAGGATATTTGGCTAAGGCCAAAGAGATGAACCAGTATGGATCGTTCCCCTCTGAGGACATCAAGAAATTTAACAAGTTTGAGTTTGCGTATTTACTGGGCTTGGAGTACAACCGAAGCGAACGCTGGGCTTTTTACTTAGTGTTTACATATTCAATATTACCCATACGTGACCAGCCAACCAACCCAACCAACCGCTGGGATAAGGGGCAATACAATAATGTGCTTGAGCTGGTTGCTAGGTATAAGTTGTAAGGAGAAATTTTTATTCTTCTTAATGCATAAAAAAATTACAAAATCATTACTGAAAATATTAATTGTAACACCTTCATTTTGTTATGTATTTTTTTATTACTTACTTTAATATAAAATTACTAAACCTATAAAAATCAGTATTGAAAATGAAAAAGCCTTTGTTTTTATCTATTCTTGTTCTTTCTTTTTTTGTTGGAATTGCACAGGAAAATCAACCCAATCTTTTTAATGGCATTAACCTGAATAGCTATAAGTTAACTGATTATAGATATAGAACCCTTTTAACAAGTTTAAATGCCAGTTCTGAAAATGAATATTTAAATGATAATGTTAAATCATCAACCAATAGCTTTAATTCAAGTTGTTCTGGACAATATACCTCAACAAAATATAGTAGAAGATATATTGGCTATCAAAGCCTTGGATTAAGTATAAGAAAAGAATCCTCAAAAAGTGAATATGATACAATAAGTTGGAATAAAAATTTCAGCACTAGTCTGAATTTTTCTTATAACACGAATAATAGTTTCTATATAACAAATGACTTCTTTTTTGAAGTTGATTTTAGATCAATCATTTTTCCGACAAATTATTATAGCAAAAATGAGCATCTTTTAGATGTCAGTAAAACAAATCAAAACAATTTTAGCATTAACAACCAGCTAATATTACAAGTAGGTAAAGGTCGAATTGAGGACGTGAGCGACGCGCGAACAGCAATTTACATTCTTGATGATTTACAAAAGCAAGGTCGTTTATCAAGAACGCTAGACCAACAAGAGGTTTTTGAATTTGCCGATTTCATTACCAAAACGCTTAACAAGCGGGTTATTGATTCAAGAATTAAGAGGATTAAAGAATACGTGGCCATTGACTCATTTTTAGTTGCTAAAGGGTTGACAACAAAAACCGATGGACTTTACTTTGGATTGATTAATGATAATTGGAACTACGCCAGAACTCAGTATTGGCTAACAGGGAGTAAATTATATTTTGGAGTATCACCTTTCCTTGGATATTATAATCGCTTCTATAAAAGAACCGAAAATGGGATTGTAGCTAAAAATAGAACAGAGTTAACCCAATATGGTATAAGTATAAATACAGGCTACCAACTACAAAAGATAACAGGGCTAAAATGGAAGAAAAGTTTAGTTGTCGAGGGGTCGTTAAGTATATATAAATTCGATACTGTTGGTTTTATGGGTAATTATAAGGATTATAAAACCATCGATGCTTATGCAAGATATATTATATCTTATGTTCCTAATACAAGAACGGAGATTATTGGACAAGTATTGGTGAATGCGAATAAACGTATAAATGAAAGGGATAGCGATCAGTTATATATATATCCATCAATTAAGAGCGAATGCTATTACTATATTTCTGAAAAATTAAAATTAACAGCAGATGCTGGTATTACTTACTATTTTGACAAACAACTTGATCCCGACCATACTAAAAAAGAGTTAGATTTTGGTTTTAACATAACACTTAATTACACAATTTTTTAGAATATAGTTGATTAAAGGTATTGGATTAGTTCAAAAACCGATTTGAAAAGAATCGGTTTTTTGTTTTTATCTTGGTACTCCTTTATTTATAGTATTTAAAGATGTTCAATATGTCATTAAAAAAAATCTTGCTCCTTTTGCTCTTTATTCTTGCAGCAACAATTTCTTTCTCTCAAATCACATTAAAAGGTAAAGTGTTTGATGTCGAAACCGGCAATCCGCTTCCATTTGTAAACATTCTTTTTAACGAAAAGGGTTATGGGTTTACATCTGGTCTCGATGGTGATTTTAAGATAACAACAACAGAGGATATCAAGTGGTTAAAAGTATCTTACTTAGGTTATCAAACAAAGGTAGTAACAATAAATCCCGAGAATATTGGGGAATCGTTCAAAATAGCACTTTTCAAAACCAGCTACCAAATTGGGGAGGTGGTTGTTAAACCTGGTATTAACCCTGCTCACAGGATTATTATTGCTGCATATAACAATAGGGACAAGAACAATCCCGAGAAGCTCAAATCGTTTAAATACACCAGCTATAACAAGCTCTACTTTACAATTGACAAGCTGATTGCAAAAAAATTGAAAGAGGTATATACAGATACTGTTAAGAACCTCGATTCTTTAGCAATCAATTTAGAGAAGTTAAAGCAGCAACAGCATTTGATGATGTTCGAAACGGTATCGAAACGTGAGTTCAAAGCTCCGGACAACAACCACGAGGAGATAATTGCTTCAAGAGTATCGGGGCTTAAAGATCCATTTGTGGCTTTTTTGGCAACCCAGTTTCAATCTTTTTCATTTTATCCAGAGCTGATTACCCTTGCCGATAAGGCATACCTTAACCCAATTAGCCTAGGAAGTACAAAAAAATATTTGTTTATACTCGAGGATACCATTTTCACCCCCGAAAACGACACCCTATTTGTTATCTCTTTTCGTCCGCACAAAAACCGAAACTTTGAGGGATTACAGGGACAGTTAACTATTAATACTAGGGGATATGCGATACAAAGTGTTATTGCCGAGCCCTCGGCACCTGAAAAAGGGATGATGTCAATAAAAATTCAGCAGAGATACGAGCGGTTTAATGATAATACATGGTTTCCCGTTGAGCTTAATACAGATCTTGTGCTAGCCCTTCCTAACACGGATGTAAAGGATAAAAAGAGCGGGAACACCTATAGAGTCGAAATTCTTGGCGTAGGGAAAAGCTACTTAAAGGATATTGAGATTAATCCAGTTATTAGCAGTAAGAATTTCAGCCATATTGAGGCTAGTTTTGACCCAAAATCAGGCGAGAGAAATAGTAAATACTGGAACCTTTATCGCAAGGATAGCTTAACAGCACAGGAGCTAAAAACTTATAGGGTTATTGACAGTCTTGGACGGGTGGCTAACCTCGATAGGCGAATGAAATTTCTTACTTCGATGATGACCGGTCGAATACCTATTGGATACTTAAATCTCAACATCAACCAAATGTTTGGATATAACCAGTTTGAGGGATACCGTCTAGGGTTAGGACTTGAGACCAATCAGAAAGTTTCAAGGGTGATTAAGCTAGGAGGTTATTATGCTTATGGTTTTAAGGATGAAGCCAACAAATACGGAGGGTTTACCGAACTAACTCTAAACCGAAAATACGAAACAACCATTAACTATAATTACTGTAATGATGTACGTGAATCGGGGATGTACAGTTTTGGAGGGGAGGCCTCACTATTCTCGGGGAGCGAATTTTTTAGGATGATATCCGTTAAAAAAATGGATGGGATCGAAGAGCATAAGGTTGGTTTTGGCTTCAGATTCTTAAAATCGTTTAAGCTAAATCTTTCATTGGCTAATCAAAAGTACGATTTGCTTTCGAGCTACTACTATAAAACGGCTAATCTAACTGACACCTTAAAAAAGTTCAACCAATCAGAGTTTGCTGCATCTCTAAGATTTGCTCCCGGTGAAAAATTCATGGAAACCCCTCAAGGTATTATGCCCCTGAATACCGATTTCCCGGTTATCTATATAAACTACATTAAAGGGTTAACCTTTATGGATGGGGATTTTAAGTACGATAAAGTTGAGGTTCGAATTGATAAATCATACCGTTGGAGAGTACTTGGCAAGACAAGCATCAGTGTAGATGCGGGTCAAGTTTTTGGGAAAGCACCATTATCATTGATGTACTTCGGAAGGGCAAACTATATGGAAATATCTGTAGAATCAACCCATTGCTTTGGTGCTATGCGAATGAATGAGTTTATTTCCGATAGGTTTGTAAACATCTTCCTGAAACACGATTTTGGCAAGTCGCTCTGGATAAATCGTTCGGGGAAATGGCAACCCGAGTTTGCAATTGCTCAGAACATCAGCTATGGTGATATTTCTAATAATGATAAACAGGTTATTCCAACTGGGTTTTCAATAAAGTCACCAACAAAAGGGTACTACGAAACGGGTTTAATCATCAACAAAATAATTCCTGATGGACTTATGGCGATTGGCTTTGGGGTGTATTATCGTTTCGGTGCCTATAGTTTTAGCGATACCAAGGACAATTTCGCCTATAAACTAACGATGACCTATGCGTTTTAATTGTATTTAACGCGCTGATCTATTGAGTACTTTAAAAAAACGCAATACCTTTAAAGTAATTTTCTGAGTTATCCGTCTTCCTCTGTATATGGAGGAGTTAATTGCATTGCCGATGGCCCTACAACGACAGCAGAGTATTAAAAATGCTGTTCAGAATTACGGGAAACAGCTTTTCAGCTTTATTCGAAGTCGCGTCCAAAACGATGCCGATGCTGAGGATATTCTACAAGATGTTTGGTACCAGCTGAGTAGTATAGTCGACACCGGAACGATTGACCAGCTTAGCGCGTGGCTTTATCGGGTTAGCCAAAACAAGATTGTTGATAAGCAACGAAAGAAACGACCCCATCTACTTGAGGATTTTTCGATTGAGGGAGAGGATGGTGAAATATATTACCCCGAATCCATTCTATCGGATATAATGGATCCATCTAGTGAGTTAGAGCAAAAAGCGCTAAAGGATATGATCTTTTCTGCTCTTGATGAGCTTCCCGAGGATCAGCGGTTGGTCTTTATTTGGAACGAACTAGAGGGTTTAACCTTTCAGCAGATTGCAGAGATCACCGGTGAAAACATTAAAACCCTCATCTCTCGCAAGCGTTATGCGGTTTCATACCTGCGTCAACGCCTTCAAAAATTGTACGATGAATATTAACTATTAAAATTTAAAATTATGATGTGTTGTGGTAAAGAGAGAAGTAAAGGTTGGTGGATACTAAGAGCCACTTTAATACCCGTTGGTATTGCTGCTTTAGTATTTCTTTTTGGTATTGTGGTAATGCTACTATGGAACTGGTTACTCCCAGGGTTGTTTGCATTCCATACCATCACTTTCTGGCAAGCCATTGGTTTGGTTATTCTATCGAAAATTCTATTTGGAGGGTTTAAATGTTGCAGTCATCATGGACACATGCACGACAAGATGCATCGTTGGCACATGAGCCCAGAAGACAGAGAGAAATTAAGAGCGGAGTGGAGGAATCGTTGCTGCTCTTCTGAAAAGAAAGAGGAGTAATCCTTACATTAAAGGAAAAACCCCGTTAGAACTTCTAACGGGGTTTTGTTATTTAAATAGATGTAATAGTTTTTAAACTATTAACCCTTTTAGGGTTTAATACCCTTAAAGAGTTTGAAAGGGTTTTATTTAATTGCCTTAATTGCTTGCTTGATTCGACTTATTGTTTCTTCTTTTCCAATCACCTCGCAAATTTCAGCAACACCGGGTCCTTTCGATGCACCAACAAGACTTAACCTCAGAGCATTCATTACTTTGCCCATTCCGTAACCCTTTTCGTTGATAAACCCTTTTACTTTCTCTTCAATTTCATGAGCAGTAAAAGGGGAAATACCATTAAGGACTTCTACAACTTCGTTCATGATTGTTGCTGTATCCTCTTTCCAGAACTTCTGTATCGTTGCAGCATCGTAGGATGTAGGTGCTTCAAATAAGAACGACGACTGATCCCACATTTCGGGAACAAAGTTCACGCGTTCCTTTACCAAATCTACAATCTTTTCGACTTTACTTAAATCAGCATTTATATTTTTCTCTTTAAGGAATTCTATAAAATTCTCAGCTAGTTCTACATTGTTTTTCTTTATTAAATACTGGTGGTTGAACCACTTTGCCTTCTCGGGATCGAATCGAGCGCCTGATTTGTTAACTCTCTCGAGTGAGAATGCATGGATGAGCTCATCCATGCTGAAAATTTCCTGCTCTGTTCCGGAGTTCCATCCAAGTAATGCAAGTAGATTGACAAATGCTTCGGGGAAATAGCCATCCTCGCGGTATCCGCGAGAGGTTTCACCTTCGGGCGATTTCCAGAATAGAGGAAATACAGGGAATCCCAACTTATCGCCATCGCGTTTGCTAAGTTTTCCGTTGCCTGTAGGTTTGAGTAGAAGCGGAAGATGCGCAAACTGAGGCATCTTATCAGTCCAACCAAGTGCTTTGTAAAGCAATACATGTAAAGGAAGTGATGGTAACCACTCCTCTCCACGTATTACGTGTGAAATCTCCATTAGATAATCGTCGGTAACGTTTGCCAGATGGTAGGTTGGGAGCATATCGGCACTTTTAAAAAGCACCTTGTCGTCGAGGGTTGAGGTGTTTACAACAACCTCACCACGAATTAAATCCTGCATTACAACATCAACACCTTCAGGCATTTTAAAACGGATAACCCACTGGTTCCCATTATCAATGTGTTTTTTAACCTCTTCTGCAGGAAGAGCCAATGATGTCTGTAGTTGATTTCGTACTCTGTAGTTGTATGTAAACGTTTCACCTTTAGCTTCATCGGCTTTCCTAAGTTCGTCGAGTGATTCGGGTGTATCGAAAGCGTAATATGCATTACCCGAAGCAACCAGTTGATCAGCGTACTGTTTGTAGATTGCCTTACGTTGGCTTTGGCGGTATGGGGCATACTTTCCTCCTTCAACAACTCCTTCGTCTATCTTAATCCCGCACCACTTTAATGATTCGTTTATATACTCCTCTGCTCCGGGCACAAAACGTTGTGAATCGGTATCCTCAATACGGAGTAAAAAGTCTCCGCCATTCTGTTTGGCAAAAAAGTAGTTGAACAAGGCGGTACGAACTCCGCCAATATGTAATGGTCCCGTTGGACTAGGGGCAAAACGAACTCTTACTCTACGATTATTCATCTGATCAATTTTAGTAGTGTGCAAAGATAAAAAAATTACATGCAAGAACCCCGTATATTTTTATCTGCTAAAATTGAAGTTGAATTCATTTGAGAATTCTTTTTACTAAATTAATACCACTACCTAAAGCCATCTACAACAATAACCTATATTTGTTTAAACATTAAATAAACAATGCTCCAACGCGATTACATACTGCGAATTCTGCAGCAGTTTTATGATGCACTTCATAAGTTGGTAAACAATATAGAGGCAGAGAAGATTGAGGAAGTACAGCTGCAATTTAATGGTATGTATCTCGATTACCTTAAGAAGGATAGTTCCTTTTTTTACGAAAACGACATTCCCACAATACTGAAATTTTTAGGAGAGGGAAACGATAAGGACTCATTGACTAAAATCACTATTCTAGCAGAGCTTTTATACAATGATGCTTTGCTGAATCAAAATTCGGAGATGAAGCAGAAACTTCTTTCTAAAACGTTGGAGTTGCTGCAGCTCATCAAAAGTAAGGATAAAACGTTTTCTACCGAAAGGGAAAATAGAATAGATCAAATTAGAGAGTTACTTAATAAACAGTAACTCGTCACTTGTCACCCGTCACTGAATTCTAAGAATAAACCCGCTACTGTGAACAGTTATAATCTCTACCCTTGGATCGTCAGCAAAGTGCTTACGTAGTTTTGAAATGTAAACATCCATACTACGGGCTGTAAAGTAGTTATTATCGCCCCACAATTTTTCAAGTGCTTTTGCCTTACTCAAAACCCTGTTTTGATTTTTCCAAAGCAGCTCAAGCAGTTCCGATTCTTTTGGAGAAAGTTTATGCGTTTTCTCGCCTATCGAAAGGGTTCGTGCACTAGTGTCAAATGTAAACCCACCAATATTTATAATTGTTTCAATAGGAATTGGTGTTGAGTTCCGATCATTCCGACGAAGGATTGCTTTTATTTTTAGCAAAAGCACTTCAGAGTCGAATGGTTTCGTAATATAGTCATCAGCACCTAGATCAAACCCTTTAACAACATCCTCCTTTAACGATTTTGCGGTTAGAAATACGAAAGGAACCAGTGGATCAGTAGCCCGTATGAACGATGCAAGTTCGTAACCATCGAGGTTAGGTAGCATGATATCAAGCACACACAAATGGTACTCTTTGGGTTTAAAAACCGAACGAGCACGTGCTCCGTCAGTTACTAAAACCACCTCAAAATCATTTAGTTCAAGGTACGCCTTTAGTACTGCGCCAAAGTTTAAATCATCTTCGACCAGAAATATTTTACCCTCTTTGCTCATTGCCATTCTGTTTATTTGGGAAGAATAATGTGAATGTGCTTCCCTTTCCAAGTTCGCTCCGAAGGTGAACAATTCCCCCGTGAAGTTCGGTAATCTCTTTCACATTACTCAAACCTAGACCAAACCCTTTTATGTTGTGCACATCACCCTGTGAAACCCTATAGAACTTATCGAAAACATGTTGCTGCTCGCTTCTGCTCATCCCAATGCCATTATCCTGAACCGAAAGAGAAATACCTCCCGGAAGATTTTTTAAAGTAACCACAATATTGGGAGCGGTGGTTGTATATTTTATTGCATTATCAATAAGGTTGAATATAACGTTCTCCATAAGGTTTGCGTCGGCAGTCATTGTCAAATCGACTTCAGGTTTAGCAAAATATATCGATCCGCCTTTTGCTTCGGCTTGAATTGCCATTTGGTCAGCCACTTTTTCTATCAGTTTGGAAATATCTACCTCCTTAAGGTTGGGCATAAGCGTTTTCCGCTCAAGCCTTGCGGTTTGAAGTACGCTTTCAACCAATCGGTTCATTCTGGAATTTTCTTCACGGATAATAGCAGTAAAATATTTGACCGTTTCGGGTTTGTCAACAACTTTAGGGTTTTCAATTGAATCAGAGGCAAGGCTAATTGTTGCGATTGGCGTTTTAAGCTCGTGAGTCATGTTGTTGATGAAATCGGCTTTCATCTCTGCTAGTTTCTTCTGTTTTATTATGGTAACTAACGTAATAGTGAAGGTTAGCAACACTATCAACGTAAAGAAAAATGATGCGGCAATTGGGAGTATTACCGATTTATAGATAGCACTCCCTTTTCCCATAAACTTTACTTCTAGAAAATCGTTTAGAGGAACAAAATTGTTTGGGAATAACCTAACCGAGTAAGTAGATTTATTTGGGATTTGATTAAACATTGTTGTTGCAAACACCTCCTTTTTTGTAGTGTCTTTGGTAACTAGTGCAAATTCAAAAGGTGATTGTACCCCTTTATTCTTAAGTTCTAAAGCAATAAGGTTATGAAGTTCAGCGGTATCAATTCTTTCCTTTAAGCTAGTTTTTCGAGCATTCATTTCGTAAACCAGTTGCATAATAGCTTGCTGCTGTTTTTTCTCTTTCTCTTCAAGTCTTTTAGCACTCAATTCAATAACCTCTTGCTTGTGTTTGAACTTTTTTTCAACTTCCTTTTCGTATCTGTTGAGATTTTGGTTTGTCCATACCATACGATTACTTTGCGCAACCCAATTCTGTTTATTAGTGTTTTTTGGTGAACTTGGAATCGGTGGCGGAGGGGGTGGTGCAACGTTATTAACCAATGAAGGGTAATTGATAGTATCTATTCTATTGTCCGTAATTACAATTATCTTGGTTGTTGAATCGTTTCTTACGACTTTAATGTTGCTACTCTCTGGGCTTACATTTGTCCAAACAACGTTAACCTGGGTTGGTTCTTTAATTACATTGTACACCTCTAAATCATTAATAGAGTCAAACAGGGGATGAAGTGAGTCGATGGGGAACCCATCTTCAAATGAATCAAACTCATTGTTATTGTATATGGAATCTTTATCGTAATTGCTACCATTGGATTTGTAACTATAGCTATTTTTAAATGCAAAGGACCCTCCATGGGCTGAAACTTGGGTTCTTAAATATTTATGCTTTTCTCCCGGGTTATTGATTATTTGGATTGAATCAGTAAACGTAAATGTTTCAGCACCACCGCTCCAAAATGGGAAATTGTAAGGTGCCGAAAATTTAATATCTTTTTCTTTCTCTAGTTTTGCTACTACTGTATTTAACGCTTCATTCACTGTTCTATCAAAGTTTTCCTCATTTAAACGAATGGTTTTTCGCATCCAATGCATTTGCATTAGCGTAATCCCAGTTAGGGATAAACCCATCAGAGCAGTAATTAAAAAAATCTTATTTCGATTCATGATTCAAAAGTACAAAAAGCAAATAATCAACCCGATAACTTTAACATTTCATTAGCTGGTTTTAGCTAGATGTTAGCTATAAGGCGAGGTAAAACGCAATAGCTTTGTCTCAGAAATCAAAAAACATAACTATGAAATCACTTCAACTATTTAAAAAAATGACCTACCTGCTAATGGCAATAGCTGTCATTGGGGTAACAACAAATACCACGTTAGCGCAAAGCAAAAAGAAATTGGTTAGAATTATTGAGATTGATGATAAAGGGGAGCATGTAGTTAAGGAAATAAGCCTCTCTGGCGATAAACATATAATCCTCGAGGATATTGATAATGCACGAATTGATAGCATCACAAAATCGATGCAGTTTAAAATTGAGGCTGAGCGTAATAAAATGGATTCATTAAGTTATGCAATAAAAATTATTGCACCAAATCGTATTCCTATTCCCCCAATGCCCGATTTTGATATGGATGAAGCTATGTGGATAACTCCCGATTTCCCACAAGATTTTGATATTTTCCTTTCAGACTCTGTGGTAAACGACATGAAGATGTATTATAATGAGAAAGGATTTGTAAAGAATGATGACCTCAGTAAAATGCTTGAAGATCTTGAAAATGGAACCTTCGATCCAAGTAAATGGAATATGAAAGAGATAGAAAAGGATAAAATCAAAGATTTTAAAACTAACGGAAAGGGTGATGTAATTATTTTTAGAGACAACAGCTCAAAGCGTAACCATTTTTATGGGTTTTCAAGGCACTCGGACAAATTAAAGAAAGAATTTGAAAAACAAAGAAAGGCATTTCAAATGGCTTATGTTATAAGTGATTCATTAGATGGTGATAAAGAAAAGGAATATACTATTCAATCAACCATTAGTTCTGATGGAGACAATCAGAATAAAGTAATTATTATGTCACCAAACAGTAAAAAAGGTAAACGGGTTTTAATAAATAAGGATGGTGATAATGAAAAAACAGTAAAAGTATTTGTTACGGTTAACGACAATGGTAAAACAAAAATTGAACTCACAAATCCTTCGAATGATGATTATAAAACCCTTCAAAAGGCAGGTTTAGCAAAGGAAGATAAAACGAAACAGTTATCACCTGAATCATTAACTTTTATATCAGGGAAAGATAAGGATAAATATACCATTGGTTTTAATGGTGATGAAAAGGGTAAGGTCAAAATCACAATTGTAGATAAGGAAGGGAAGACAATATTTACCGATGAGCTAGATAATTCAAAAGGAAGTACTGAAAAAGGGGTTGAGATCAAAGATCTAAAATCGGGAGATTATTTTATACAAGCCCAGCAAAACGGGAAAGCTATTACCATGAAAATGGAGATTGAAATCGAAAAGTAGCCTGATTAAAGGAAAGGAAAGCCCTGGTAAAACGGGGCTTTTTTATTATCTTATAGCAGGAATCGCCTTATAAGTAAGCTTTTATCTTTCGGGTTAAGGCCGATGCAAACACAAAATCATTGAACTCTTTGTTGTCGCTAACTAGTACATCTTCCTTTGTACCCTCCCACCATTTCTGGCCTTCATAAATAAAGATGATTTTATCGCCAATACCCATTACCGAGTTCATATCATGAGTATTTACTATAGTAGTAATATTGTACTCTTCGGTAATTTCCTTTATAAGCTCATCAATCAGTATGGAGGTTTTTGGATCAAGACCAGAGTTAGGCTCATCGCAGAATAAGTATTCGGGGTTTAGCGCAATGGCTCTAGCAATGGCCACCCTTTTCTGCATACCTCCACTTATTTCAGCGGGAAAGAGGTGGTTGAAATTGATAATGTTTACCCGTTTTAAGCAGAAATTAACACGCTCCAACTTCTCTTCCAATGTCATTGTTGTAAACATATCCAGTGGAAACCTGACATTCTCTTCAACGGTAGCAGAGTCGAAAAGGGCTCCACCCTGGAAAAGCATTCCTATTTTTTTACGGATCTCCTTTTTTTCCCTGAAAGGAATTTTATTGAAAAGGATATCTCCAAAAAGGATATCGCCTTCGTCAACATCAAATAGCCCAACAATGCATTTTAGGAGCACTGTTTTTCCAGAGCCACTTTGACCTATAATAAGGTTTGTTTTTCCCTTCTCAAAGGTTGCGTTAATATCCTTGAGCACTGCATGCTCACCAAATGATTTTGAAACATGTACAATACTAATCATGAGAGGAGCAGTTGGGTTAATATTAGGTTGAAAAGAAGAATAGCCACACTACTTGCAACAACTGCCTTAGTACTTGCCCTACCAACCTCAAGCGAACCACCTTCTACATTGTAACCTTGAAAAGCAGAAATGGTGGTAATTAGAAATGCAAATACAACTGTTTTTATAATTGCATAAGTGATATAGAATGGAACAAACGCATATTGAATACCATCTATATACTCTTGAGTTGTTACAACACCAGTGAATACTCCAACAGACCAGCCTCCGATTATCCCAATCACAATACTTAGCATAGTAAGGAAAGGATTGAAAAGCATTGTTGCAACAATTTTCGGAAGTATTAAGAAGCTAGAAGAGTTAACACCCATTACCTCTAATGCATCAATTTGCTGGGTAACTCTCATGGTCCCAATTTCGGAAGCAATATTTGAGCCAACTTTACCCGCAAGAATCAACCCAACAATTGTTGATGAGAATTCGAGTAAGATGCTATCACGAGCCGCTAGCCCAATTAAATAGGATGGGAGAAAAGGATTTTCTGTATTGTATGCTGTTTGAATAGTAATTACAGCACCCATAAAAGCAGAAATAATAGCGACAATACCAATAGAGTTTAATCCTAATTTTTCAATCTCTTTTATGGTCTGCTTATAGTAAATTCTTTTCTTTTCGGGTTTAGAAAAAACCTTCCCAAGGAGAAGAAAATACGATCCGATAAGTTGGAACAGTCTCATAGCGAGCAAAGGTAATTCAGTTTTTTTATTGTTGATATCAAATCCAATAAAATTAACTATTTATCAACCGACCACTTCTCTAACTGGCCATTTTTTCTGAGATTTTGAAGAAGGCCTATAACCCGAAATTGTTTATTACCTTTGCATACAAATTATGAAATCTCAAAAATGGATAATAAAGATATACACTGTATAATAATGGCCGGAGGGATTGGAAGTCGTTTCTGGCCATTAAGTCGTACTTCTAAACCAAAACAGTTCATTGATATTCTGGGAACAGGTAAAACATTATTACAGCAGACTTTTTCAAGAATGAACAGAATTTGTCCTGCTGAGAATATTATTATTGTTACAAGTCAAATATATCGAAATATTGTTCTAGAGCAACTCCCTGAAATTTCTGAGAGTCAGGTAATCCTAGAGCCAATGCGTAGGAATACAGCGCCTTGTATATCGTTTGCAAATCACAAAATAAAACAATTAAACCCCAATGCTGTAGTTATTGTTGCTCCAAGTGACCATTTGATACTTAATGAAGACAAATTTGTTGAAACGATAAATAGTGCTCTTGCTTTTGCTGCAAAGAATGATGCTCTATTAACCCTTGGGATTAAACCAAGCCGTCCTGAAACCGGTTATGGTTATATTCAGGTTGGCTCTGCTCCTGATAAACATATACCAAACCTTAAAAAGGTTAAAACTTTTACCGAAAAACCAAATGTTGAGATTGCCAAGGTTTTTGTTGATAGTGGAGAGTTTTATTGGAATTCAGGGCTATTTATCTGGTCTTTAAGTTCAATAATGAAAGCCTTTGAAAAACACCTTCCTGCGGTAGAAGGGCTTTTCAATGATGCATCTTCAAAGTTTAATACCCCAAATGAACAGAAAGCTGTTGAACAAGCATACTCCGAATGTCGAAATATTTCTATCGATTATGGGATTATGGAAAAAGCAGAGAATGTTTTTGTAATATGCTCAGAATTTGGTTGGTCAGATTTAGGAACATGGGGTTCGCTTTATGCTCATTCAAATCGCGATAAAAACAATAATGCAATTAATGGCAAAAACGTAATGCTTTATGATTCTAAAAATACGATTGTCAATGTTCCCGATAGAAGATTAATTGTCTTACAAGGTTTAGATGATTACATAGTAGTTGAATCGGATGATATCCTTTTAATTTGTAGGATGAAGGATGAACAGGAGATAAAGAAAATTGTAAACGATGTTATGTTAGAAAAGGGAGATAAATACATTTAGATACAAAAGTAATCTAAATAGAAAGGCTGCGAAATTTCGCAGCCTTTTTTATGGTTTGTATTTGTTTAGTACTCCCAAAGATCATGTTCGAAGGTGAAAATATCATTTTTGATCCTATCAGATTCTTGTTGATTTGGAACACCGCCATAAGTGTACTCCTGAATCCTTCTGTTGTTGTAAACGTTAGATTCTTGAACTATGTATGAGTTAAAATAACGCTTAAAGAAAAGATCATCAAATGAAATCCTTTGAGCATCATTAAAAGTATTAAATACTGCGGTATTTGCAAGCACTTTGCGAGCCTCTGGGAAATAAATCCAGAATAAACGTGTACGAGTTAATTCACCGGTTGCCTCTTCTTCACCACCTCCTGTTTGAAGGGTTCTAAAAGAGTGACGGATTGGGCAAATACCAATTATTCTAACTTGAAGAGTTGAGTAGTTTTTGTCAAAAAACCATTTTTCTTTTACAAGTAATTCTTTAACATCCATCCAACGAACTTCACCCTTTACAGTAACCGTGGTATCAAGGCCACTGAAAAGACTTTGTTGTGTCTTACTTTTATCTAGAGCATCGAAGTTTTGTAATACTTGGTTATAAGAGAGTAAGGTAGTGAATTCATCATCAACCGCTGGGTCGTATGCGCTAATCTCATTATACTTAATAGCATCTACTAGTCGTTGAAGAAAACTAACTCTATCTTGCATTAACTGGGTTGGATAGTATAGAGGATGGTTAATTTTTTCACGAAGGTCAATAATACGCCAGACTACCTTTGTCCACATCATATCAGATTCCCTAAGATAAGGGTAAGGCACAGGGATACGCTGAGGCATTGTTTCACGAACGTAGATGTCATCCATAACCAAAGATTCTTTCTTTTGGTCTTGTGCAGATACATTAAAAGACAGAAAAAACAGTACTGCACCGGATACTAAAATCACTAATCTTCTCATATAATGTGATTATTTTATCTTAATTACTAAATCGTTAAGTTCTCGAGGATCTCCCTTTGGGCCAACCGCTTTTATATTAATTATACTTACAACGTTACCTGAGCGGAGATTATTCAAGATTCTTTTTTGTGCTTCTGTAAACATTTGATTTCTTGACGATTCTTCGAGGTTAAATCCTCCCGAAGTTGCTGCTAAAGTAAAACCTGTTACAGTAAATTTCATATCAAAATCAAAATCTTTTGGCATTTCAGCAATTACACCAAGTGCTGCAGCTAGTTCATTTTTAGCAACAGTTTTCCCACTTATTCCACTTACTCTTGGGTTAGGATTTGGAACCTGTTTGATACGGAAGTTTCTGAATCCCATATTTCTCTTAACGCCATCAATAACCGCTGAAACAGATATATCACAGGAAGCAATACCTTCTCCTGGTTGAACTATGTAATTAGTAGCTGTTTTTGTAATAGATCCTTTACTAATGGTTGCTGAAATCTTATCCATTGAGATGCCAGGAATTGATATTTCAACTGGGTTATCAACCCCATAATACAAAACGTTCATCTTTGAAGGCGATATTACAACACTTGGAGCTGCAACTTCATATTTATGTTTAAAAGGTTTACGAGTAACTGAACCATCAGGAGCAGTCATTTGAATTAAACCGGACCAGAAGTTCATTCCAAGTTTAGTTGCCTTTGCAGTATAAATACCAATACCAGATTTAGAAACAGGAATTGTATTCGATCCGCTACCCTTTGCAACAAAATAATCGTATTCTCCAGATTCCTTATTAAAGGTAGAATCGTAACTACAGATTAGAATTTCAGGTTGTTTTGTAGTATCAGAAGCCCCTAAGAATACTTGTGCTTTAAAGTCGTTTCCTTGAATTACATAGGTTGATGAAGGGATAACTGTCGCTTTTAATACGTTGAATTTAAAATCGTTTGCACCAACCTGCTGCAGTAAGTAGTTCACAATCTCAGCTTCACAGTTTAGCACGTCAACCTGAACCTTAGTTAACTGAGGAATTACAGCAATAAGAGGAATGTGCTCAAATCTGGAGCTTTCCCAAGTATTGGCTTCACCATCCTCTTTTGGGGGAGGGTTATCAGTATTTAGAATCCCGTTAATTGATTCCAGTAATTGAGCTGCTTTCTGAGGGTCAATTTGTTTAACCAAGTACTCGCGAAAATCACTTAGTTTTTTCTTTAATTCTGTAGCTTTTCCTCCATTTATCAGAATAGTTGCACCTTTGTCAAGATCGCTTTTGTTCTCAACGAAATCACACAAAACCTCATCTCCCTTAATAGCAGGGGTTTCAGATGTTCCTTCACCGGAAATAACAACTTCCTTTTTTAACCCCTGAACGTAGTCAATAATTTCCTTTGCCTTTTTCTTTATTTCGTCTGCTTTATTTTTCCAAGGTCCTACTTTAGCCTTATTAAGGGTGTATGCATTTTCGAATTGAGTGTAAAGTTTCTCATTCTTGATTCGATAGTTTTGAGTAGTACGAGATAACCCATTATCAATAAGGGCAAAGGCATCAAGAACACTTGATGTTACATTCAATGCAAGCATAGCGGTTAGCACGAGGTACATCATGCCAATCATTTTTTGCCTGGGTGTTTCTTTTCCGTGAGCCATCGACTTATGAGTCTAAAGTATTATTTGCCGTTCGACATAACATTCATTGCCGAAAGCATATTACCATATACAGAATTCAATGCTGATATATTCTTATTTAGCAGTTCAAGTGCTTGACTGAACTTTTCAGTGTCAGAAACCGATTGGTTGATCTTTCTCATCATACCATCTACTCCAGAGTATACTTTTTCAGCTTCTTTTAAACGTTCGTTAGTTTGCTGTAAATGTAACTCGTGAGCAGCATTGAGGGCAGACATATTTTTATTCAACTTTTCAAGTTGTTCTTGATATCCACCACTACCTTGGTTAATATTACTTCCACTAGCTTTCATTGACTCAGCTAGTTGTTGATAGGTAACAACCAACCCGTTTGCAGCAGAACTTAAGTCTGTGGCAACTTTATTTCCCGACTCAGTAATTCGAGAACTAACAACTTCACCTGCTTTTGTAAGTTGACCTTGTAAATTCTCAACCGATTTATTTACGCCAATCATAAACTCTTGGCCGCTTTCAGAAACGATTCCAGCAGTTTTTTGATAGTTCTCGGAAAGAATATTAATTGATTCAGTTAGAACCTGTCCTGATTTAGAATAGTTTTCGGTAAATGATCCCACAGATTCAGATGCTTTTTTCATCTTTTCTGCAAAATCAGTACTAGCAACAGCAGCATTTGAAACATCTGCTAGTTTATTAGTAGTATCACTAAGTTTATTTAATCCGCGGCTAACCTTATCAAATAGTTCTGGTCCAATCTCTGCGTTTTCAAGCATTTTATTAAACTTCTCAGTAAAAACGAGAGCCCCTGGAACACCACCACCGGATATCTGTTGAGTTTGTGCTACTGGTGCAACAGCAGAACCTGCTTGACCACCTCCAGAAGTAGCTAAAACGCTAGTAATTATTTCCTTGATGGAATCAGCGTCTAACCCGCCACCACCGCCATGTCTTGTAGAGGCATCATTTCTATACTTTCGAAGTTCTTCTTCGTCGGACATACCTGCTAGTTCTGGGTAAACAAGAGTCCAGTCAACCTCTTCGTGTATTGGCTCGAATGCAGAGAAGAAGAAGATGATTGATTCAATCGACATCCCAATCATAAGCATTCCGCCAGCACCTTTTAGGTGAAGGATTTTGAACATGGCTCCAAGGATTACTATTGAAGCACCCCATCCATAGAGATACTTCATAAAGTTTTTCCA